>Ga0126325_10000185_pt1 | contig 17579 bp, 15 predicted proteins | sample InaspJWI14metaG_FD_94487 | JGI IMG/M metagenome (GOLD analysis project Ga0126325, IMG submission 94487) | Marine gutless worms symbiont microbial communities from Oahu, Hawaii - Inanidrilus sp. 1 OAHU.JWI-14 metaG | ecosystem: Host-associated > Annelida > Digestive system > Unclassified...
GAGGAGTAAGGTTCATTCCAGCTTGATTTTTGTACTTTTTTATATTGCATAGCGTAATTTTTTCTTTCCTCGGGAATTGAGTACCGGGGTCAAAAAATAATAATAATAATAATAATAATAATACTAGGCAGCAGTGGGCGTGTTGAATATTTATGACATCATGTTTGCACATAATGTTCCTGCGTATATAGCGACAAGAAAATAGCATGTGCTTAAAGTAACTCCCCAGGTGACAATACAGGGGGCGGAGTCTGCGGTCTATGACTGCCTTGTTTAGCTAATGTGTTTATCACTACTAATTAATGTAAACACAACAGTGCTACTGTACTATGCTGTACTATTTCCACTAATAAAGTGACACATCTTCGACTAATTTAGTATGCCGCCATTGCAATTTTCCAAGATATACCATACGACAGAAATATCAAAAGAAGCGAGTACTTAGTTGTCCTTAGATGAACGTTGCCAACAACAAAAGCTAATAAGGCAATCGTAGATATCAGACTAAGCTGTCGGTTCGGTGCTGCACCTGGTGTGTCACTCTGAGTATACGTCGTGTTGTCAAATCCGTGCTGCTCCTTGTCCAGTCACTTGGAGTCTCGTACTCTCGTATATACATTGTCCCAGAAAAAACGTCCACCTTTTTATTTGTTGAATAATTCTGTCAAAACTTAGCCGATTTTAATAATTTTTGGTGTGCTAAATCCTGAGAAAATTTGACATGAACATCTTATAGATTTGTCATCTCATCTGTCAGATGTAGCCACTTTACCTTGAGAAATCCAAAAATGTCATTTTTCAAAATTATTATTTATGTACTTTAGATTATTTACGTTACCTCAGAATAAAAAAATTGCAACTGTTGTACTGCAGCTTTAGCTGTTTACTTACCGTTGTTTAGTGCTTCCTATTATCTGCATAGCCCTATAGTACTGCGTGCATGTTACCTGCGTCTGGGGCACGCTACGCTACAGGAGCGCGTGTATTGATACGGACATGTTGCGGCTTGCGGCAGCAGTTGTTGCGACATGGGCTGCATTTCAGCACCGCGTGGTGTACTATGCGACTGATCAGTGTCGAAAAAGACTGGAAGCATGTATTAATGCAGAATGTCGTCACTCTGAACACTTGCTGTGACGTTGCTTGCCTGACATTTCAGTTGCCACATATGACAACCGGTTCTTTTTAGAGTCACCAATGACAACCCACAACTGGCTCTCTTTAGAGCCTCCAACGTTTGAAAGAACGCAACAAAACTGCAGTCAGATGAAAAAGTTTTGCATTTCACAAGTTAGTGTGGTGACATTTTCAGGTGGGGTGGGCAAGTGAATTGCAGTTTGTTTTCTTGTGAGATGACATAAATAATCAGAAGTATTATGAATACTGCTGAAATGACTTTTTTTGGATTCCCCAAGGTAAAGTGGCTACATCTGACATGTGAGGTGGGCAAATCTTTAAGATTTTCATGTGAAATTTGCTGAGGATTTAACGTACAAAAATCATTAAGATCGGTTAATTTTTGACCCAGTTATTCAAAAAATAAAAAGTGGACGTTTTTTCTAGGACACAGTGTATATTCCTGACGTGCAAACACGACGTTGCCATGTGTCATATACGGCGCTGCGTGCAACAGAGTTCACGACATGTGTAAAGATCTTACGTGAAGTTCGAGACTTGTTCGATAGTCGGAGGCATTCCAAATGATCACTGGCTGGCACAGGACACCGAGCCGTCTGTCTGTTCCGCACCCACCTGCGGCCTCCGCTGTCGCTGCTGGAGCTTGTGGCTTCAGCGTCTGTAGGTGGTCGCCGCATCAGCGCCGAGTTGAGACTGTGACGACGTGGTCCATGAAACAATTCGTCCTGCACAACACGTGCATGCAACACGTCAATGACATCAGCGCACCTGTCAACTTACCTGCAGTGCACTCATCAGCGCATACCTGGTCGACAATCACCCACCAACAACAACGCACGACGAGATCCCGCCTCACGTTATCACTCTGTCTCCGGTAAAGGAGCGGAGTATTGTGATGAGCGTGTTTGTCTGTGTATTTGTCCGTCCGAGAGCACTTATCCGGAACTACACATCAAATTTTCACCAAATTTCCTGACCATGTTACCTATAACCATGGCGCGGTCCTCCTGTGGCCTCGTTGCGATGTGTTGTGTACTTCCGGTTTTATGAATGACATCATATTTCAATAATGGGGCCTACACAATATAATAAAATCATTTATAACGCGCGCACTTCTCGGTGCAGCGACGCCGCTGCGTCGTCGTGCGCAGGCGAACGCTCCTACTACTACTCGTCCTAGACAACAGCACGTGCCAACAATAGACGAGTGCTTTGTGCAAAGGGCGGAGTGAGCGATGGCGGTGACAAGTGGTGGAAGCTGGTCGCTCACACGGCTGGTGTTGCACGGCGAGACGTGACAGCGATGTGACGAGTGTCTACTGACGACGTAGCGACGACGCTGCAGGTGATGATCAGTGGTCGTCGACATTCGCTCTGACGACGACGCCCGCCCCGCCGCGCCCACACCCGACTCACTGCATCCAACAACGCCCTATCAGCCGACCAGCCCACCCGACGCGACGCTGCTATGCGACAATTATCAGCGGTCGCAGATGAAGCCGCGCGACGCGCTGTTTCACGCGCATACTGTTATGCACAGAGGTGGACGCTCAGTGTAATTAACTGGCCGACCGCGGTAAGTGTCAATCGAGTTTGACCATCGACGGTCTAGTTCATCACGCTCAGCGTTCATCTTTCGAGCGACGTTGACAGCATTTTGCGACGATCGACGTGCCGAGACTAAATTTAATTTTCTAAGTCCAGAGTTTGGGACAGAGTTTCAGGAAGTATCATTATCTCGTAGGTACCCGAATTTCTTCGTAACACAATGTCGCATAGGTCGACATGCCTTCATGCTGAAAACCAGCTCGATCCGTCCAACCGTTTTGATAGAACTTCGACTTGTGACAGACAGACACGGACACGGCATCATAGCTAGTACCGCGCTAGCATAGCGTCGCGCGGGTAAACATTAGCTGGTTTCAAATCGATGCAAATGAATAGACAATGGGCGGAAGCCGATTTAGTGTAAATATAGGCCTACCTATCGTGGCTGAGCGGCGACGGCGGAGACCGCGACGCAGTCGCCCGCCGTCATTGCGCGTAAACAGAATGCGAACGGCGTAGCATTAGGGCTAAATGTAGGCCTATTATATACACACGGTGACAGTGACGCAATTTCAGTGCCAGCTGGCTCTCGCTGCCATCTTGTGGGTAAAACTCTTTAAAATGTTTTTCACTGTGATACTGCTGAAATACGCTTTGTTGGTAAGCTAGTGATCATACAGACATTTTCATAAACCAACGGATCGAATGCTATGTAAATATCACGATAAATCTTCGGTCCTTAAGTACTCCACACAATATGCCATGCTATAAGCGCAAAATGACAATTGTATCGCGCCCATAGATTCTGTGACGTCACTTCACCCCATGTATACTACAACCGTGTGATGATGATGAGAAAGTCCCCCGAAAAAGAGACTGGTGATTTGTTGAACAAACTATGGCGAAGGAAGAATGCTGAGCAAACTGATCTGATGACAAAACATTATACGCTCGGCCACCTCGGCGGCACAACAGCAACGATACCGGCACGAGTTGTGTCTGTCGAGAGAGCGGCAGTGGAGTGGCGTGTGCCAGAGTGCTAGGTAGGTGGGCGAGATGTGTTGGCTGGCAAGTCGCAGCGCGTCACGACGAGCCAGTCGCTCACAGACGCGCACGATCTCGGCGCCGTGGTCATGCCTGCGTCCGACCAACAACCGCTTCACGTATCTGTTGTTTATGTACGACAGCCTGCAGCAAACGACAACACCTACGCCGTCACGCGTGTTGAAACGAGTATTCCTTATCGTCGCTGTGGGCTAATTCACACAATGCGCTAGAATATCTACAGTATATTATTTCTAGTAAACTGTGCACGTTTAATTTCATATCAAGACGCGTACAGTACCCGGACATCTCGACATCCGTCGACCGACATTTTCGAAAGTATCCAAGACAATTAAGCTTAAGCTCATCCACAGTTGTCCATGGGTTGTGTTGACCCATCGGTTGGGTTGCGTCGGGTTGGGTCGAGATTTTTCAGTTTTTGGTGGGTTTGGTTGTGTTGGGTCCATTATAGCAAAAGTGCAAAAAAATTTGAAAAGATTATGTTAATGCATTTAGAGCACGATCAGTAAAGAACATGAATAAGTTGATGCTTAGTTGACTAAAAGTACGAGATAAGTTATGTACACAAAAACGTCACTACTAAACTGTCAGCTCATTTGTTAGTTGTATTGGGTTGGGTCGGGCTGGGTCCAAATTTTTCCACTTGTTGGGTTGGATTGGGTTCAGCCAGTCAGCTCATGGGTTGGGTTGGATCGGATCACATCCCGACTGATTTGATATGCCAATTTCATTAACGTGCCTCCTCACAGCGAGGGGCAAATACCACAGCTGCAGTTCTGTTTTACTATTTTTGTACGTCTTGGGACTGACTCTTTGTGGTGGCCCAGCAGAGATATTTTCGGACCCCCTCTTTGCTCAGCCTGTTCTGACTGCGTTCCGTTCTGGTTCAGTGAAAGACGTCAGCTCACTGACGATAAAGATCAACGATGCACTCTCGTCAAGTTGGGAACTGACACGTTAACTTACAGTAGCTAACTGCCAACATTTTGATAAACTATATACGTTGTCCCTTTTTATCCGTGAATACACGACCGTTTTATTTTCTGCTGTTGAGTGACTTCAGTAACACAATAACAGTATATTAGTACGATTAAATTATATACAATGCATTTAATACAAACTACACGAGTGACGATACATTGCGACATAAAAAATGCAACACCTTTCTCTGATGACGTGACGTCCGCGCTGATGACAGATGTCCTCTATGCCCGCTGTCACGTAATCGATCACCTGCGTTCACCAACAGAAACATCATCTGCGATGCCGCTGAACACTGTTCTGGTTGTTGTTAACTTGCGTTGTGCTTCCGCTAATCAGACTAACCACTTATACAAACTCTGCCTCCAAAGTGTTGCTCAGTATATGAACTTACTCGCTGATTAATTTTCTCGTTGAGTGATATTTGATGCTTCTCTTTCTGCCGCACGTTGAGTAGCTTCACAAGCGACTGCATTGTGCTGCCCTGTACAACAGTCCCATCAACATTCTCACAAGGTCTCGGACAATGTAGCAAGTAGCCAGCATATAATTACTTACATGCATATAAATATCACATTCGGCTATAATTTCATGCGGCTATAATTTCAGCTGTTTTAAGATAACTAAAGGATTGTTTAAGGTCACATGCAGTCACGTACGCTAAACACATATGGTGATATTTTGGAAACGATGTGTAATGCAAGGCAAGATACAGACATGGTTCCTGCAAAGCGATAATAGGAAATGATGCTATGTCCTATCGTATAAAGCGATATTCCCGAGGACCTTGAGTAATCTTCAAGATCGTGGTGGAAGACGTCAACTTATTGACGTGGGCAACACTAGGCCTAACAGTGCTTGTCCGTTTGATGACTCCAAAACGCTGGATTGTGTGACGTTATGCCACACCGCCGTGTGCTTCTCACAAGTCGTACTCACGCTGCAATGTGACGATAGCTTGACTCAAGCGTGTGGCTGCAGGGAGGGAAAGCAAAGCGGCGGCATAGCGAATGAGTGAAACGTGTTTGCCAGATACTTTTAAGAATGCATTTTGAAACTATGGTGACACACCTTCACAGACATTTACCAAACACTGGTCACGACCCTACGAACAATATAGACTAGAGGATAATGCTTTGGCCGATTATCGGCCGGCCGATTATCGGCGCCAAATAATCGGCCAACTACCGATTGTTTAGTTCAGGACGCATCTTCGTTCAGAAAATTGATTCCTTTTCTGCAAACTAGTTCATAAAAATTCGAAGCAATGGGACGGAGGTCACGGAACGATATTTGAAATTGAATAGCATCCACTAATTTACTCTTTCGTCTTTACTTTACATCTTGGATGTTGAAGATGATACGTGACTGATTACTGAGTCATTAGTTATCTCACTGTCATCAATGTGAACTGCAGTTAAAGCATTTTTTGTTGTTTTGCTTACCAAAGCAAATAATCGGCCGATTATCGGCATCGGCCGATTATCGGCCGATGCCGATTGTCAAATGGCCGATACCGATTATCGGCCGATAATCGGTGCACCTCTAATATAGACGTCAACATAACGTCACGACACAAGACGCCTGTGGCTGGACAGACCATGACGAAGTTGGTGAAGTAGATTACGGCGATGGTGGTGGTGATGAAGAGGTCGCGAGTGTCGGCGAAGTGTCGTGTGTCGAGCAGTGATGCCAGCGCGAACGCGATCGCGCCTCGCAGTCCGCCGTAAGACAAGACGAACTGGTCGACACGATCGAGTCGGACCAGGCGCACGCGGTTCGCTACCGACGTCAGCACCACCACGCCTAGTTGGTGTACAGTACGTCACCGCGTACACACACACACACACACGCACGCACGCACGCACACACACACACGACAGTATACTGTCCTCGTAGAGATATAATTTTGTTTTAGCAACATTGTATTACATTGTGTACTTTTGTTTTGTTTTTCTAAAATTTACTGACTTTATTTTATTGTGTATGTGCATATACTTATATTTTACGTTCATGTATATCCGCATATAGGCCTAACTGTCTATTTGGCCGTATCGGCCACAAGTCACTAAAACACATTGTCATTGTCACCCGCGCGACGCTCTACTAGCGTGTTCTTGTGTCTGTTACAAGTCGGGAGTTCTATCGAAACGGACGAGAGTACCGCTGCGAAATTTTCTACGCGCACTGCAGTTTAGGACAAAGTTCTAAATGGCAGTACCTGAATTTTTGAAGATACCTGAATTTTCTTAAAACTAGGTTTATGATAGGTCTAAGAAGCCTCCATGACGTAAAACAAACAGATCGATACGTCCAGCTGTGTCGATACAATACCGCGGCTTGTGACGGACAGACATACAGAAACGCCGAGCGACTGCTCACTTCGCGCTAGCATAGCGTGCTCGGGTGTTTTGTTGTTGAATGTACTACCTCGTATAAGGAACGAAAGTGTGCCGATACTAGTGGCACAGTGCTGGTTCTCTGGGCTGGCCATTTCCAATGCTAAAATATAAATACATTTTTCAAATAAAATATACGGGAGCAATTTTATCAAACAGCACTCGGAAACTGTTATGGTTTGAAATTACCAAAAGACTGGTTATAAGTGGAGAGTTATTATAATTTTCGTCACACTTTCGTTGCCTGTAGCATCACTGACGTTACAGACATCGCTAAATCACGGCTCAACATTCAGTGACAACATAAGGCATCTACTAAATCGCCCACTAGATACGTATGAGAATCAACGTCTGTGAGTGAACTGTGAGACAAGCATGATAATGTGGAAGAGCAGTTGACGTATAGTAGTCGATCCCAAATATGGACGCGAGTGGGACGCGAGTGGGCCAATTTTCCACACCCAACCCAACCCAACCCAACTCATCCCATGGATTAGCCTATGTCCACTAGCGGTTCGTACTGTCAGCATCTACTGTCATTTCCTACTGTCCCCCAGTGTTAACATTTCCTCCTCTCCCGTAACAGTCTCTGATCAGATCACAACCCTTAGCGTCATTAATCATTATTGACAAACATTTCACCTTTGATTCTCATGTTTCTGCACTTTGCCAGAAATCTTTTTTTTCATCTTCGCACCCTGAGGCACATATGTTCCTTTCTCACAAAGGACATGGCTGCATCCATAGCAAGCGCAATGGTTCTATGCCGCCTTGACTACTCCAACTCACTCATTTATGGCTGTTCAGTCTCTCACAAAGCAAAAACTCCAACGCATTCAAAATACTGCTGCCCGGGTTGTTTTGAACACATAACGACTGTGCCCTTCCCAGCAGTTGCTCCAGCACTTGCACTGGCTACCTGTTTATTTCCGTATCAAGTATAAAATATCTACTTTAACTACAAGGTTGTTGCCGTAAATCAACCACTATATCTCTTTCATCTGTTCTCACCGTATACTCCGGGTCGCAGTCTCCGGTCTCAGGATAAACTCTTGCTTTTAGAGCCTGCAGTTTCCACCGTCATTGGCAGCCGAGGCTTCAGTTATGCAGCACCTTCAACATGGAATAAACTCACTCTCCAAATTCGCAGTAGCTCGTTGTTTGCCTCTTTTAAAAGAAAACTTTAGACATTATTTTCCTGTGCCTTCTCTCAGACCCGCGCCTTTCCCCCTAGCGACTGCACGCGCCTCAGATTCGGCCCTCCGGCTGACTATGTGCGCGTTATAAATGCTTTTATCGTATTGTATAGTATTGTGCTGTACAGCACTGTACCGACGGTCCGGTAGAGGAGGCAGAAGACGAGCGTGAGTGTGACGAAGGCGGTGTTCCAGTGGCGTGCTGCGGACACGGCCGCGATGCCGAGGTACATGAAGATGACGGTCTCAGTGACTGACGCAGACAGCTTGACGATGCACTTGACAGTCGTCTGAGACTTGACCGAGATGCGAGCCTCGGCGAACTTGCGCAGCGACATCGCGCTCAGCATGCAACTGCACATCGCTCGCTCACTCACTCACTGACAACACGAGAAATCCCTTGCATAATTAAAACAAGACCTAATTTGCTTTATGTATACTTTCGGTTGCGAACGGCGTATTGTTTGCGCAAAAAGTGCTGAAAATAGTGTTTGGAGTTGAGTTAGAGTTAGAGATAGGGTTAGGCCCGGTTATGATTAAGGTAAGTTAGAGTTCAAATGCACACTATCGGTCAATACGCCGATAGCGGCCGATTAGCCGATGCTTACTACACACGCCGCCGTGTTCTATGGTGACTTGTTCACTGTCGTCGTCAGCCGCAGACACGGTCAGTGTGATGTCGCTGTATACGTCATGACACCCATGCTGCGGGGTAATTGGTTGCGTCTCGTCTACGACGGCTGGCGCCAAGACTACGACTGCATCGTGCAAGGGCTGCAGTGCCCAGGCGGAGTCTGCGACGCTCTGTTGCCTTGCTGACAAAGCCCGCATAGTAGGCGGAGCGGGATCTATGAAACGGTCGGGTGGTCGTCTGTCTGTCCGTTTGTCTGTCCCATCATTTGACCGCAGCACCGGCGTGCGGCAGGTTCGCTGCCGAGCGGAGTGCGGGCAGTAGATATCGATCGACAGAGGCGGGCGCCGGACGCCCAACAGCAACGGCACCGCAGCACGGGGCTGCTGCACGTCGATCAGCAGCAGATGCGGGCAGTGTCATGTTGACAGCCGCCGTACGAGGCTGAACACGGACTGGTTATAAGCGGAGAGTTGTTGGTGTCGACTGGGCGGGCGGGTGACGTACGCGAGTATGCCGGAGAGGTGGAAGAGTTCGGCGGCGACGAAGGCGAGGTAGGAGACGCAGTAGAGCAGGAGGGGCTCGGTGAGTCGGGCGTGGTGCGTGAAGCGAGTCGTCGCCGAGCCGAGCAGGCCGAGCACGAGCCCGATCAACGTCGACCCGGCCAGCACGACCACGAACGACGCCACGCCCTTCACCACGTCACCCGCCGTCATCGCGTCCATCCCGATCACGCTCAGGTTCTCGAACATCCGGTACAACACCTGCTCCACGCATGCAACCACACGACGCGCCGCATACACATAGAATACCTTTCTATAGATTCCGTACTTGCCAATCTAACACCGATCCACCGATCAGTCCCAAAGTCGCAATCGCAAGATGGCGGACTGCCCGAGTTATTATTAACCTAACCCTCCCTAACCAATCACAGTGAAGCAGATCGTCGGCGATAGCCAATGACGTGTAGTCTGCTGTACGTAGAATAGCTAAATGCGAAATGCGAAACCTGCAGCCATCTTGCGATTATTACCATAGTGGTGGTTTCAGGTTAGTTTACGGGTAGTGCCCCTGCGGATGCGCCGCGCTATAGATTAGAATTAATCTTTCCAGATATGTGGCGGTCTACTAGCTACAGATCTGAATCCCAATGACCAAAAGGTCTGGAAAGTACTGTAGAGAGAGTAAGACAAGGATCGTTGCTATCAGCAAACTGAAGTAGTGACTGACTGAAGAGTACTATGGGCTGCAACAGACTGTCATGCAGTGACCGATGCACACATCTGCGAGCTCGTGGCTCATGTTTCAATCAGTTAATCACTTATTTGCTTGAAATCGTATACCAAAAAGTTAAACATAAATCACAATAAAAATCCAAATAGGACAGCACAGACTAGCACTTGTTTGTATAGAGATGGACGGTAGATTAAGCTGACTTATGTCGGCTTTCGAGCGCACGTTAAAATAGCATCTCGTATCGTATCGTAATGACGTTTTGGACACGAATTAACTTTGGCCTATTTTCAGCTTGATAAACTGCACCAGGTTATGTATCATATAAAGCTGTTTAGTTTCACGTAAAACAGGCGCATTTTGATCGTTAGAGTAATAGTTCGGCGATTATTTTCAATTTTGAAATTTCACAAGGTAGTGTAGCAACGCATGTGTCACAAGTCGGCAGTCTCAGTGATTCACATACACATGGACAGTTTTCTTCAGAATCTGCCATTGAAATTTTTTTTAGAAAATCGCTGGACATTTGCTATTTTAACGTTTGCTCGAAAGCCGCTCGAAAGACACTCCACTTCGGTCATAACGACCGAAGTGGAGTGTCTTGTTTTGTCCTGAGGCACTGCAGTGTATATAGAGACTGAGTGCGGCGTACGACGGCAATGCTGTCGTTGAGGAGCGACTCGCCGAAGACGACGACGTAGAGCAGGTCGTTGACTCGCAGTGACTGGAAGACGGCGAGCACGGCGACTGGGTCGACAGCGGCCAGCAGCGACGACAAGACGAGTAGGTCGAGTAGAGGCAGGTGCGCGTCGGCACCGAAGAGTCCCGTCAGACCGGCCAGCCACAGAGACAACCCGACACACACCGCGTTCACCTGACCATCACCCGCCCGCACACGCAGCAGCATTACTCACACCACGCACCGCGGCGAACAGTCGGCTAAACGAGCCGCCAAATATTTCACAACGTTGTGTGGCAACGCAATGTGCAACGAGATCTTAAACAACGACTATTATACATTCACTGCTGCGTTTGGGGATGAAAGAATATTGACAATTCTGACTTTGGGAATGATCGGTGGCAAGCATCCATGCCCCTAACAGCTACACTTATTATTATTAGTTTTTCATCACCCACTCTCTCTTTCATTCCAGACTTAAAACCTTCTTTTTCTGCAAATCCTTCCCACTGCAGCCTTTCTTTTTCTTCTTCGGGACTGACTACATGATTACCCAGACTTCTACGGTTACTTCTAGCATAGGCTGTTTTTACTTTTTAGTTTTTCTGTTTTACAATTTTTAGGTGTCGTTTCCGTGCGGTAGATTAAGCCGACTCATGTCGGCTTTCGAGCGAACATTAAAATAGCATCTCGTATCGTATCGTATCGTGACAACAAGCACAGCTATCGCAGACGGACTCGCGCGAAGTACTACTGAGTACTTCTGTAGTCTGAGGTCGACGCTCAGTGTGATAAACTAGCCGTCGACCGTCACGATTAACGTCAGTTTGATTCGATAGACCTGTTTATCACACTCGGCGTCCACCTTTGTCGAACTAAGTTGGCAACATAGTACGTCGATCGACGTATTATAGCACAGTGTTGGATTGGTTGAAGAGACTCTCCATGCGAATACGAGCTCCATCCGTTCAACCGTTCCGACACAATAACTTACCGGCTTGAGACAGACACACGGCTGTGGCTTGTACAGCGCTAGAGTAATGGATAAATGTAATATACACGTAGACTATATTTTTATTTAAAAACTGAACAGTGACTTAAGCAGAGGATGATAGATTTTCTCTGTATTCCTGCAACCGAATATAAGTCCGTATTCAGCTACTACGTACGCTGACAACGTGGCACTTCCTGCATTTGCCCACAGCACGCCGCTGCTGCAGCAATCGACAGATATCTCCTACCCGCCGCGCCCGCAGCAGCAAACCTGCAGCAGTTGGGCCCATGCTGGAACAGACAGGACAGACAGGACAGACGGACAGACACCGAACCGTTTCATAGACCCTGCTCCGAACACTATGCTGCAGTGCCAATAATAACTATAATGTAACGCAGTTTTCCAAGTCATGCCACATCGCTTCGACACTCCGGCCATGGATTGGGCTTGGCGAAATATCTACGGTACACAGTGCGTTGGATTTGGTTGGGTCCAGCATCGTCTGGTGGGTCGGGTCGGGTCGGGTTGGGTCGGGTGGTGAAGCGGCCGTGTACCAGGGTGCCGATGACGGCGTAGAGGACGATGGTGCCGAGCTGGTCGAAGAAGGCGCGTGTGGGCATGAAGTAGCCGGCGTCGATGATGATCGGCGGCAGAAGGACGAAGAAGAAGGTGCCGCTGTCGAGCTGATGCCGGTCAGAGCGGCCGCCGGCGTCGGCCGCGTACAGCAGCAAGCCGACCACGATGCCCAGCACCATCAACACGCAGCTCTCAGGCAGCGGCCGCAACAGCTGCTGATGCGCGTGGTACGCTGCAGTCACCACAAGCAACGAGCCAACTTCAGCATCAACAACTGGCTGCAGTACTGGAGACGACAGCGCTTCGCTGCCACCTGCCGAATAAGGTTGAGAATATCGACCGCACGCCGGATATTCCCTATACTTTACAAAGGGCCTGAGGATGTTTCCTTTCAAAATCGCCCCTTCGCCCGGGTCCCCTCCAATACAGGGTTTCTAGCTCCCAGCCGAGTCCATAATCAAAACGGCATCTCGACTGGTTCAGCCGTTTTAGCACAGTTGACGGTTGTGCCCTATACACGCACACACCAGGCTACACCTGCAGCAATAGGCCGCATCTTGGCACTCCGTGCGTGCGATTCGGTCCAATAACTGATGCAAACAGTGAGGAATCGCAATACGTGTGTGTTGCTATTTAACAACTGAACACTGAACAATGAAAATATCATTTTTGATGTCACCGAAAAGCATTGTCACAACAAGAGTCATGTCGCTTCAACACAGAAGCATACGTCAGTGACTCTATACTACTGCTGATTCGGTTTATAGAAAGCACTTACGGTTTATTTTAGGACAGTGAATGTATTATTGTTGTTTAGTCGATGCTTGCTTACTGACGACCTACACTGTAAGCAAGTAAAGTAAGTAAGAAAGTAAACGGAGTATAACAGTTTGCCAGTTCGCAACTAGCCTCGCCGTTACAGGAGCTCACATGACACGGTGTTGCCTACCACCCGGCAGAGCTGACATTACCAAAGTTAGTAATCGATTTAGCGACCCTGGAAGGATGCGAAGCTGAGTTGACCTAGAGGCCGGTGACAGCGGATTTGGAGTGGGCTGCTGACCGATCTTGGCGGCTGCGGTGAAGAGGACCCAGAGAACGACAAGCAGAGGCGTGTCGACATGGGCAAAGTCGAACTTGGCCACGTAGAACTCAGCCGCGCCGTCGTGATGATGGCGATGATGATGTGACTGGTCCGAGCCTGACGCGCTGATGCTGCTGCTGCTGATGTTGACTGCCTCACCACTGCTGCCACTCTCCTCGGACTCCTCCTCGGAACTCTGTCGCCAGTACAGCACGCAGGTAGGCCTATACTCAACTAGTCGATCACCCGAGAAAAAAGCAACAGAACTGCCACGGCGCATTGCTGCATTCATTTAACGACTGAACAGTTTTACGGACCGCGTTAGCGGACAAGGTATTGCAATCGGTCGTGTCCGTCCTTCCGTCTGTTTTCAGTATATCTTTGAACCAACTGGCCTCTGACCTTGGCTTTTTTGTTGCTTGTGTATGGACTGTGGGGGACTGAAAGTCAAGGTCATGGGTCAAGGTCAAAGGTCAAAATGTGTGTGTGCAACACGAGTATCTACTGCTGCATCTTATGAGTACTGACTGATGGCCGTAATAGTACGTTTAGATTGTAACATTATCAGCTACAATCTGTCGCTCGGCGTAGCGTGTGACAAAGCCAGCTGCAGCGGCGGAGTCCAGTGTGAATGGGCGTGGTTACGCGGTCGGTATGACCTCGATCATCAATTGATGGTAGTTTTTCAGGTATCGACGAAGAGGTCGAACGCGTTAACTGGATGTTCTGCATAGACTCGGCTTTTACTAAGCAAATGCGGGTGTTCAAATGCGCTACATTCAAAAGGAAGTTCGACAGACTCCATACAGTGCATCATCAACTTTAACTTTCAATATCACCAAAACAAAACACCCAGCGGATTTCGTGACAGCGATGCAAGTGTAAATGAAGCAAGCTGCAAGCCACGCGATGAGTTGTTGACTGGACCTGGTTGTGTTGGCGCAGATCCTCGTGTAACGCCAGACCGCAGAAGACGACCTGGACGTAGCACATTGCAACCAGAAGACTCTCGAGTACAGTCGCCATTGGCCGCCGCGCACGCAGACTGGTCACAGCACGACAGCGGCCGACGACCGTAGCTGGAGACAAGTGCGACATGAAGCGAACTGGTAATTACCGTTCCGTCGGCGCATAATCAATGCAGTTATTTCAGTTACGCCGGTGACATCAGCCGTTGCCGGCGGGCACTGGCCATCTTCTACGTCTATTGTAGCATAGTCAGTAAGTAAAGTAGACAGGACTTTCATACACGGCCTTATTATCAGCCACGCTCATCACCGGGGTGTTCAGGTATAGTACGTAGCACGTGTTAACGACGGATCACACGGTTTTACTGGCAACCGCGTTCATCGCGAACCGAATTGACTACTGCAACTCCGTCCTGTACGCAGCTGCCACAACGCATGCCATTCGACGACTGCAGATGGTGATGAACGCTGTTGCTCGTATCATCATCATCATCATCATTTTATTTGCCAATAATGCAACAGCATGCACATCTACGTCAATACAGTTAAGAAGAGCAGGACAGCAAGGTCCGATAAGAACACTAACAGCTGGCCTAAAACGTTTAATAAAACAGTTATTGGGTACATATTATATGACACAAGTAAAGTATTACAAACAATCAAGAAAACTAGAAAATCAATATTTTCAATGCTATTCCTAAAAACATTTATGGCGGCTGGCCGTCGCAAATATGAGCCTCTTACACCAGTGCTCCATGATGTCCTATTCACTGGCTGCTGGTGCCTCAGCGAATACTGTTCAAGGTCGCATTTCTCACGTTCATCTGTGTCCGAGGAGGCGCAGGTCCAACACGTCTGCATAGCGACGGCGAATCTCAGCGGCGTGCTGGTCTCCGCTCAGCAGGACGCGGTGACCTGGCCGTGCTGAGGACAGCCACGGAAGTGACGGAACTCAGCAAACGCAGCTTTCCTGTCGTGGCTCTGGAACAGAATCCCTGAATATCTGCGCTTGCCCTCCACGTCCAAAGGACAGTTTCGGTGTGGTCTAAAACCCACCTTTTTAGCAAGCCTATATACTATGAGAACCTTGCGTTTTAAGAGCGTATTCAAATGAACTGAACTGAACTTGCCATGATGCCATCCACACGTTTGGAACCGGCAGGAGCCATCTCGCTTTTAGACTACGGGGTTGACTAAAAATGCAGGATGTGAAAAACTGACGGACCAACTATAGCAGGACGTAAAATTGCAAGACTTGTTAGTTAGTTACCGAGTAGCAGTACAGGAACTCACACACTATAAAGGGCTCATACAGTGTTACCTGCCACCTGTGCTATGCAGAGGTGACATTCCCGCCTTTCAGAAGGACAGTTTGTAATTCCACGACCTCTTGTCCCACGGTTTTTAAGGGACAAATTTGGAAATTGTGGGGCTGATTTGAATTCAGCATCCGAAAATTGTCCTAAAACAGTTCCGTGACATATTCTACTCTAAAATGCACCAGTTGACATGTGTGATATTTCCGACGCGGCGTTTTCATCAGCTGGTCGCAAGTCGATGGTGCGCATCTGTTACTCTGCAGTTAAGAGTTGGTGATTAGTTGACTTGACTACGGGCCCGCCTGTGTCGCTCGCTGTGCGTGCTCGTGTGACCTATCGATCTATTGTTTTCGTCATCATAGCGGTGTGATATCGCAGTATTTTGTGTCGTTGTGTAACCGAGTCAGTGGAAAGTACAAACGGAGAGGACGACGTCGACGATGCGCTGCCTGGTTGTTCTTCTAGTGGCCGCTGTGGCGGTCGCACGCGCTGCCGAGGAGCCGTTCTACCTGCGACACATGGAGTTTAGACGGCTGGTGGTGGCCGTGGAGGCCGGGCAACCGGCGACCGCCGGCAATGCGCTCGTTGCGCACTACGCTGAGGAGCCGGCGACTGACGCCTTGATGTTCACACAGGACCCGCAAACTCAAAGTATTATCACCGTCGACGGAGGACTGTGCATAACTGACGACAACGGTACGCCGCCAGTGTATCAACAAGTTGCTACACACATCGATTCATCGTATTTGCCAGGTGGCGCCACCGTGCACATCCCCATCTAAACATGGTTGCCAACTTCCTTGGGCTCATATGAGTTTTCCCCAAAAAGGCATCTCGATCGGGTCTCCGTTTTTGCGTGGCTCACGGTCGCGACCAACACACAGTCGAATGCTCAGATGAACTAAGCACTGCGGCATGTGCCTGTCTGTCGCTCTCACTCACTCGCACATCGCATTTCATTTCAGTCGGCTGCGTGGTTGGGTGCTGTGAAGGGCTGAAGCTGACCGAGTGTCGACCGGGCGAGTCCTACTATCAGCTGAGATACGCGCTCGGCGGCCGTCTCGCCAAGGGCATCGTGCGCGGCCGTGACGACGCGTCGAGGACGATTGCGTCGTGGTCCAACAAGTTCGCCATCATGCACCGCCGCGACGACCCGCTCATCGGCCTGCCATACGCCGCCAACAGACACAAATTCGCCACAAAATTTGTGCCGAAATATTAAATGAATGGAAACGTTTTAATGTCTAACCACGGCTCACCCAGATTTACCTGGAAGAGCCGTTAAAATGTAGACGGTGGTGGGTTTAATGTAGTAGTAGTAGTAGCAGTAGTAGTAGCAGCAGCGGCAGCAGTATTTTCGTTTGTTAATAAGTTGTCAAACGCAACGAACACTAAGGTGCGTTACACATAGAAAAATATCAGATTATGAGGGTGAGCAATATATAAACCAATGACTAATACATATCCTTATATAGCACACGAACAATAAAGTCTTTGTCATTAACGTGTTAACGTACTTGACATGATAGTTTGCGCTGCATGAACACAAGTATTATTGACACACATTTGTAGCAACGTATTGTGCTGAGCTGCTTTGCTTCCAGGCAGCCCATTGTGGATGTTACACTCGTGTCCATCTGACTGACTGTCTAATGGGCCTATTACAATTGCGATACGAGCACGATTCGAGTACGATTCGACTACGATTCGACTACGATTCGGCTACAACACGCTACGAGATGCGTACGATTCGACTACGATTCGAGCGC
>Ga0126325_10000188_pt1 | contig 17400 bp, 10 predicted proteins | sample InaspJWI14metaG_FD_94487 | JGI IMG/M metagenome (GOLD analysis project Ga0126325, IMG submission 94487) | Marine gutless worms symbiont microbial communities from Oahu, Hawaii - Inanidrilus sp. 1 OAHU.JWI-14 metaG | ecosystem: Host-associated > Annelida > Digestive system > Unclassified...
GCAAATCTCTCCGTAGTAAGATGTCAGCGAATATTATGTATTATGTTCTGCTGGCACATTTTTGAAGAAATGCGTGATAAAAATACACGACAAACACACGGCCCATTACTGCATAATGTACCACGTGTTTTTACCTGCGCGACGCTATGCTAGTGCGACATTAACTGTCGTCATGTGTCTGTCTGTCCTTCCGTCTGTCTGTCTTAAGTTGGAGTTTTGTCAAAACTGATGAACGGACCAAGCTGGTTTTTGGCAAGGAGGCTTCCTTCGTCCTATCTTTCCTGTAGCTGAATGAAATGCATCGCCCGATCTCTCTTGTCGCATGAAGTCATGAAGCAGTCGGTAAGATTTCAGCTGACAGAGCGTCGCGCGGGTCCATCTGCGACAGCTGATACTTGTGGCCAATGCGTGCCACACTCTCGCTCTCCCACTGTGTAACATTCGTTACAATTAAGCCACATCTCTGCTCCTCCTTTTCCCCGATTTCCCCTCATGGCACGTCCACAGCTAACCCATAAATCTCGGCGCTCCACGCTCCGTAACGGCCGTTTTATAGCGCAGTAGAAAACCCGAATTGGACCGATCGTTCGCGTGCAGTTGCCGCTAGGTGGCACTAAAACCTATCTAACTGGACAACAATGTGTGGTCATTTGCAATCTGGCGACATCTCGCATAAAACACCACTGCTACTACAGACTAAGTAGCAACAGTAAGCTGCAGTGTCTGTATGTGACTTCAAAAACAGCTCTTTCGGACTTCTACATTAAACAATTATTAATATTCTCAACGTACATATCTGCAGTCCACAAGTAAAACTAATGACCGTTGAAATTAACGCATTTACTTTTTAAATTAATCATTAATTAATTAATGATTAATAATTAATTAATCATGTTTAATCTTTTTCAACTGTTGGATTGTTTATAAAATTACATTCTAAGTGAAACGTTGTACGAATCTTTTAACGGCTTTAAACACTGAACGCCTAACAAATCCTACAGTATATTTTAGATGCATACGCAAATACCTGGATGATGAAGATGAAACAGGCGATGGTTGCTATGCCAACGGCGTTGTTATGCAGCCAATGGGAGATCGACTCTTGACAACCCTAAACAGCACAGATTTAACGCTTGTTCACAGCGCACGGGCTGAGCAGAACTGGAGCTCGCAAACTGGAATCGTGCGCAGTAAACACTCCCATCGGAATACACTCGTCGAGAAGAATTTAGTTCAGTTTATGTGCTGTGAACAACCCTTTATAGTTACAGTTCTTGTTCCATCTATCCACGGTCATGTGAAAAACAATGCCAAATCTTTCAGAAGTTAGTGAGGCGACACATTCATGACGTTAATGACGACTTACTGCAAATTTACCGCTATGTTTCAAGGTAGATGAATTTCGAACATCCTTCGACAATTGGCGAAGTTACAGAAAAGAAAACAGTGGCAACTTCATCGAGTCATGTAGGCAAACGGCGGCTTTTGTGCCACCCTCTATTAATTTGACATACTGCATTTTTAAAGAAAACTGTGAGTTAAACAAATAAATACTTGTGAGTGTCGCCTGATTGACTGATTGATTGATTGATTGATTGATTGATTGATTGATTGATTGATTGAAATTCGCTAATGACGGTGCAATTTTCTTGTTTAAACAAAATTTCAACATCAATTTGGAAAAGTCGCGATTTTGACGTTTTAACACGTTCTAAAAATTGTTTCGGACGGACGTAGACCACATCTCTAGATTCTAGTCCGAACGCTCGGAATTATACTTCAATTATGACACATACATTTTACATGTAAGAAACATCTGTGGTGGTTTATGTACCTGTATGAAACATCTATGGTGGTCCATATACCTGAGTCTTAAGTGTGTACGGTTTTCGGTTGGAGGACGAATAAGATGGATGAAGTGGATACAAGATGGCTTCCAACTGACACTGTGTGTCCGCCATCACCCGTCTACTGGCCGTCGACACGCCGCCAGGCGGCGCCACGGCCGTATCGGTGCTTCCTCCTGGTGAGTCGGGGTCGAAACAACACGACGGCGGCACGAAAACGAGGCTGGCTGGTCGGGAATGGTTGAACCAGGCGCTGTAGCGGTAATCGTGCGGACTGGCCGCACCGCAGCAGTTCAACTGCACACGACAAAACAAGGCAATCGTAGATACCAGACTTCGCCCCCGATCGGCGGGCCAGCTTGAGTATTTGTCGCAACCGTGCCGCCGCCTGTTGAGTCACTTTGAGTATACCTCTTTTTTCGCCACGTGTATTCATGGCCATTATGTGCAGATGTGACGTCATCCGTAAAACCGGGAGTACATATCATATCGCAACGACGCTAGATGAGGACCGAGCCACGACCAACTGTAACATGCACTAAATTTGGTTAAGATTGGAGTGTAGTTTCGGAGATATGCTCGCGGACAGACAAACAAACAGACACGCTTTAATTACTACAATACTCAGCTCCCCTATCTGGGTCGGTGAAAAAATAAGTTACGACAGGCTTTGACTGACACTCCGCCAATATTATCGGTTGTAAATAATTTCACAAGCATATCAATAACAAAACTAAGTCGCGAAAAGTCCGGAATCAGTGGTAGAAATCACCTTCGTCTGCATGGCGTCCCAGGTGAGTGTCACGTGATCTATGACGTCATCAACATGGCCGCCGGTGGCGTTCACAGCCGTCGCGGTCCTGTTGTAGTCGTTGTGAATCTGGCGTTGTAAGGCCGACTGTAGACGCGACGATATCTGTTGCACGGCATTACCGCAAGTGTGAACCGACCTTTAGTGTCGACATCAGTCTGGAGTGAGGACTGGTTGTGAAACATTCTCTAAAGTCGCGATATTTATTCGCTTCAAAGTTGATAACTGTTTTTATTTTTATTCTATTAATGTAATGTATTTTGTCCGAAAACTGGCGACAGTTTGAAACAGATATTTCGATTAACGATAAATCACACGGTAATGTAGTGACGCAGTATGGCTGTAGTGCGAAATTTAAGAGAATGTTGGCGCACGAAATTATCCAGGCTCACTTTTACTGTACCAAGTTATCAGTTTACCCACCATGTTAGTCTGTGTTAACACTATGTCGCTCATACGTGTAAAATATTAGACATTTTTCACGTTTAATAACGTGCTAATACGTTGCATGCCAATGACCGATGAAGGCGTAAAGTACGGTAAGTATAATATTGTAACTTTCCGCATACTGTATAAATATCCGTAATATCTGTGCTTCCTGCGTTATTATTTCAATTATTTCGCCGTGCTGCTCTGACCGTCAATTTTATCGTTTTTACAATATAAAAAATGTCAAAATGTGAAAAAGACGTTATTACACCTGTGCTATTGATACGGTAATTAGCACAGGTGAGTCAGGTGATAACGCGCTATCAGCTGAGGTGTGTATTTACCTGATCGCTGTAGATTGCCGCAGTGACGCCGAGTATCAGCTGTGCAGCGAGTGCTATCACCATCATCAGAATGTACTGCAAACCACCGACACATATCCACTCAGTCAGTCAGTAAGTTGTTCTTTATACATAGCGTGACAGTGGCGTAATTTCGTTCCATATCTATGCCAGCTGGTTTTCGCCGCCATTTTGTGGGTAAAACTCTCGAATATTTCTGACTGTGATTCCACTTAAATACGCTTTGTTGGTCAGTTAATGATCATAGGGGTATTGTCTTAGATCACTTGATTCAATTTTATTCCAATAATGCAATAAATCTTCGCCCATTAACTCCACACATTATGTCTTGTTATACCCACAAAATGGTGATAGTTTTGTAACCATAGATTCTGCGACGTGTATTGAGCAAATGCGCGTCAAACTTAGTGGTCTATACTACGCCATTAAACTTTTTTAGTTTGCCGTCCACACATATAACATAAAATAAATGTGAAATAAATTGAATATTTCTTGCAGCATTTATTTTATTTTATTTCAGTCGTGCGGGCATCTGCACATCTGAAATAAAATAAAATAAGTGTTAAAAACATCTATTTCACATTTATTTTATTTTATGTGAGATGTGCGTATGGCTGCATAGACGGCAAAGAAAAATTCAAATTTAATCGAATTAAATTAAAGTGACTTTAAATACTATCAGCGGTGCTCACGAGGCATAGGAAGCAAGCGCTGTCGACGCAAGCGCCACAGCAACCGAGGAAGCTGAGCGTTGCTACGGCCGTTCCCATGACAACGAGCACCTTGGCCAGGTGACCAGTGATGACCAGCGGTCCTGAGACGGGAACCGACTGCAGCAGGTCGAGATATAGAGCAGACTCCACCCCCGGTCCAATGCTTCCCCCTGGCGAGTCATCAGCAGGTCGAGATAGATGGAAGACTGTCGGTCGGCGTGTAGATAGAGACCAAGAACGACCAGCGAACAGCCGCATAGCTGTACAGTTGAGACACACAGACAGACAGCCAGCATGGCGTCGTTATACTGACCTCTATTCAGGGTGGCTCGGTAGCCGAGTGGTTAGCGTGCTGCACTCAGGCGCAGAAGGGCCTGGGTTCAAATCGCAGTCGCGACGCTGTCGGGTAACAGTCTTAGGCAAACTGTTCACACCCATTGTGCCTCTGTTCACCAAGCAGCGAAATTGGTAGCAGCGCTCTTAAGGGTTGCGGGGGTAACTGCAGGCCTGGCGAAAAGTAATGGCAGCCTACCGTCGGGTTTATGATTCACGTCACCTGCAGGCTGACTGCCAATAACCAGGATCAGCTCCGGAACCCTACGCTTGGTAATCGAGTAGGCCTATGGGCAACCTCTACCTTTTTATTCAGCCTGCAGTGTGACGACACTTTGACGACAGAACAGTACACACACACTCGTGCTCAGTAGACGTCGATATGTCGCAGTGGTCTCTACAGCGTGTGTCAAAAAAATTACTCCCCTCCCCTCCTGGGATTTCTGAGTTTTTTTTCAAACGGCTAAGAAATTTTAACAAAAAACGCACGATAATGATGCAGAACGCGTCTCTAAAGTGTACGGCTGTTAGAAATTCCAATCTTACGAAAATGGCAAACAGCGGCCATCTTGAGAATCGAAACATCGCAAGGGCACCGGTCGTCCGCCATCTTGAGTTTTGGTTGTTTTAACTTGTTCGTCCAGCATTTTGTGCTAAAGTGGTCGGTGCAACCTCGAGTGAGGTCTCTGTAGTGTGCATGACTGGACCATAAAGGTTCGGCCAATTGCCGTTTGGTCGGCAACAAGAGAAAGATTGACGCAAACGGCACGGCGCAAAGGCCACGTCCAGTCTACGGCCTGATCAATGACTTCTGCAGCCATTAGCAGCTGCTGGTTCCATGCATTAAATCCGCCGAACCATAGTGGTGGGCTAGTCTTCATTCATGTCTACTCGTTTGAGGTATTCGGTTTCGATTCGTGATTCGTGATGCTTGCAGTCGAGCGTTAATTTAGGTGTTTAAACCATCCCCAAAACACAGCAACCGTGTCACTGACGTTGTCAGCAAAAATTAAAGTTTTACCATTTTTTGTCATAACCGAATAACTGTATGCTATGACCCGATATAAAAAAAGTTTTTTTTGACAACTAGCCGATAATACATTACGGACTCGCTACTAAATCCGGTATTAACAACAGCAAGACGTTTATAGTCCCTGAAAGCATACCAGTTCTTTCTTAAATTCAAATTTTGTCGTTCACTTATGTCTGTTCACTGATCGTGATTAATACAATGAATTAATTTCTTACTTCATAATTTTTTTTCAGAAATGTTAACAGTGACTGAGTGACATATTAAGGGCCCACGAAATATGTCACTGGTCAGTAATCGAATCGTAGGCCATTTTATAAATATTCTCGCGATTAATCGTCAATCTGCGCAACTCTAAATGATATCATTGCGCGTACTTCCATAATGCCAGAAGGATGCCTTCAGAGTGGCTAGCGGGAAGTATATGGTCGGCCCTGCCTAATGGGGAGAAGATCGTTAAATCGATACCGTCTCGAATATAATCGAATAGATATTTATCTTCTTGTGTGACCCAACCCTACCATCCATCGCCGGTATTTTTCAATAGCCAGAATGTGATAATGCTGGATGTGTTACAGTTCCGTGAGTATTGCGGAATGCGGCATGACTAGTGGCTGCTAAGTTGGAATGTGGGTGTCGACAATGTCTATTTTTTCGCAAGACCACCGCTTAATATCCCTTTGTACCCTTCGATGTGACGATTTGTACGCTGGGCATTCGACGTTACATTACATTTCGTACAGTATAGGCCTACTATTAGCACTACTCTACCTAGTACTCTGCTTCATGTGCCAACGTAAGAACCCACCAATTAAAACGCAGACAACGGTCAGTGTTTTAGGAGTCTTTATAACGCCGAACGAAAGTAATTTCGCGTGAAATACAGCCATGGGCGTCCGCAAATAGGGGCAAATTGGGTCGACTGACCCCCTGGAAAAATGGATGAAAAATTAAAAGCGAAAACATGCAAAAAGAGCAGTTTTCTGAATGGGGGTGGAAGTGGATTGATAAATTTTTCTTCGCCTCAGACGGCAAGGGGGCATTGACACCCCTAACCAAAATCCTGCGGACACTCTTGAATACAGCAGTGACAGATACTGGCTCTATCAGTTTACAGGTCTGTTGCAAGTCCGCGCATGATGCGACCGCAGAAATTCGCCTAAAACAGACTATTTTGTTGCCGGTAGGCTCCGTTGGCGAATTTTCTGTGCCACTTTACAGTAACAAGAAGCTCAGCTATCGCCGAGGGACCGCGCGATGCGTCGTGTCAGCTGAATTTCTTGTCAATTGCCACGCAACAGTGCAGAAACTACTTCTACGACAAGTCCTGAACCAAGTACCAACTGTCGCTAATTGATCCGTGCGACGAAATCGTGCTGTAGACAGCACTTGACGATCTGTGCGATAAACTATAGTGGTCGAGCGTCGGAGCTCGGAGGTATTATCGACTTAGTTGACCGACGGCGGCCCAGTTTATCACGCTCTGAGCATCCACCTTTCTCGAGCTAAGTTGATAACACGTTTCGACGATCGATATGCCGTGGCAAAATTTTCTAAGTCCGGAGTTTAGGACAAAGTTCCAGATGGGAGTGCCGTTATTTTTGAAGATAACCGAATTTCCTTTTAACACAGTGTAGGACGGGTGGAAGGAAGCTCACATGCCAAAAAACAGCTCGATTCGTTCAGCCGTTTCGACAGAACACCGACTTGTGACAGACAGGCGGACAGACACGGATGGCTAGTATACGGCGGATGCATAGCATCGCGCGGTAAAAATCCCCACTGCTGGCGTTCTGTCGGTGAAAAAAAGCTGGCAACGCCGCCACGGAGGCATCAGCCTGTGCTCCCTCCCAGGAAGACCGGACGAGGGGCATTTAGTATGCGACAGCCGTCTTGAGCGACTGACAAACGGCCTGGAACCGAACTGGAGAATCCCAGTCACTGGACCAGCAACGCTGCATGTCACTGCATAACTTCGCCTCCTTGAAAACTCCCCCCCCCCGAGTCCCGACGAAAGTGTACCAATATGAACGTCTCCGTGAGGCGCAATTGTACCGGGGAGACATTTTAACATGACATAAAGCAGTAGATTTACGTGTTATTAATTACTAATCTGTTTTTATTTAGTGATAATTTCCATGCGTTCGCCCATCCTGTAGATGGGGCGGGAGGCATTATATTTTCGGTTTGTCCGCCCGTATGTGCGTGCGTGCATACGTGCGTATGCGCGAACCCGAACCCTAACCCTGCCGGCTTGCCGTCGAAATCTAGTTTTAATAATGTTTTGTTCATCAATAGGCCTAACCCCCATAAACGCAAATTGGTGCCGATTTTAAAAGAGGGGTTTCTAATAGGAGAGCGCCAGCTTTGTGGCATTAAAAAGTCACCGGGGGTGTATTTTTCCGCGGAGGGGAAAACTGTGCTGTGACACCGAGACGCGTCTTCGGCTTGTTTCAGTATATCTCCGGTGCTAATCAGAGAGTCATCCATCAAACAGACAGACACACAGAGAGACGGACGGACAGACGGATGAAGAGACGCACATACAGACGGACATGTAATCTGTTTCGCTGATCGGCCGTTTATCCGACACCTGCCTATCTCCTGCACAGTCCATTCTCCACTCTTTAACTATTCATTGGGCGTATAAAAGCCCGCAGCTGTGTGGGGCCTTTACACGCAGCAATCTGATGGTTGGCAGATACTGGAACCTACACGAGCGGTGGCTCGGTAGCCGAGTGGTTAACGTGCTGGACTCAGGCGCAGAAGGGCCTGGGTTCAAATCGCAGTCGCGACGCTGTCGCGTAACAGTCTTAGGCAAACTGTTTACACCCATCGTGCCTCTGTTCACCACGCAACAAAATTGGTAGCAGCACTCTTAAGGGTTGCGGGGGTAACTGCAGGCCTGGTGGAAAGTAATGGCAGCCTAACGCCGGGTTTATGACTCAAGTTACCTGCAGGCTGACTGCCAAGAACCGGGATCAGCTCCGGAATTCTATGCTTGGTAATCGAGTATGGGCTACCTCTACCTTTTTTGGACGGGCGGGCTGCTAAATTTGGTAAAGGAATGACGACACAAAAATTCACCATACAGACAATACGTGCATTGTTTGACAAGCATTTAAGCCCTTTTTCAGCCGAAGCATTTGCCATGTGAACCTACGTGTTTTCTGCTGTTCAAGCTGGTAAAGGTGTCATGCTTCTCTATAAATGACGCACACTTTGTGACGTCAAGGACTTTTTTGTTTTCATGTGCACTACTTAAATGCGGAGAGTTAATTCCAGGCGACTTGATTGTCGAGTAGGCCTACCTACACTTTATTGTCATGTCTTTGCTTTCTTCTCAGTCCCAAGCTTGCACGAGATTTCTCGCTTCAAACTCGACAGGGATTTTTTGGCGCACTCTGTGCGCAGATCCAGTCGACTTCATCCGTAGCTTAATTCCAATAATCTCGGTCTGCCTATCACGTGCTGTAATATCGCGCTGTAATGCGATCGTTATATAGCGCTAGGCCGAAAATCCCTCAATATTCTACGGCCTTCCACGCCGCCGCGTACGAGCCAAGGTCACAGTCGAGGTCATTATCGGACAAGTCGAGATTGCGATTTGTTCCGGACGGTAATGCTTCGGGCGATAAAATTGTGTATCAAGCAGCCAGACACAGACAGAATGACAGACAGAAGGACGGACGGACAGATGGACAGAGGCACTTAACTGATAAAAATACTCGCATCTGGATACGCTCAATGTTGTATCATACTTCTGCCGTCATCGACGTAACCCGCTCTGTCGCGTCTAGCCAAAGCGGATTATTGGACAATTGGTGGCATTCTTCTTGTTGGGGATTGCGGTCTGCTGGCCTAAGGTTACTATAGAGCACTAATAGGAAGTCATACATTGTGGGTTGCTTGGTATCATCAGCGTGCTGCTCCGCTGCCAGAAACTGCAAAAAACATGTTTTGGTACGATAGTTTTTAGTGCGAAATAAGGCTACAATTCGTCAATTAAATCACGGTAAATTCGCTAAAACCTTGCAGTGAAATTGTTTGAACAGTTCGCCAGCGGCGTGTATAATAAATGAATTTACTCAACCGAGGTTTTCACGAGTACAGCTTTGCGTCACCACCACGTGGAGCAGAAATAAAAATTAAAACAGGACTTAGAAAGCAAGAATACAAGCGCAAAAAGGGAACGCTTTAGAGAGATAATTTTTCTGTTTCACGACATCAATTAATGAAGTTTTTATTTTCAGTGCTAGCTTTCGTTAATTACAAAACACTGTCGTAGGCCATTGCCAGCAGGCTTCTGCGTACATTTGCATTACCAATTACACAGCTGCTTACTAGCAAATCTCCCCGACAGAAGCCAGATCTCCGATATAAGCCGGCGGCTGCCATTTGGAGATTTAGGATAAGCCTCGGCGAAGATTCATTATTGCATCTAGTAGGAGGGGCACTATTGTTAACGCTCTGTGACAGAGAAGGCAACAAGTTTTGATAAATAAAGTGCTGCGATATGGGAAATAAAAGACGGTTCGTGTACAAATAGTTGTCGCGTCTTGGTCTTCATTTTTTACCCCCACACTTCTCATGGACGCAGGCGCAGAAGGGCCTGGGTTCAAATCGCAGCCGCGACGCTGTCGGGTAGCAGTCTTAGGCAAACCGTTCACACCCATCGTGCCTCTGTTCACCAAGCAGCAAAACTGGTAGAACCCTCTTACGGGTTGTGAGGGTAACTGAAGGCCTGGCGGAACGTAATGGCAGCCTACCATCGGGTTTATGACTCACGTCACCTGCAGGCTGACTGCCAAGAACCGGGATCAGCTCCGAAACCCTACGCTCGGTAATCAACTATAGGCTACCTTTTCTTTACGTTTTACACTTCTCACAGATGGGCGGAAGGCATTATGTTTTCGGCTTGTCCGTCCGTGTGTGCGTATGTGTGCGTGCCCTGACCGGCTTGCTGTCAACTAGTTTCTCACATGCAGCTGCATTCTGATGTAATGTAAACTTATGCATAAAACAAAAAAACAGTAATTTACAGTGGTCGTAATAACAGTATTAGTAATAGTAGTATTATTGATAGGCCTACTGGCCAACATCTGTTGAATTAATTTGAAAAATTTTGTAGGGGTCCGGTTTTCGAACCACAGTGTAGTTGCTACAACAGCCTGGTAGCTAGTGTCCGCACTGCTCCTGTCGCATGGCAAATGAGATTGAAAATATCGTGCCCTGGCAAGTCTGGACCACCAAAAGTCTCTTCCCGTGGGGGGGGGATCCGGGCCCCATTACCCAACACATTGTTCCTTGGACCAACCCGATCGAGTCCACACCCCAAACTGCATCTCGATCGGTTCAGCCGTTATCGCAGGATTCATGCTCGTGACCAACAGACACACAGACAGACACGCATAGAGACCACGTGTGCTGCCACGTCTGTAACAACGGGCCGCATTTTATGCTACACGGCGATGCGGCCTGGTAGTATTCATAACAACTACAATTAATGAGATTGCGAGTGTTATACAATCTTCTTTTTCTTGCGACTATGTCCTGTCGCTTCGTCTCTGGCCGTGTGCTGCATATCTCTTCGCGGCTGGGTATCTATGACAAGTTCAATCTGGGCAGAAGCAGCAGCGGCGACGACTCAGTGGGACGAGCGAGCGTCATTTGACATTCACTGCTGTCACTATAACTCACCCGACAGCCAATATGTTGGCGTCACCGGGCTCTGTTCCCAGCGCGTCAACTGAACACTGAACCGGAGTTCCTGGCACGGCGTCTAGTCCAGTGAGAGTGTTCACAGCGCGCGAACTGACTGAGCACCGACCGTCCTAGTTTCGCTGCGGCGCGCGACCAATGAACGCGTCGTATATCTGGGTCATCTAGTTGCGGTTCAATGCGCTGTGCACCAGAATCGAGTGCAATATGTTGGCGTCGTTAGAGCTACGATGCGCAGATAACGTGCACCACATCTATGCTACGCCATCTGCTTTCTACCGGCGCTGCTGCGGCGGCGGCTAGGGATGCTTCAGTCAGGAAAATGATTTCAGTTCGATCCCAGTAAGTAAGTAAGCACAGTGGTTAAAGTGCCTTGGGACGGAAGGGAACGGCGTTCCTGCACCTCTGATTATTGGCAAATAGCATTCCTGCACCTCCAAGTTCGTAAAAATGCACAGGAACGCTAGGCTCCCACAGGAACGGTTGCATACGACCAAATGACAACATCTGTGCAAAATAACTGACGACAGTTGCTTGTTGCAGGCTCGCAGTGTCGTAGCATCAGCATCTGATGGGCGCTGCCCTCATGGCTGGGGGCCCAAGCTGAAAATGGAGTTACTCATCCCAGATTTTCCACTTTAACCACTGAGTAAGCAGCTAGAAAGTAAACTTTTATAGCGCACGAAAACAACTGTCACAAAGCGCCGTGGTCGATAGGCCTACAGTCTAAACACGTGTCCTTTTAGTGATTTCGTAAATACAGTAGGCGTATTTGTGGAACGGTTGGCAAAAAAGTATACAATAACTACAGAAAGGCCCCATCTGGAAACATTTTGTGTTGCAAAGTTAATGAAAATTGATTTATTAAACCTGTCCAAAACTAAACGGCGCTAAAATCTGCCAAAAATCTTGCAAATTAGTTACAGAGTTTAAATGCCGTGAACCTGTTTCAGAAGCAACCCTGTATTCTACTACTATTACAAATAAAATATGCAAAAACGTGTAAACTACAATCGCTAATGGCCGATAAATAACAGAACTGTTACTAGCAAATGTCATGAAACGCCAGAAAATAAACACAAAAACTGTCGATGTTTGTAGCGTGCAGGATTAACACAACGTTGTTCGGGCATTAAAAATTGATTAGTTTGTCGAAGTATCGAGTCGAGTCGAGTAAAATCGCGAGCCGAGCATCCCTAGTTGCTGACGCTGGTTCTTTGATATTGGCGGGCAACAGTTAGTCGCCGTGATCTATGGCGGGTCCAAGCAGGCCGGGTCAAGGGCAAGGTCAAGGTCGCGGAATGAGGTCAAGGTCACAGTCACGAGGGTCCAAGCAGGCCGGGTCACCGACGAAATGTGCAGCCTCTCTCTCTCCATAGCAACGGCCCGCCAGCCATACAGCTTTATTTACCGCGGCCATATAGCGTCGGAGAGGACCGGCCGACAACCGGTGATGGGCCAAACACCCGGCTTCGACGACCCGTGTCTCCAACCAGACGAACGTCGATTTCCCCTCAAACTCGGTCCCCGGGGCAATCCCTCGTCCCCACTCCCTTTCTGTTTCCCCATTTTCTCACTTCTTTTTCCCTCACCTCCCCCTAAGCGGTTCTGGACTGAGCTTGGGTGCTGATAATTTTTTGTGTATTTTAGGCTGGGAAATCCTTACTGGTGATGGCTACAGTTCGGTTACTAACTTTTCACCTTGACAACTTGGTCCGATTCACTAATGGACTGGACCCAACAGCCCTCAAAAGTGGTCGGGTCCGGACCCAAGTTCCGGGTGGACATCGACGCCTGTGAACATAAGAGTTTTCAACAATTCTGACCAGGCCTTATACGGTCTTCTCCCGCCAGTCTACACTATACCTCGCACAATGGCAGAACATTTGTCGAGCTCAGTTGACAACACTTATCGACGATCAATGTGCTGTGGCGGCGAAATTATTAAGCCCACAGTTTACATCGAAGTTCCATAGGGAAGTATCCTTATTCTTGTAGATAGGATACTTCCGTAAAATACAGTGTGTGATAGGGCGAAGGGAGACTCTTTGCCAAAATTCAGTTCGATCCGTCCAGACGTTTCGACAGAACTCCGACTTGTGGCAGACAAACGCAGACACAGACAGACACCGGACCGTAGCTAGTACTACGTTAGCATGGCGTCGCGCGGGGAAAAAACGACACGCGTTACTGGAGTCCTCGGGCTACGATGTTCCGATTCTGCGCATCTCTACCGCACGCCAGGAGTCAGAGGGGTAGGGCCGAAGGCAAGGGAGGGCGGGAATTCGCTGGGGAATTTGACGACGCAGCATCAGCCGCCGGTCGACGACGTCGCTTCGCTGCAGACGCGGCACGTATTTCTCTCGACTGTCGAGGTGTGTTGCCGACCTGGTCCCAGCGGAACTGCACGCTCGAGTGTTTGCCGAGACTTTGCATGGCTCTTACATGCGGCAATATGAACATCGGCAACACGGACAACCTGTTGTGCTAGCAATACACTACTTGCACGGCCCACATGACAGGCCGTCAACACCCTGTGGCGTCGGAACTATGGGGACAGTGGGTACCGCAAGTTCAGGACTTGTACTCCCTGTACCCCCCTAGTCAAAGATGCGGCTTATGTCAAAATTTTAAGCAAACGACTTTAACTACGAGATTGTATAAGGTTCGTACAAATTTGTACCCCCCCCCACTTACGAAAACGTTCCGACGCGTCTGTCAGTGCCACGTCCCGGGCCAACACGGAACGACACGACATGACGGCCCGTATTGTCGGCTTCGCATCCCACTGGAGCCTGTCGGATTTTATTTTTAGGTCAACTCAGCTTTGCATCCCTCCGGGGTTGCTTAATCGAGTACCAGCTTCGGCTGGATTAAGGGCGGGAATGTCACCTCTGCCGGGTGGCAGGTAACACTGTGTGATCCCATGCATGTGAGTTCCGGTAGCGGTGTGGCAACCTTGCGAACTGCTATACACTTGTTACTTACTTACTTACCTACTCTATTAACACTGCAACAGGTTGGCGACGCAGGTCGGCTATGCGCAGGGAACGAAAGTGTGCCGAAAATTGTAACAAATGACACAATAAACTTATTTTTAGAAACTGCAATCAGCATTTTGCTGATTTCAAACCGTAACAGTTTCCGAGTGTCGTTTGGTAAAATTGCTTCCGTTCATTTTATTTTAAAAATGTATTTATATTTTAGCAATGGAAATGGCCAGCCCAGGGAACCAGCACTGTGCCAATTGTATCGGCACACTTTCGTTCCGTATTAGCCTACCAGTCACGTTGCGTCCTGTTGTGGGGCCCTCGTTCAAACATCTGAAGCGGCAGTCGACACACCACCAAGGTCTGCTAGCACACAATAACAATGACCCGACGCTGCAAACTGCACCCCCCCCCCACTTTTCACACACGTTTCTGTTGTTGGTCTTACTACTTTCAGTGCTTTGACGCTGTTGGTTGGGCGGCAGGAAGGGCATCCGGCCTGTAAAAAATTGAATGGTGGGGTGCTAGCATGACTATCTGTCTGGATCGCGGTGCAGACTTGCATATGGCCCACTCACCGTCTGTTGCTTCAGTAAAATCCAGATTGGTTTTACCTTTCTGGTACCGGCTCACCCGGGTAGTCCCGGACAAACGGCCGTTAAACAACGGGTGTGTGTATTTTCTGTTGTTGGTCTTGCATTTTCCTTGTCGCTGGGCCAATTTGGAGGTCGGGGACCCCGGTTCATTGAACCGCCCCAAACCCCTCTAGGTAAAGCAGCGGCCGATAGACTGACCAGGAAGATGAAGTTAAGGACGACGAGGAAAGCGCGGATGCAGGCGGTCTGACAGGCACACCTTGAGTGTGACCTTGACCTTATTCCGTGACCTTGACCTTGACCGTGACTTTGGTTCATTCACGGCCGTGTAATATTGAATACTGAATAGTGGATCGGCGGACAGAGCGACGAGTGCATGCGGTCTGACAGGCGGAGCGACGCAGGCGGTAGAATCGCAGGCGGTCACGGAACGTGTTGTTTATCGGTGCGACACAACACTAGCCTGATGAAGCTCATCACGTGATCACGGAACGTGTTTGACAGAGAAGAAGCGCGGGCACTGGTATTACTCCAAAAATGTCCACCATTCCATGACCCACCGCTGCAGCTACAAGCTCTGGGATGCTGTTCCAGACAGACTGTTCTTGTATGGCAGGGTTGTGGTTCTCGAGGCTTGAGTCTTGGTGATGTTCTTGGTCTTGAGACTTCTATTCTTGATCTTGGTCTGGGTCTTGATGCCCTGAGTCTCAGTGTCGGTTTTTGAAGAAGCAAGGCCAAGAAGCAATTCTCAAGACCAAAAACACTACCAAGACTCAAGTCTTGATAGCAAGCGTGAGATATGGAGAACACATATTTTCGGAAGGACGGGACGTGAGAGCAGATGAATATAGCGTGGAAATCAGTGGCTGTAGACAGTATGAGAGAGAAGAAGTGCGGGCAGCGGTAGTGGATGAACGGCGGCGGCGGCACGGGCAGACATCAGTGAGACGGTCCAGCAGCTGGCGACAGGACGACAGCATGGCACCGCTAGGTCTCTGATGATGATGATGATGGTGATGATGATGGGCCTTTACTTTCATCGTGACAACGTTGTCCCAGACTACTAGGCCAAGCTCGGTCGCCGTGTCCTTGAAATCTTGTTTATTTTCTATTCAGACGTTCGACCAAAGTCGGCCACTGTTTTGTTCTAACGCGTCGTTTAAGTTTCTTTGAAACTCACGGCACGATAAATTTGTTATTTTTATATAATAGCAGTTATAATAATAAATAGCGATGGTGATGATGATGGCATGGTTCGGCGGCCGAGTCTCGAGCTGGACTCCGCATCGGTCGAAGTCGTCGAAAATGCCGCGTCAGCCGATAGATTTCCATTCTTACACAGAATCAACAATAACAACAGTGACACAATAAGATATTCGATATTTTGTACACGCGCTTAATTTTGCCGCATGTAACCAAAAACAGAACAAGTAATGAAAACAACTAAAAAACAAGTATCAGCTGTCGCTAATTGACCCGCGCAACAAAATCGTGCTTCACGATCTCTGCGATGAACTACAGTGGTCGAGCGTCGGAGCTCTGAGGTATTGTCAACTTGGTTGACCGACGACGGTCCAGATTATAACGCTCTGAGCGTCCACCTTTCTCCAGCTAAGCACGTTCGACGATCGATATGCCGTGGCGAAATTTTCTAAAAGTCCGGAGTTTAGCAAAACGTTCCAGATGGAAGTATCCTTATTTTTGTACATACCCGAATTTCCTTAAATCACAGTGTAGGACTGGTTGAAAGAAGCCTCCATGCCCAAAGCAGATTAATAAGTTCATCCCTTTTGATAGAACACCGACTTGCGACAGACAGACAGACAGACACGGACACAGAGCTAGTACCCGCGCTAGCATAGCGTCGCGCTTGTAAAATATTCACAAGAAACGGTCCAGACAAGAGTCCGTGAACTGGGTTGCGGGACAAAATCGCAGGTCCGACACTAGTCTAATTTGTGATGAAAAAAATGAAAAGAGGATAACTATATACAGGCCAATGAAACGACAAGCTATCGCGTCAATGGCTGCAAAACGATGCCCTCGCTGGCCCGCCTGTTGCGGCCGTTTCCGCGCCACATCTGTAAAATGCGACCGTTTTGACCTAAGGGCGAGGGACAGACAGACGGACCGACAGACGGACGGGTTGCAGCATTCCTTAATGCCCTCTTTTGGCAGATGCATAATAACAGAACCTTCTTATTAGGGATCACTACGTTCCTAACCAATATAGGGACAGGCACGGCTCCGCTCAGTTTGGCGGGTTTTTTTCAGGGCCTAAAAAACTCTGAAATTTCGAAGCACGTGCATGTATAGGCCTACAGAAAAAATCTTGATTTTATTAATAAAAACGTAAGATTAGATTAAATTAATGGGACAGCCAAATAAAACAATAAAATACTTTTTAAAATACACTCATGTTTTATTGCAATTCTTAGGCCCTATTGCGTCACTCACGATCAACTTAAACGGGATATTTATGTAAAAGAGCATAAATGCTTGTAAAAATTGAAGCACGGATCCTGATTTTTCCAGGCACGGATTTTCATTTTCCAAGCACGTCCGTGC
>Ga0126325_10000189_pt1 | contig 17285 bp, 3 predicted proteins | sample InaspJWI14metaG_FD_94487 | JGI IMG/M metagenome (GOLD analysis project Ga0126325, IMG submission 94487) | Marine gutless worms symbiont microbial communities from Oahu, Hawaii - Inanidrilus sp. 1 OAHU.JWI-14 metaG | ecosystem: Host-associated > Annelida > Digestive system > Unclassified | place...
TTAAAGTCACTTTTCGTCCAGACAATGGATCAGTGACAAGTCCTGTCGAGCTGTCCAACAAGTTATTTCTCAATGCTTCATCTAGAATCATCTTTGGCTTTGAATAGTGGACTTTGGTAGCACGGCCATTAACAATTCCTGCTTGTAGTGTTTTCTCTAGTGGCAATGTCCCATCAGTTCTTGTATCTATTACACGTCCTGCAGTAGGCTCTGCTAGTTTCACCTCAACTGTTTCCCCAACTGTCATCTTTTGCAATGTTCCTTTCTCTGGAAAGGTGACGCCCAGTTGTGCTTCCACTTCACGAGTAATTTTTGTGCTGCTGTGTTCATCCATAAAGACCTGCTTTCCACTCACTTCACGCACTGTCATTTCAGTATGTGTTGTGACAAATCCAGCTGATTCATCTGGCAGACTCGCACTGACAGGTTCCTTCACAGCACTGCCATGCTGCAGATCTGTTAGCTCTCTGCCCACATCCACACATTCTGGCATTAATCCTGTAAGATGCATGGAATCAACCACTCCAGCCACGTGACCTCGGGCATTCTGCTGTTCAGTTACAAACGTGACGCTGTCAGCAGGATCACCAACAAGTAGTCCACACTCCACACATTCTCTCAGCCCTAGCTGTATTCCTGTCCTCATGTCAATAACACTTCCTGTAACACTGTCGACCATGCCACGAGACAATGCTTCAGCAAGACTGACCGTCAATCCCGTGTCTGCGTCTACCATAAAACTGCTTGCTGCATCGATCATACCAGCATCGACTGCTTCACGGAGCGTCATTTCTTCGTTTGTGTCCGGATTCACAAACCTGCCAGTTTCACTGTTGAACAGACCTGTACTGACAGCCTCCTGGACACTCAGTCCTAGGCCACGCAGCACTGCATCAAACAGCGACGTCCGAACGCCTGTTGTCACGTCAATCATGTCTGCTGTCACTGTGTCCACCAACTGCGCCTCTATAGCTGCACCAAGGCTGATCAGATCACCAGTCCGGCAGTCTTTAACCAGGGTGCCTGCGGCGCTGATGAGTCCAGCATCAAGGGCTTGTGCCAGTGTCAGCCAGTGTCCAGTTACAGGATGTAGCACACGTCTTGACTCGGCATTCAGCAGTCCCTGCACAGCAGCCTGCTTCAACGTCAGTCCACCAGCTGTCATCACTTCACCACACAGGTCAACCAATCTGAACCGCTTGCCAGTCAGAGGACTAGTAATCACTGCTTGCTCTGTGTCGGCCAATCCACGGCTGATAGCAAACTGCAGAGTGAAGCCCTCATGCGTCTCAGGTAGCACCAGCAGCAGCTTCTTGGTACTCAGCAGGCCGCATTCAACAGACTGCTGCAAGCTCATCATTACTTTAGTGCGTGGGTCAACAAACATACCCGATGTGACATCAAACAAGCCTCGATCCACGAGCTCCGACAGCGTGGTCTGACCTTCTCTTGTGTCAAACACAATGCCTTGATCAATGGCGTCCACCAGCCCAAGCCAACTTCCTCCAGCAGGATAATAGACAGATCCCTTTATCAGGTCTACGAGGCCATTTTCACACGCAGCGTGGAAATCAAGCACCCGGCCGACGACAAAGTTATGAACAGCTACATTGGAAAGGTCAAGAATGCCAAGCACAGCAGCATCAGTAAGGCTGACGCGAGTGTCAGTGGAAGGACGGAGCAGAGAGCAGGTGTCCCTGTCAAACAGATCACTGTTAACAACAGCACACAATGTCATGCCACGCACTGCACACAACCAATCATGCCTCACATCAGCACTCTCGGTACTTACCAAATGCAACGGCACTTGGCTGTCAGTGGAGCCTTCCACTGCAGCTGGGCTGCTGCTTCCATCTCCTGCTGCAATTGTGTCCATCGCCAGCTTTTCACTTCCAACTTCCGATACCTCTCGACCACTTGCGTGTAAAGTTTCAGCGTCTCCAGCTGGGGTCGTGCCTTTTGCACTGATTGCCTGATGTTGGTATTCATCTGGTGCAAGTCGTGCATCAGACAGTGCATCGACCAGCAGTGCCGAGTGTCTTTGTGATGGATCCACGATGTTGACAAACTTGTCATCAATCAAGTTCTCGTCGATGGCAGCAGCCAGTGTGCTAGGCTCACCGCTGCCAGGCAGAATCAGACGACATTTCTCAGGATCGATTAAACCACTGCTGATAGCAGCCTCGAAGTTCATTCTCGTTCGAGTGACAGGGTGGGAGAAATTTCCAGTTCTCCTGTCAAACAGACCCTTCCTACACGCCTCCGAGAAGCTCATCATGGGAGGCACATATGTATCCAACACCAGACCTTTGTCAGTTGCCTCGACAAACGACATCCGCTGTCCAGTGTGTACGTTGATCAGTTCCCCTGTGTTGGCGTCCACCATGCCGACAGCAATCGCTTCATCCAACGTCAACATTTTGCTGCTATCTGGACTGGTCAGCAGTGTCTGCCGAGGATCTAGCAAGCCAGACCTGATAGCTTCTGTTATATTCATCTGCTTGCCAGTGACAGGATCAACAAAAACTCCAGTAGTGACATCAAATATTCCACGATCAACCGCCTCATCCACACTCAGGTTAGTCAGCTTCACCTCCACCAGGTAGCTCTTGGTGATTGCCTCTCCCAGAGTCAGAGACTCGCCTGAATCCGGTTCCTCAAAGCGACCTGTCACAGTGTTGATCAGGTTCTGGCTGACTGCTTTGTCTGTTGACATCTCCTCACGGTCAGGCACACATACTCTTGTCTTCTTGGTGTCAATCAACCCGGTCTCCATTCCCTCCTGGACTGTCATCTCAGCACCGGAAAACGGATGCGTGAGTCTCCCGGAGACTGGATCGTAGACGCCTTGCTGAACGATGTCGACCAAGCTCAGTCCTTTATCAGTCGTGGCGGTAATGACCAGTCCTTCGCCGACTGCTTCCTTCAGTGTCAGCGTGTCGCCCTCAGGACTCACCACGTCGCCGGTGACTGCATCCACCAGCTCGCTCTCCACCGACTGCTTGAAGCTCAGCAGCAGCCTGGCTGTCAGGTCCCTGAACTTGACTGAGTCGCTGTCTACGAGACCGGAATCAAACGCCACCTGCACACTCATCAGCTCGTGGGTCTCCGGGTGCTCAACCTGACCGCTGTCTTCACTGAACAGTCCCATCTGCAGCACTGTGTGCAGTGGCATGTTCAACTTCCTGCCATCACCTTGTCCACTCACTGTACCAGCCACGGTCGTGTCTACCTGCTGTTCCACTTGGCCAGTCTGTGGAGCAGCAGCAGCAGCAGCAGCAGCAGCAGCAGCCTCCTTGCCCTTCACATGCCGCTGCCCCTTGTCTTCTTCTTCAATCTCCACCTTCAGTGGCGTTTCGTTCAACATCTCAGCCACAGTTATTTTTCTGCCAGTAGCAGCATCCGTCATGACGGAGTTTCCGTCCAGCAATCCTGCAGCCACTGCAGCCTCCAGTGTCAGCTCTTCCCTGGTGTGAGGATCAAGGAACACGTTTGACGACTGGTCAAACAGTCCCAGTGAGATGGCTTCATCTACAGACATCAGCTTGCCAGCAGACGCCGGCATCAACTTGGCAGCAGTGATTGCTTCCCTCAGCGTCATAACATCACCAGTATGAACGTTAGTCACACAGGCACTTTCTGCGTCCAGAACGCCGCGAGACATGGCAAGAGCAACTGATATAGGTCGGCCTGTCGCGGGATCAGTAAAACAGGAGTCACTGTCAATCAGACCGCTCTCAACGGCAGCAGCCAGGGAGAAGAACTTGCGACAGGACGGATCCAGGAACTTAGCAGTTGTCTCATTCAGCAAGCCAACGTCAATGGCCGTAACAATCGGCAGTGGTTTGCAGAGGACAATGTTTCGGTCAAGAGCATCAGCTAATGAGATCACTTCTCGAGACGAGTTGTCTCTCACATGGCCAGCTTCTGCATCAACCACTCCTACGTGGATAGCATCTTGTATGCCAAGCACTTCACTGCTGCCAATCTCGTGAACAACTATTGACTGTGGGTCAAGCAATGACCGACTCATGGCTTCATGCAAGGATACGAGCTCTGAGGACGAAGGGTCAAAGAACTCACTGGTTTCCACCTTGAAGAGTCCCTCATCGATGAGCTGCAGCAGGGTGAGTGGGGTGGACAGTGGTGGATTCTCAAACATCAGTCCATTCAGCACTGCATCTTCCAGTGGAATGTCTCGGCCCTGCGAGTCCCGCACCATTCCACTGCTGATGTCGATCAGTCCCATCTCAACCAGGACTTCAAACGCAACTTTCTGTCCACTGTGCACATCTCGGACCATGGCTCGTGACGCGTCTATCAGTCCGAAGTCAAGCGCTTGTTCAAGTGACATGTGCTGGCCTGATACTGGATCGACTACCGTGTTTGTCTTGGGATCATAGATTCCCTCTCGTATTGCATCAGTTATTGAGTATGTCTTCAAGCCTTCCTTCTCATCTTCAACTGCTCTGCTTGGCTCAGCTGCATACTTCTGCTCACTTCCGTCAAGACTTATGCGTTTGTCAGCCACTGATGGACCGTGGGGTTGAGCTGGTGGCCTGGCTTCTGCCGAACACGTGGTAGTCACGCCGAGCACGGCTTTGTTGACGGAATCGACCAAGTTCATCGTCTGTCCGGTGTACGTGTTGACCAGCTTGCCAGTGTCTGGGTCAAGGATGCCACGTTCAAACGCCTCGGCTAGAGTGATCTTGGCGCCTGTGGCTGGGTCCAGCAGGCTAACTGATAGCCTGTCAAGCAGCTTGCTCTCAATTGCTTCAAGAAGACTGACCCGCTGACCAGTGCTCACATCAACAACAGTGCCAGTAGATGGATCATACAGGCCATCAGCTGCCAGTTCACTCAAAGTCGGTATTCTATCATCCTCACGTATGAAGCCCTCTCGTATAGCATCCGCAAACGTCAGCTGGCGACCGGCCTGCGTGTCAACAAACGTAGTCAAATCGGCATCGACAATCTGTCTGTGTACTGACTCCTGCAGAGAAACTGTCTCATCTCTCGCTGTGTCTGTGACCACCATCTTGCCAGTGGTAATGAGACTCAGCTCGATAGCTTCTCGGAGTGGCACTTTCTTTCCAGTGTGTGGATCTTCAAAGAGGCCGGACGTAGAGTCGGCAAGCCCACTAGAAACTGCTTCTAGCAATGTCATAGAGCTTGCTGGAGCCAGCTTGGGCTGTTCCTTGTCCAGCTCGTTCTTACCGCTCAATAAATCGCTCGGCTCAACTATCTGCAGTGCTGTGTCTTCATCCGTGCCTTCGATTTCCATCAATGCATCACCTTGTGCTGCGACTGACACTGCCGTTTGTTGTCCATCACGAACGCTGACATCTCCCGTCTCGTTCTGCAACACACTCAGCATTAAACCACTGGTTAATTTAACACAACGCAAAGCGGTAACGGCATGCACAGCGTCACTACAAACAGACAACGACTGCGACGAAGAACGACAACTTACTACCTGGGTAGCATCGACGACGGCTGCAGACGCTGGCGGCTGTCTAGCAGATGGTGCTGACTCAGCTGTGTGCTGCCGAGCGGCCGGCAATGTTCCGTTAACTCCGTCAGCTACACGCCCAGTCGGACGTTCGGCAGGAGGCGAGTGGTCAGGTAGTCCAGCATGCTGCAGGGTCATCTGTCGTCCACTCACTGGCTCTGCCAGCAGGCCACTACTCAGACCCGACCTCGCACACTCGTCCACAGCCATCGTAGGCCTCACTGTCTCTCCAGCAGCAGCTGCAACAATCAAGTGGTTCTGTGCAGCCTCTGAGAAGCTCACAGTTTCACCAGTGTCCAGCCTCACAATGCTGCCAGTCCGCCCGTCGACCATGCCCGACCTCAGGCCTTCAGCCAGGCTGACTGGCCTACCAGTAGCCGGGTCAACCAGCATGCTAGCCTCTCCGTCAATAATTCCTGCAGCCACTGCCGCACTGATGCTGATCTTCCGGCCAGTGGACGGATCTGTCACAAGCCCAGTCTTGGCATCTATCAGCCCACTGGTCAGTGCATTGTCCAGTGTCACTGGCCGCTGGGGCTTCATGGTACGTGTCTGTGAAATAACTGCAGCTTCTTCGCCACCAATTTCTCCGCCGCTGATCGAGTAGTCAGTTGCCTTTCTTCTCTGCTCTTTTTCAGTTACTGTCATCTTCACACTGCGACTGACAAATGCACCAGCTTCTGCATCGACGAGTCCAGTCTTCACAGCATCTCGTGAAGTCACCTGCTGACCGCCAGGAAACAGATCTGCTGCGAGTCCTGAAGTGATATCTGCGAAGCCAGCATTCACTGTTTCCTCGAATGTCGTCGGCTCATTGACTCTCGTCTTCCTAATGCTGCTTTGTGCAATGCTAGAAGTTACAGTGGAAGTCACAATGCCGCCATTCTCATAACGTCTCTGAGATAAACCAGATGCCGAAGCATGTATGCCGCTGCTGCCTTCATCCATTGTCCAGTCTGCGGATTCCTTCATCTTTGCTATCAAATCATCCAGCTCGTTGACGCCCTTGCCTGGCTCCGGTCCGACACCGTTGGCGACTGGAGGTGCCGACCGTGAGCCAGTCACAGTGGCACTCAGAGCTTCACTGGGCGCGGTGCGCCGCGGAAGAGACGAAATGTCAACAACAGTCTTGGTCTCCACGGTCCTAGTCAGTGACTCCCTGCTGCCGACCGGCCTACTGCCGACAGCCATGTTGGCCTCACTGAAGTCACTCGTGCTTCCCCACCGACCAGACGCCCTATCAACAGCATCACTGTCGGCCACATCAGCTGCGGAGACGAGGCCGCGCTGGACTGCCGGTGACAGCGGCATCACTTCACCAGTAGATGGGTCACGATAACTGCCCGACTGCACATCTACCACTGCTCCCGTCACCAGCAGCTGCATCACAACACAGACCACATCACAACCAGCAGAGTAAATTAACAGAACAGAGCACACAGCATGATAGTGGAAGGAGAAGAGTGCAGTGTAATACAGATAGGTGAGCAGATGGACAAAGCCCCTAGTTGCTAGAATAAATCTTAAAAATACAAACCACATTCACACACACACATCTGTTTAACGGCCCTTTTTCCGCGACTACCCGGGTGAGCCAGTACCAGAAAGGTAAAACCAATCTGGATTTTACTGAAGCAAGAGACAGTGAGTGGCAGTGGCATCAGCTGGGCAATGTGCAAGTCTGCATCTCGCTCCAGACAGATAACCATGCAACACCCCACAACTCAGTTTTTTACAGGCCCGATGCCCTTCCTGCCGCCCAACCAACAGTGTCAAAGCACTGAAGGCACAACAAACCACATTCAATATAAAGTAAAGTATTTGACACGAAACCAGCACATTTTTGTGCATGAACTGTCACACAACTTTACATCTTGGAAGTCTTCATGAACTTCAACAAACTTCATAATATGAATGAATTTTACATTTCTGAGAACATAACTTCTGGTAATAAATTACAACTCGAGGCATTTAAGGTGATGTTATCAAAGCATTAATAAGCACGACAACATAACACCTAGCTTTGTAATTACAATTCTGTCTAAAAACTTGCCTATGCCAAATGGAAAAGTACACAGTAGGCCCATCTACATGTGATAACACCGAATGACAACTCTTACCTCTTACGCAAATTTAATCACTTTATAATGCTGACAGACGAAATAAAAAATATACATAAGCTGGTAAGACGAGTGCTGGCCTGTACCTGCTCTCGTGAGACACCGTTAACATCAGACGCCGCGAATGGTCTTGTGGAGTCACTGGTGATATATGCTCCAGGCGGCAGGTCGTCGTAATCACCTTCACCAATCACCGAACCACTGATCAGCCCTCTCTCAATCGCCGTACAAATCGGTATTTTCTCTCCAGTGACTGGATTGATATACACTCCCTGCAGCTTGTTGATAAGGCCTCTTCTCTCAGCCTCCACTGGATCGTATTCTTTGCCGGTTTTTGGATCTCTGACAGCTGTCAGCAAGTACACCTGTCTGTCAAAGTCATCGCCAATCTCCAACTGCGCCGTCTTGGTGACCGCTGCATCAACAGGTTCAGTAATGACAAGTCCCAGACGAATTGCTTCGTCAATTGGAATCAACTCATCCGTCTTCATGTTCCAGTATGTCCCAGTTGCCTTGTTGACGATCTTGTGTCGAACAGCGTCTGCTATTGGTATCTCTTCTCCAGTCTGAGGATCGATGACTGACTTTATCCGGTATGACCGAGCATCGTGCATGACGGCGGCTGGTCCGGGAGCACCAGCGCCGTAGTCAGCAATGATGTATCCACGACTGACTGCTTCGTCGACTGACATCACCTGGTTGTGGTAGAGGTCGACAAACTGAGTCAACGCAGCGTCCAGCAGATGTCGGTCCACCGCCTCCGCAACTGTCAGCTGTTCACCGCTGACAGGATCAATCACTGCGACGATCTTCAATGATCGTCTTTCCAGTGAAGTTGCTGACGAGTGGACAGCTGGCTCGGACTCCATCACCTCAATCAGTCCAGCCTCGTATGCATCATGCAGTGACATCGTCCTGCCAGTTCGCTCAATGTACAGTCCATTCACAGTGTCCAGAATGCCGCGGCTCACTGCCTCGTCCGGATGAACCATTTCACCGGTTGACGAGTCCTTCACACGCCGGATTGTGAACAGCATGCGACCATGCTCAACTGTGGACGCCACGACAGACTTTGTTGCCAACTCCAACGTTTCCGAGTCACCGTCCAGTGGCTCGGCACGAATCAACCCACGTTCGAGTGCTTCGGCCAGCGTTAAGACTTCCGCCGTCACGGGATCAATGTAGATTCCGCGAGCCATGTCGAGCATGCCACGGTCCACGGCGTCGCGGGGTGGAATGAATCTGTTGGTGAGCGAGTCGTGAACCGCTCCGATGTGGTACGTCTGCTGGACAACCTGCTCGTTTCTATCAGTAATCACGAGATTGCTGGCGACTGCTTGCTCCAGTGACAGCCGCTCGCCAGTCCACGGGTCTATGAACTCACCCGTAGATGCATCAAACAAGCCGGCGTCGACCGCCTCTTTCACAGACAGCTCTGCGCCCGTCCGAGGGTCGACAATACCTTGCACACTGATGGACACATCATCACCGCCAACAACTGCCGACGTTGCACCACGGGATGACCTCATGGAACTGTATCGACCGTCGATCACTGACTCGTCCGCGGTCCGTGCGACCTCCTCCTTCTTCCTCTCGACATCCAGCAGTCGGCCCTGAATGAGCGCGTCGCGCACGGCGTCAATCAGCGGCAGGCGGATGCCGCGCCGTCGGTCGACGTACTCGCCGTGTCCGGCCACAACGACGCCGGCGTCTACAGCACTGCCGAGCGTCAGCCAGCGGTCAGTCTCCGTGTCGTGGACCGAGTCGACCCGCAGGCGGAACGTCTCACTGATGTGCGTCACTCGATCCACTCCCTCGCGACCCACGATCACGTCGATGATCAGGTTGCGAGCGATTGCCTCAGTCAGACTCAGAGCCTCGCCAGACACTGGCTCCTTCATCACGCCCGCCAAGTCCAGCAGACCACGGTCCAGAGCAGCGCCAAGGTCCGGCATCACTCGGCTCGTCTCATCCAGAACCTGGACAGGACGTTCCACCACAGGTCAACAGAACATCCTCTAAACATCAACAAAAACTGATGCTTTATGCATACATTTCAGAAGTAGTGGGGCTAATCAATGCAAGGGATACTGGAATTATGCAGTTATGTGCACATTATTGGTAATCTTCCGCATAATTTGGTACAATTTCACTATCCCTACACACACACACATGCCCGTTTAACGGCCCTTTGTCCAGGACTACCCGGGTGAGCCGGTACCAGAAAGGTAAAACCAATCCGGATTTTACAGTGAGTGGCAGTGGCATCAGCTGGGCCATATGCAAATCTGCACCTCGCTCCAGACAGATAACCATGCCACACCCCACCACTCAGTTTTTTACACGCCAGATGCCCTTCCTGCCACCCAACCAACAGCGTCAAAGCACTGAAGGCACGAATTTCACTATCCCTAATCAATGCTAAACCACTACTACCAAAGCGGCACTTTTCAGGACTTCTCAAAAATCAAAACAAGAAAGCAACATGTCCATACTTAATTGCAGCAATTCCATTTCCTTGAAACAGACAAGACTTGTCTACACAATTTTTACCCAAGGTCGGACATCAATAAGAACTCAAGGCAATGACTGGAACCAAAACGAAACAAGCAATTAAAGTGTGCGAAAAACTATATCATATGTAAAGAACTCACTTGACTCTCAAATATAAAATGATATAATTTCACTTCGTTACAACCCAGCACTAATTTTTATACACCAAAACAGTCTGTCTAGCAATAAATCTCGCAATCTATTACAACAATTATAACAGCAAAGAAGCAACATCAGGTGACAAATACATACCTTAGCTGATCTTGGTTCAATAAATCCTCGGTAAACTGCCTCATCAAAATTCATCTGCTGCTGCGTGTACGGGTCTATAAATGCTCCAGTGTCTGCATCTAGGTTTGCAAGGGCATCCACGAGAGACATGCCGCGTGGGACATCGTCGACTGACGACGCTGTGGTAGTGGTCCGCGTGAACTGTATAATTCCGTCGTCACACAACTCTCCGACTGTCCAGCACTCATCTGCCGTCTGGCTCAGTCGTTCTTCCTTCTCTTCCGTGATTCTCAGCTGGATGCCACTCTCCGGGATGATCACGTAACCATTGCGGATGGCGGCGTCCAGAGGCATCAACACGCCAGTCACTGGCTCAGTGAACGTATTGTTGCAAATGTCAATCAGACCTCGCCTGATGGCCTCCTCAAAGTCGATCCCAATCACATCCAGGTCGCCTTCTCTCAGCGGCACCGACACATATCCTCTCATGACTGCTTCTGACAATGACATCAGCTCCCCAGTCACCGGATGTCGGAAATATCCCGTGTCCATGTCGATCAAGCCACGCTCCGCAGCTTCATACAGCGACAGCGGCGTAAAACCGTCTTCAGCTGTTCCTCTCTGTGCTGCACTGTCTCGTTTGACAGAAGTCGTAGTACTCCTGCTGATATCGATGACCGCTCCGCCTGACCTGGTCACATCGGACCGAGACAGACCACGCTCCGGTATGAAGCCTTGAAGAGCCATCTCTGTCAACGTCAGTGTCTTGCCAGTCGCTCGGTTCTTCACGTCTCCGCTGTGGAAGTCCATCAAACCCGACTTCTCGGCGTCCGTCAGCGTGATCTGGCGCCGCGACGCTGGGTCAATTATCACAGAACAGTCAGGATCAAGGAAGCCTACATCGACCGCCTCTTCGACAGTCATACGCTGGTTCGTTGTTGGGTTTCGTATGCGGCCCAGAGGCACCAGCAGCAGACCGGTCGTCAGAGCATCATTCAGCGTGATCACATCCGGCGTGCTGGATCCAGCCCGGCGCAGTCTGTTGTCAATGAGGTTCTTGATGTGGGAGTCAATCAGGCCACGGCTCACAGCCTCGTCTGCAGACAGCAGCTCGCCCGTCCGCGTGTTCTTGATCACACCCGTGTTCCAGTCTATCTCAACCAGACCACGTCTCAGCGCCTCGCTCACCGGCACCATCTCGCCCGTCCTGCTGTCCAGCATCTGCGTCGTCTCAGTCGTCACCTCTGTAATACCGGGAATCTGCGGCAGGCGTCGCCGCCCATTCCTACCATCATCAACACTATCCACGTCCATTGTAGACGACGGCTCCACCGACGTACCTACTCCTATCGTTGGAGTCTTTCCCATGGCCGCCGGACGTGACGTAGCTGTGACCACATCATCTTCCATCGCAGTTTCTGTTATCATGGACTGTGGAACAGCTGAACTTACGTCTCCCGTCTGCAGATCGGGACTAACTGTCGACGGAGTCTGCTGCTGCTGAAATGTTGAGTCAGTCAGCTGTGGCAAGTGACTGGACGGCTCCAATGTCGACTCCTTTGTCTCCGTCTTCTCAACAGTGGTCGTGATTCTCTGTGTCATACGCAGCACTCCGTCGTCAACAGTTACCGTCATTGGCTGCGTTTCGGTCGACGACTGAACAGTTTTGCTGTCACCGCCCTTCCGCGGCGTCGCTGCGATGGCCGGTGTGTCGGCTGGTGGAGCTAGAACTGCTGCAGCCAACTCAGTCACCTTCTCCTGCAGGCGAGCATCTGCCTCAGTGGCCACATCGGTCTCAAACGCCGACTGAATGAGGGCCAGCCGGGCCACGTCCGTCAGCACAGGGGCTCCAGGTAAGCAGAATAGACCCAGACGAGCTGCATCCACAGGCGCCACACGACGCCTTGTGTCAGGATCACAGAACTGCAGTGACTGCTCGTCGACGATCCCCAGCTGCACTGCACGTCTCACAGACACGCGATGTCGACCTCGTGGATTATAAACAACTGCAGCATCATCACGTACCAGACCATGCTGAATGGCATCATCTATCGGCAGCTTCTCTCCCGTTTCTTTGCTCATCAAGCTACTGCTATCCGGAGGACAACTGCTCACTATAAGTCCATAGTTCATAGCCTGCAGCAGCGTCAACTCACATGCGTTGTTGTTGCCTGCCACATCGGCTGGCAAAGTCATCTGTCCAGTCTGTCCATTGACAAGTCCATTAGCCAGTGCTTCCGCCAGTGACATCCGTGCTCCAGTTTCCAAGTTCACAACGACTGTAATGTCGCCGGCAATAACTCCGGCAGCTACGGCATCAGACAGCGTCAGTTTCTGACGAGTCACTGGGTGCAGCAGCAATCCAGAATTGACGTCAAACAATCGACAAGCAACTGCATCATCTATGTTCAGCTCAAGCTGCCAATCAACGTCCGGCAAGAACCGCGGATCTAACGTAATGTTGGCAGTAGAAATACGCGACATATCCAATCGGCCTGTGTACAGATTAATCAACTGCCTGTCAACAGCTTGGTCCAGTGTATACACTTTGCCAGTTCGCAGGTCCACGAGTGCTGGTAGCTTGGAGTTTATAAGACGAGAAGTAACAGCGTCTGACAGGGTCATGATGAAGCCACTGAGAGGATTGAAGAACTGTCCTGTTTTGACGCTGAACAGGCCGAGTTTGACGGCCGCATCAAATGACAGCTGTCCTTCAAATTCTTCCTGCGTTGGACGCTCAGCAGACGATAAGGTTTCTTCGATGGTTATAGCAGACGGAAGCTGTTCAACGACTTCGGTAGTTCGTATGGTCATCTGCACCTCCTCAACAGGTGTCTGCTCAGACGTCGGCGCAGTCTGGTGCTTTGCAGCCTGTTTGCGGTTGATCATTGTAGCAGTTGTCTCATCAATAAGTCCTCTGTGCAGCGCCTCAGTGGGAGTCAACTGTCGACCGCTGTCCCGTTCCACAATCATCCCTGTGTCCCAGTCCACGACCGCCGTCACTCCGTCGGTTGCTGTCTGCTTCGCGGCCGATGACGACCTCACTATGGCGAGGCCTCTGCGCACAGCATCGTCAATGCTCATCGTCTCATCAGTCGCTGGATTATAGTACGACCCATCGCGGCCAATCAGACCCATCTGCAACGCCTGAGACACTGGGATCTGGGTGCCAGTCAGCGGATTGAACACTGTCGCAATCTCGTCAATTCTGCTTGCAACAACCGTGCTGCGGAACAGCTGCTTCTTCTCAGTCTGGTGAATCAGCTGGCCCACAATCAGACTGCGCTCCAGGGCCTCTGATATCGGCATTCGCTCGCCCGTCTTTGGGTTGATGTACATGCCGCTCGGCTCGTCGACTAATCCGCTCTCGATGGCTTCGTTCAGCGGAATGACGTCACCCGAGTCCGGGTCAACGACTCCCGCTATCTGGAACGTGCACCTCTCCTCTGACAGCTCCTCACTGGTCATCTCTTCACGTGCGTCTGCCTCGTCGTCAATGTGCACACTTGGCACTCTCTCTTCACTCGACTCATCGGCCGTGTCTGCCGACGGCCGGCCCATTTCCACATGTACCAGACCACGTGCTATAGCATCGTCAAGACTCATCACTTCTCCGGTGACCGGGTGACGAAACTCCCTCGTAGCACAGTCCAGAATGCCCAGTGATGTGGCCTCTGCTATGCTCAGCTCACGCTGTGTCCTCGGATCAGTCACAGACTTCAGCTTGTAAGCCACTTCGCGAGACACGAGTATTTCGCTGGCCTGACCTCCGGGCTCGCTAGCAGTCACTGTCGACTGGGTCACTTTGGCAATAACGAGACCGCGACTGACTGCTTCCATGATTGGCACCGTCTCTCCAGTTGTAGGGTCAATGTACAGTCCCTTGTTCTGATCCACAATCCCACGCTGAACGGCTTCAGTGATGGAGATCTCTTTACCGGTGGTCGGATCAACAACACTTTGAACCGAGAATGTCTTTGTTGTATTGACAAACCGGGGTCCTTCCTGCACTGCTACTGAACCATCTGTTCCAGTGAACACTAGTCCACGTTTGACTGCTTCCGAGATTGGTATCTGAAACTTGTTTCCGGCATCATCTTTGCCGAGATACAGTCCGTTTGCCTGATCAATGATGCCGCGCTGCAGTGCAATGCTGGTGTCAACTCGTCTTTTTGAGTCTGGGTCAATAGCACCAACGACTGTGTAGCTCTTGGTTTCTGGCAGTGACTTAGTTGCCACAGATCCAGAAGTTGATACCGTGCTCATTCTGACAAACCCGCGGTCAATGGCATCTTCTAGTGACAATATCTCGCCTGTCCTGGTGTTGGTATACGATCCTGTCACTGTATCGATGATACCTCGGCGCCTGGCTTCCTCTTGCTCAATATCTAACCCAGTCTCTGGATCAACAACGGAGATTATAGTGAATTTGCGCCAATCACGAACGGCATGCTCTTTCTTTGGCTGTGTAATGATGAATCCATGGTCAATCAGGTTTCTCAGTGACAGACGCTCATTAGACCGCCTCTCAGTGTAGTGTGCTGTAGGTTCAAGTAACTCCATGTCAATGGCTGTCTTTATGCCACATCTTCTACCAGACTCTGGATCAACAAACGAAGCGGTTTCTGGGTCAAGCAGGCCGTTGATCAGTGCTGTCTGAACAGTATGCTCTTTGTCGGTCGTCGGTTCCTTGCAGTAGCCAGCATCGGCATCAAGAAAGCCGATAGCGATGGCATCGGAGAAGGACATTGGCAGTTCTGGCTGGCCAGAGACTCCTGCCACAGAGCGTGTGGAAGCCAGTGAGCTGACATGTCGTTCCTGCATCATGACCGACTCGTAGCCACCACCCTCCGTGCATCGACCGTGAAACTCGAGTCTCTCGCGGCGTTTGACGCGCTCCGTGCCGTCGGCAATCTTCTGTGTGTATTCTTCTGTGTCTTCAGACTCGCGGTGCTCATCCACGCCGCGCTGGACGTTCACTGCACTCAGCCTGGCCACGGCCGCCGAAGGACCCGGCACCAAATCACCCCGCGCTCGCTTCGTTGGGATCTCGGCAAACATCTCGGTGTCTGAGTCAGTGCCGACCTGCAGCAGGCCATGGTGTACAGCCTGGTTCACTGACATGGTCCTGCCTGTCGCCGGATCTGTGTACTCACCCGCAAGGCCGTACTGGATGCCGGACGTGACAGTCATTGTAGCCAAAACGGCACTGGTTGTCTTCAGCAGCAGAGCAGCATCTGATGCTGTTATCAACCCAGACGACACAGCATCTTCCAGACTGACTGCACGACCACTGCGAGGGTCTACAACTTGCCCGGTCAGTGGATCAAACTGACCGTTCTTTATCAACTCTAACATCGACATCTGCCGGCCCGACGCATCACGACAGCCTGTTGGCATCAGCAGTTTGTCACTCAACCCAACGACAACAAGACCACTACGCTCCGCTTCATCCAGCGGTATTCTACGACCCGATCGCTGGTCTACATACATGCCAGTCGCAGGGTCAATGATCCCAGCAGCAATTGCTTCGGTCAGTGTTAGCCGACTGCCAGTTCTACTGTCAATCACTGGTCGATCAGCAAATGAAATGTCCTGCCGGACAACCTGTGCCAGGCCTTCGTTAATAGCTGCAGGCAGCGGCATGGCAGTGCCTGTCTGAGGGTCGACAAAATGACCCTGTTCGTTGATGAGTCCACGCTCAATAGCTTCACGTAACGACAACAGTTCACCGCTCCGCGTGTCCAGAATGCACTTGAGCTCCGTGTCCAGAATTCCTCGGTTGATGGCCTCCATCAGAGTCAGCCGCACTGAGCCGGAGCGACACACATGTCCACTGGCAGTCAGCAGACCGTCGGTCAGTGCTTCATGTAGAGGCAACGGCTTCTGTATCAGCTTCTTGTCAACAGCCTCGCTCAACGCAATCTCACTCTGCGACTCCAAGTCGACGTACCTGCCGGACTGTGCATTGACGATTCCACGGCTTACAGCTTCCGCAACTGTGACGACGTCATCTGTGGCCGGGTCGTAGACCTCTCTCTGGCTGGTGCTTACGATACGACTCTTGACGGCCTCGTTCAGAGACATGCTACGCTGAGTCAACGGCTCGATCACGCTCCCCGACTGTGCATCACACAGGTCTTTGTTGACGGCGTCGTGCAGTGGCAATGCGGGCAACTGTGTCGACGGATAATCCGACACTCCATAGTAGCCATGAATCACACTGGTAGACTTGGTGATAACTTCACCGCGTGCCAGGCCATCAGCAACGTCGCTCGACAACAGTCCGTGTTTAGCAGCATCTGTGGCACTCATCTGTTCACCAGTTCTGGGATCTCGGACTCTACCTGAAGTAACATCGATGTAACCTTTCTGCACGGCTTCCAGTACTGTCAGTTCTCGTTTAGTGGCTGGATCGTGCATGCCACTTCCTGCCTGTAGCTGGCTCGCAAAATCGCCGTCCACGTAGTTGCGCTGCACAGCGTCGGGCAGCGAGTACCGTCGGCCAGTCTTAGCGTCGACGAATCGTCCCGAGGCGACGTCAAAGAGTCCGGAGTTCACTGCGTCCGCGAGTGTGACGTGACGACCGGTCTGCGTGTCCGTCATCACGGCAGCTTCCAGCATCTGTCCTCGTGGCACATGCGACCGCACCTCCTCCTGGACCACGGTCTGCACGCCGCGGTCGTGCTGCGGCCGGAACACATCAACGACGTCACAGCCGCGGCTCACTGTCGCAGCCACGCGATGACGAGACATCCAGCCGACCTGGTCAACCACCTGACTCGCATCTGCATCACTCAGCGCTCTCAGCTCAGACTGAAACGTGCGAATGCCAGGCGCGTCCCGCTCCAGATTGTACTACACACCAA
>Ga0126325_10000190_pt1 | contig 17276 bp, 13 predicted proteins | sample InaspJWI14metaG_FD_94487 | JGI IMG/M metagenome (GOLD analysis project Ga0126325, IMG submission 94487) | Marine gutless worms symbiont microbial communities from Oahu, Hawaii - Inanidrilus sp. 1 OAHU.JWI-14 metaG | ecosystem: Host-associated > Annelida > Digestive system > Unclassified...
CTGTGATCGTAAATGTTGTCATAGCGGCCTCCTTTTTAAGGTTATGAGGCCATTATAACCGCCGTCTGTGACAGATACGGTCACAGATCGGCACTACTGGAGTTTTTTAGAGAACCGCAAATAGTTATTAGCTAATTACTTTGTTAGGGTTAGTTAGGCCTTTCACTAAGCTGTGAAAGCCATGTAAACACGTAATCCCCAATCTCTAAGGCCTCTTGTATATTTACTCTTTTTTTCCGTATATTTATTCCAATTATCAATTGGTATGGCAAAACCCGTTTTTGGCTTCGTGTAGACTTCCTCAGGCACCGTTTTAATGACATTCATCGCAATCTTCTTCTTATCTAGCGTTTCTTGTACGTGGCTCAGATACGGCAGTAATTGTTTGAAGAGCACTATATCAATAAATGGTACTCGTATTTCAACTGAATGTGCCATTCCGGCCCAATCTGAATCACGAAGAAGCGTGCTCCGCATGTAGTTTGTTAACTCAAGGGCACATATTTTTCCGAAGGGACTTCCAATGCTATCTATTTCAGAATCCATTTTTATAACCGTCTCCAATTTTTCCAAGCCTTCCTTTACAATCTCTTCATCAAGAATCTTTGGAATCTCCCAAGGCATAAATAGTGATCTTCGAAGTAGATAGGCGCCTCCAAAACTTCCACCATATTCAAAAATACCAGCTATCTTGGGAGACACCATTGAATTCATAAAAGGTGAAGCAAGAACCCTAAGTCCGCTACCCAAAAATGGTATTACTGTAAAAGGATGTACAACCTTTACAAGCTTTGGTATTTGACTATACCCAGGGTAACCGCCTAACAACTCATCTCCTCCCAACCCAGACAGTGCTACTTTCAAACCTACGTCAGAAGCTATTTTGGCTACAAAGTACGTATTGACACCGTCAATGCTTGGTTGATCCATGCTCTTTATTATGTGTTGAATCTCATTTAAAAATTCGCCCTTTGTAATTGTTGATATCTTATGGCGGCATCCATATTTTTGTGCGATTACTTTTGCTAGTGGTACCTCATCATGTTCAGTTGAAGAATACTCTTCGAATCCTAAGGTAATAGCATTAATATTTGGTACCTCTTCAGAGGCAAGAGCGGTAATAACGGCTGAATCAATACCTGAAGATAGAAAAGTACCTACTGGAACATCTGAAATAATATGGTGCTTTATAGAATCGCGAAAGCATTGACCTACGACCTCTGTTAAATCTTCTTTAGGTGGAGGATTGTTATAGGCATTGATGAATTCGTCTTTTATACTAAAGAAACATCTTGGGGCTTGCACTCCGTTTCTATCTATCCACATTGAATGTCCTGCTGGCAAAGCATATAAGTTTTTATACAGAGTGTATGGATCTGGTACCGCCCCCCACAAAAAAAAACCTACATGTCCAGCAGGTTCGATTATATCTGGTATTCCTTTACCTGAAAGAAGAGCTTTAACTTGAGAGGCACAGCGAAATGTGCTACCATCGTCGTGAAAATATAATGGTTTTATACCGAAATGGTCTCTGGCTATGAATAATCCCTTCTTTATGTTATCCCATATTGCAAAAGCAAACATACCCCGTAAACGGTGTACCATTTCAGTACCGTATTTTATATATAGCTGTAAAAGCACTTCGGTGTCACTAACCGTATTGAAAATGACATTCTTTTTTAGGAGGTGGTTTCTTAAATAAGGATAACTATAAAGTTCCCCGTTAAATATTATCCGATAATCACCATCTTTTGTTGACATAGGTTGATGAGCACTCTCGCTTAGGTCGATAATCGAAAGCCTTCGATGAGCTAAACCTATCTTTTTATCATCTGAGATCCATAATCCTTTCCCGTCAGGACCGCGCGTTTTCATAGAGTCCTGAATTCTGAAAAGCTCTTTAGAGTCTACTTTCGAACCACTATTAAAGTAGGAGTAAATTGCAGCAATGCCACACATATTTTACCTGGTTAGATAACAATATTTAATGAGACTGTCGTGGAAAGTTATTTAGGTGTTTAAGTCTATAGGAAAATCTTGAAGCCGGAGCTATTCTACGGTAAGCGTGTAGTTGTTAGATTTTAAACTCATAGATATTTGAACTATCAAAAAAACTACAATTATAGAGATCGATACAAAGCAAATAGTAAATAACGACTGAAAAAAGTAATCATCAAATATAAAGTAGCTAAAAAATAGATATAAATAAATGAAAGTATACAAAGAATTCTTTGGATTATAGAAGAGATAGTAGTATGCCAAAAAAAACAGTAGCCCGTAAAGAAAACCAAAAGTAACTCCTGCACAACCAAATATCAAATAAGACTCACCTATTCTACCGATGGATGATGTAACTTTTTCGAACCCTGTACCTAATATTTCACGATTAACGAAAATATTGAGATTTATCTCAGGCCTTTCAGGCCAAAATATACTCGGTATCAGATTAAATATTTCGGCAAGCGAGCCAAATTTGTAGTACCCGAGATCTAAATAGTTAACTCTTTGCATGGTGTAAATGAGATTATCAACTATCTCAAATCTGTCAAAAAATGACCCTAATATTCTATCTTGAAATTGATAAAAAGTTTCTACCAGACTTGATAATGTAATAACAACTGATGAAATGTCCATCCGATAATATGTAATTGCTGAAAATCTAGCAGCATAGGAATATATAAAGATCACAACAGCGACAATTCCTAATAAAAACATGAAAGGAATACTTACTTCTTTGTAATTAATATTACAGTAAATTAAGTAGGTAATTGCGAAAATTATAATAATTGCTTTATGTGTACTGAGTAGTATTTCGAGAACTACAAAACTAATTACTATAACGCTTAAACACCCAAATCTCAGTGGATACTTATTTTTATAAACCAAGCTTAATAAAAGAACAGCGGGCCATATTGTGGATAAATTAATAATCATATTTTCAAAGACCGTCCGGGATACTTCAATTTCTAAAAAGCCATAATAGCTCAAGATACTATATTTTGTATAAAACCCAATGAAATATAGAATTGTAAATATATATACAGCAACTTTTAGGTTAGCAGATCCTCTCATTATATTTATACCGTTAGGTAAGTTAAAAGCATATTTGCGAATCAAAAAAAGAAAGATGCTAATAAAGCAAGTGAAAAACACGGTACTGTACAGTAAAGCTAAAATCAAATCGCTGCATGTAAAGTAATGAAAAGTATGTATCTCAAAGATAGGATTAATTATATATAGCGTTTTTAAAGGATAGCTAATGTTATAATATAGAACAAATATTGAGGAGGGTAAGATCCATTTAGTCCCTGGTGTTATTAATCTAAAATAAATATAGGTAATTATAAAATTTATTGCGACAAGAAGTACTACTATAGACTTTTCGACAATTGTGGGTTCGAAATCCATATTAGCTAATTCTTAATGAATCTATTATTTAGCAATATATGTAGCTGCTAGTTTAAGATCTCTAGGTGTAAACTATCTCATTTAGGATCTGTTTAGCTCGGTTGATATATGTGTGGTTTGCTGCAGCTAACAATCCAGCACTTGCGATTTTTTTTCTCTGAGTTTCGTGTTTTAAATAGTAGTCAAGTTTATCTAATAGCTCTTCTTTGCTCCTAAAATAAACACAATGCACGTCGTCATCAAAGAATTCTGCTTGCTCTTCGGTCCAGTTCGTTACCATAAAGCCACCACAGGCTGGTATTTCAAACGTTTTCATTGAGTGAAAACAACCGTGTTCGGCCCTCACAAAATTGATTATTAGGTTTGCGCCATTTATGGCCAAAGACATGTTATTGCCGATACCCCTATTTTCTTCTATTGAATATCTAATTGGGCTCTCTTTTTTAGTATGTTTCCAGCCAGTTCCATAAATTTTTATTTTCATATTTGAAATTTGATTTAACCAAGCCTCTTGGAAAGGACCCCATGAACCAAAATAGGCGATATCAGTACTATAGGTTGGTGGAGAACTTCTGAATGGGAAATGAACATTGGGATCGAAACCGAAAGCTAACCTACTCACACTTTTTGCACCCATTTGATAAAAAACTGGGATCATAGAATTTGCAAATGTGTAAACGTGAGTGTATTCTTTCATCGAACTCATCATCTTTGAAACTCCAGGTCCAGGATTTACCATTGGGCTATCGGTATAAATATTAATACAACCAAATTTTGAATTTTGCCTCAAATACTTTATGGCCTCACCTTTCAACCTTTCTCCCTTACAAATAATTGTCAGATCAGGCTTAAAAATGTTGAATTCATTGATAAGTCTCTCACCGTTGATATCAGGATCAAAGCCTCTGTAGCTTATTCTGGAAATTTGCCTTTTAATTCTATCAACAACTCTGAACCTCTCACTTATTGGCACTAGACGTGTTTGGTGTTTCAGTTCAGAGAATGCACTATTGTAGAAATCCATTAAACTTAACGAGTTTTCAGGATAAGATGTTACAAGAAAAATTTTTAATTTTGTTTTTTTCAATTCAACTCCAATCAATTCACTTCATCAGAATAGAATATATTTTATATTTCTTAATTAGAGTGTAGTTACTTTCCAGAAATTTTTTTAAGTCCTTCTTTGATATAGATGCGTTCGTTACTATCCAAGCTAATAAACATGAAAACCGATATTGATAGCAACCAAATAAGCAGGTGTAACATTTTAATATCTGATGTATTCCAGGTAATAAGGCTAAAAAAGAGAATGATAGCTATACCTATTATCCATGTTTTTACTATTCTTTTTTCAATCCTTAAATTGAACTTTTTGATTGAATAAACTCTTATAAACAATAGGTATAGTACGTTAAACGTTAAAAAAACATATCCAAAAGCATCAGTCATATATTTTATTAAAGTATAAGTTCCAACAATCAAAAACAAGTGAGACGAAATTTCAAAAATCAAATGGTTACGTCGGTCTGCAAAGGATAATAGCAGCATTCCGAAAACCCACCCGGACACTTTAAAATAGTCACCAATCAACATTAAGCGTACTATTTTCACAGCGGAATTGAATTCGTAGCTAAAAAGTATTTGAATAATAGCACCTTTAAATATTATTACAGCAGATATAAGGGCAGTTGCGGAGATAGCGGAAAAGCGAAGAATTTGATTAACTAACTTTTCAATATCATATTTGTTTTTGCGTACACTTAAAGTTGGCATATAATAAGTACCAAAAGAAGATAGCAAGATCATTATGTAAGCATTGCTTAATAACCATGCTGCTTCAAAGTTTCCCCCAAAATCCATGCCGCCTTTATTAATATGTATTGCACGTATTATAATTAACATAGCGCTACCGGAAGCACCTGTAATTAATAATACCATTGAGAATGATAGGTGGTCTTTCATTTTATCGAGAAGTTTTTTTCCTCCTGTTAACCATAGCTTAGAATAGTCCATATATTTAAAAGTAGCTATGGCGCCGAACAGCGAAGTGGTAATAAATCCTATAACTATTAATAAAAAATACTTATATTGGTTTTCCCAAATTACAATTGGATAGCAACAAACAGTTGTAACCAAGGCTCCAATAATTTGTATAGCAGCCAAATTTCTTATAGCGCGATATCCATTTATAATTGAGATGAAAAGGCTCGATAACGAGGAAAATATGACAGCTATAGGTACGATTCTTATTAGATCAGCGTAAAATTTGTCATTTGAAATAAATACGAATGAAGCAATCTTAGGAGAAGCGAATATTACAACACTAGAAACTATAAAAAAACCAAAAATATAAATCGGTAAAACTGCCTTTATGAATACTATTTTCTCTTCCTCCTTTGCAGATGCTACTCCTCTTATGATAGAAACATCTCCGCTTACGGTAGCTATAATAGTTGACAACTGAATGACTTGTCGAAGTTGCCCAAATAATGCTAAACCACTGGGGCCACCAAAAAATGCTATGATCTTGTTGTTAACAGCACCAAGGAGGATGGTTACAATTGAGGCAGTCGCCGTAACAGAAATTTTTCTATACATTTCTCAGTTTCTTATGGCCTACTGAAATGATTACCACTTATCTGATCTTGCCACCATCTTTGGGATATGGGCCTTTCAATAAGCCCATCCAAGTATCCTATAAAAGGTATATAAGAGCGCTGTCGAAAAGATCGCAGAAGTATTCTTGGAAATAGAATCAAGTTTCGAACGAAACTCTGAGATCTACTAGTTATTCGATTAGCCACCACTACACTGTTACGATGATTCAAATAATTTGACAAATCTTTATGTTTACCAGTACTTGTACCAGGGTTAGAATACCCTTCCGCTAATGGGAAAAAGCATACTTTATATCCTAACTTTAAAACGTTCCAACAAAATTCTGGTTCTTCATGGAATAAATACAGAGTGGGATCAAAACATCTACCCAGTCTTTGTATTATTTCGCTTTTAATCAACATCACACTTCCATTCAGGACATCACAATATTCAATCCGGGTACATTTTTTATCCTCCCACCAACCGCTAAGTGCATCAATATATAGGGGACCCGTCATAGCGTTATCTTTTTTTTCACCGATAAAAAGTTTAGGAGAAACAACTCCAATCTTCTGGTTTTCTTCCGCAAACTCGACCATTTTTGTTATTGCATCATGATCTAAAACTACATCGTTGTCTAGTCTCATTACATACTTATCTTTCTTCGAGGCTAAATCAACTGCAATGTTAAATGCTTTTGTCACCCCCGGATGCGCCTCTAGCATATTATATCGTATTTTATATCCATCACGGCTTAGTTGATCTACCTTACTCTTAATTGGCTCTGAAGGACCATTATGTGATGCGTTATCTTGTAGAATTATGTTTAGCTTATTAGTTGGGTAACTCCAACTTTTGATTTGATTCAGAAATGATAATGTACGCTCCTCTGCGTTCCAGTGCATCACGATTATAGAAATATTTGGTAAATGCATAAATTCCTTTATTCAGGAAAGGAGATATTAATATACATGGAAATACTAAAGCATTCACTTCCCTGGCTTACATCATTATATAGATTTACATTAGGCAGCTTACTAAAAAAGCTTTAGTATAGCTTCTAATAACGTAACGTAGTAAAGACCCAATTAGCTACTTTGTAAATTTTCAATTTCTAAAGCAATATGCGGCATTAGTATCTCAGCAAACTTATTTACGCCCTTCTCGCTGAAATGACAAAAATCAATAAAATATTCTTTTTTACAGGATAAATATCCAGCTGCATCGACAAATGTAACCTTATGCTTCGCGGCCAATTTAAATAGCACTGCATTATTTAGCGCAATCCCTTTTGCAGCAACTGATTCAATTCCCCAAGGAGATTTTCTATTTTCATTCACTTTGCTGTTTGCGAAAGTAAGTACAATTACTGTCATGCCATGGAGTTTTGCAGTGTCTATCAAATCTTCGATGTTATTTTCAAACGACCGGAGCTTTTTTAGATCCATTTCATCATACCATTTTGTTATGAAAAATCTTTTAATGTATAAGATCTGGTTGTACATTAATGTATATAAAGCAGATCTATCAAAAAGGTTATCTCTGTAATTTATACTGTTACCAATCAAGCTCGTGTACCGAGCCATGCAATCATTAAAATCATTTACATCAACACCGCGGACCCTTAGTGGTAATAAGTCATTGATACCATGGTATATAATTATAATATTCGGGTTAAGTTGAATCAGGTTTCTTTTAAAAAGAATGAGCGATTGATAGCTGAGATAACCTGGTGTTCCAGAGGAAGAAAAGTATACTTTTTGTTTTTTAGCTAACCGCTTGGCGTATAACTTTTTTACAGCATTCATATAGTTGCCATAAAATGAAGTTGACCCCCCGATTGCCAGCACTTTAATCGCATTCTCGCTTTTGTCTGAAAACTGGTCCCCGAGAAGCCCGTCCCCATTAATCTTGTAGTTTTTCCAAATTGTATTTTGTCGTAATTTAACATATGTTGGTTTGTAAATTTCAGTTACCCTTCCTCCTGAGTAGTGATCTCTGAGTTCATTTCCGCAAATCAAGTAAATATATATCATGCAAGCGATTTCACCCATAACAATAACAACGAAAAATAACGTTGTTATTATTGCGAATTTGCGTCTATTAGATTCTCTTCTTAACACACCCGTATACCCATATCTTTGCATTTGGCAAAAATAAATTATAAGGTATTTCGTATTTGTAAATATAGAGTTTTAAAGATTAGATAAACTTCAAACGGTGAGTATGGCGCAGAAAATTTCGTCAAACTAGAGAATTGAAGAGATAAGCTTGTTTAACCCTTCTTTTATGCCAATTTGATTCGTCCAAAAGTCAGGAATCTTCCTAGCACGTTCTGCGATTCCAACGTCTCCTCGGTCTAACGCAGGATCATAATTCAGTAAGTTCTTTTCGGCGTCAAGCAAATCTGCAATAGTTTCTACCATATCTCTTACAGTATAGAGACGACCACTGCCAACATCAAATTCAATATCCTGTTTATCATCATCAAGACAGCATGATTTCAATGCTAGGACGGCATCGTCTACATAGATCCAATCTCTCTTTCCAGATCCACTTCCTAAATATACATTTTCTTTCTGTTTTAATTTTGCAGCTGTGTAATTCAACACATTATTTGGGTTGTCACTTGGTCCATACACTTGAAACAACTTAGCTATCTTTACAGTATTGCTCCGTTTCGCTGCTATGTAATTTTTCACTAAACTAAAAGCGGCAGCTTTAGTAACAATATATGGATTCTGTCTTAAATCAGTAAACTGGTTGATATGTTCTTCATAGAAAGTCCTGGTGAATAAGAAATCAGGGACCTTGGTCGCTTTGCTCTCAGCGCTCAAAAGCGATCTTAGTAAGTTTGCTGTCCCAGTTACATTGACATTAACACATGAATACCAATTACGATTCGCAGCTTTCACTCCTGATGCGGCTAAGTGGCACACATAATCATATTCAGCCCAGGTAACTTTTTCAAAAGCTGATTCATTTGTTACACTTTCCTTAATAAAAGAGTAGTTTTCATATTGAAATAATTCACGATTAAAATTTTGAAAGTCCAGCCCGGTCACATCTATTCCGTCTGAAAGCAGGCTCTCTGCTAATCTTTGACCTATGAAGCCTGACACACCAGTTATCAATACTGCCATATGTTTTTCTCCAAATGCACTTTCCCTTAATCCCAGGCGTCTATGTAAACATGATCCGGTGAGACTCCGTCTCTTTTTAAGTCATCTTTAAATTTTGAAATCATAGCCGGAGGTCCAGACAAATATATTGAAGCCGAACTATCTTTGGCTATCAATTTCGTTAGCAACTTGGAATTAATTCTTCCCTCGATGCAATGGCACTTAGCTTTGCTGCTTGCCAGAGTTGTTGAATTAAATCCATTTTCCGAAAATAAGACTAGAGAAAAATTTGATATAGTCATCGCCTTTTTAAGCATCATCTGAACATCTATAAGCAGTTTTTCGTTGCGGGCCCCGTAAACTAAATATACCTTATGCCTATTATATTCTTGCAGATCTTCAATAAACGCTAAAAAAGGGGAAATGCCAGTGCCTCCGGCGACCAGGACAGTACATTGATGGTCGCCTACTACAAATTCGCCGTACGGAAGTTTTACCCAGACACCTCTTCCCGGGTAAAGATTTCGCTGCATCCTTTGCGTAAAATTCCCTACTACAGAATAACAAATCCTCAATTGCTCCCTATTTTTTGGACTACTGGCTATTGAGAAGGCTCTTGACTCAGGCCAGAAACTGCTGGGATCGTAATCATCTATAGCCAGATGGCAAAACTGACCAGGACGAAATTTAGGCAGCTTTTTATGCGGTGCTAGATATACTGAGTATACGCCTTCATCATGCTGAGTTAAATGCAAAACGTCACAATAAATTTTTCTTACGACTGCCATCATTTAGCCTTGGTAAAAAGGCGGTCAAGCTTCTCTATCACATATAACAGGTGATCTTTTTTGAGACCAGGATAAACACCTATAAAAAAGGTATCATTCATTACTGTATCGGTATTATGGAGACTACCCACTACTTTAAAGTCAGTCCCTTGATACGCTGGATGCCGTGTGAGATTTCCACAAAATAAATTACGTGTTTCTATGCCTGCATCTTCTAAATATCCAGTAACTTCATTTCTTGAAACCCCAGAACCTTTTCTTACCGTTATTACGAAACCAAAGTAACAAGGTCTGGTATGCAAGGGAGACTCCGGCAAGATCATTCTGTCTTCAAATAGTAGCAGGCCGTCTCTAAGTGTTTCCCAATTCCTACGTCTATCTTCAACAAAATTTTCAAGTTTCTCGAGCTGTGCACAACCTATTGCAGCCTGCATATCCGTTACTTTTAGATTATATCCAATATGCGAATATACATACTTGTGATCGTATCCATATGGTAGTGTTCCAAATTGCTGAGTGAAACGTTTTCCACAGGTATTGTTTTCACCTCCCGAACAGTAGCAATCTCGGCCCCAATCTCTAAATGACATAGCTATTTTAGCCAATTGATCGTTGTTCGTGACGACAGCACCGCCTTCTCCCATTGTAATCTGGTGTGCTGGGTAGAATGAATATGTTGCCAAATCCCCAAAAGTGCCAAGGTATTTCTCACCGATCTTTGAGCCTAGCGCATCGCAACAGTCTTCTATCAGCCAAAGGCCATTTTGATCACACAATTCTCTAAGGCTGACTGCGTCAAAAGGTACACCCATTGTATGAGCAAGCATTATAGCTTTTGTCTTTGGTGTGATGGCTTTATCTATCATTTCTATTTTAGGTACATATGTCCCCAATTCCACATCGATGAAAACAGGTGTGGCCTTGTTTTGGAAAATTGGGTTTAAAGTAGTAGGAAACCCTGCAGCTACAGTAATAACCTCGTCACCTTGCTTAATAGCACGATCTTTCAATTTTGGTGATGTCAGAGAGCTCAGGGCGATCAGGTTTGCGGACGAGCCGGAATTAACCAGCATCGCGGTCTCTACATCTAAATAGTCTGCCAGGTTTGCTGTAAACTCCTCAGCAAAACGCCCCTCGGTTAGCCAAAAATCCAAACTAGCATCTACCAGATTAGTCATTTCCTTATGATCAAACACCCGGCCTGCATAGTTAATCCGATTCCCGGGTGAAAATTTGTTTTCTTTTTCGAATTTGAATTTATAATAATCAATAACGGCATTGATTACTCTCTGCCTCATTTCCATTTCGGTTTTATTTTCTTTGAGCATTCAATCTCCGTCACTTGGCTTTGAAAATTCAAAAATTTGTTTTTCACAGGTTTTTGCTATATCGCCACCTTTCTTATATGCAATCGTCCATTCGGCAGTTGCTTTCATAGCTTTTCCTATTCCCCATTTAGGCTCCCACGATAATTCAGCTCGTGACAGGGAGCAATCCAACTTAAGGTATTTAGCCTCATGAGGGCTAGGGGACTTGTCAATCACAATGCTGTTTTCACTTCCTAACTCTTTTAAAAGGTAGCTAGCGATCCAGCCAACCGATTTCTCCCCCTCTGCATCCGGGCCAAAGTTCCATGCTCTTGAAAACACATTTCCATTTGAGTAAAGTTTTCCGGCTAACATTAAATAGCCCTTAAGTGGTTCAAGAACATATTGCCATGGTCGAATTGCGTCCGGATTACGGATATAGATAGATTCATTTCTTAAAAACGCCCTGATGCAATCCGGTATGAGACGATCCTGAGCCCAGTCCCCACCCCCGATAACATTTCCAGCGCGCGCTGTTGCAATCCCAACACCGTGCTCTTTATAATTGTCAGGATGAAAGTATGAGTTTCGGTAGGCCGTCGTCACGAGTTCTGAGCACGCTTTGCTACTAGAATATGGATCATACCCTCCTAATGGATCGTTTTCCCGGTACCCCCAATGCCATTCACGATTCTGGTAAACTTTGTCAGTCGTCACATTTACGAATGCTTTCACACTCCCTGTTGTACGAATCGCTTCCAGTATGTTGCCTGTACCCATTACATTCGTTGAATAGGTTTCGAGCGGATATTCGTATGAGTGGCGAACCAAGGGCTGTGCCGCTAAATGAAATATAATTTCAGGTTTCACGTCGGATATGACTTGCCTAACTTTCGCGTCATTCCTTATATCCCCAATGATTGATTCAATATTGCTTTTTATTCCGGATAAATTGAAAAGGCTTGGTTGAGTGGGTGGATCTAGTGCATATCCTGCTACTCTTGCGCCTAATAAATTTAGCCACAGGCTTAACCATGTACCCTTAAAGCCTGTATGCCCGGTGATTAAGACACGCCTATTTTTCCAAAATTTCTTTGTAACCATATCTTTTTAGTACTAAGTCCAGATCTTCCATGGAGGTTTACCCGAGTTCCACAAGTCCTCTAGCGAATTTTTATCTCTTAACGTATCCATTGCATACCAAAAACCTTCGTGTTTATATGCCACAAGCTCTCCATCATTCGCTAGGTTCTCAAGTGGCTCCTTTTCCCATTGTGTTAGGTCTCCGTCGATATACTCAAGGACTTTGTGAGAAAGGACACAAAAGCCACCGTTAATCCAACCGCCGTCTCCTTTGAGTTTTTCTATAAATTTATTTATTGAATCTCCTTCTATGTTAAGAGAACCATAGCGACCTGGTGTCTGTACAGCTGTTAGGGTTGCCAGCTTTCCTCTCTTTTTATGAAATTTTATTAACTCTTCTATATTTACGTTGCTAACGCCATCTCCGTAGGTAAAGCAGAAGTCGTCTCCGTTTAAATATTTTTCAATCCGCTTTAAACGTCCGCCAGTCATGGTGTTTGTTCCGGTATCAATAAGTGTCACTTTCCAAGGATCACAATGGTTATCGTGAACTACTATTTTATTGTCGGACATATCGAAGGTTACATCTGACATATGCAAGAAGTAATTCGCAAAATACTCTTTAATCACATAACCTTTATAGCCAACACAGATAATGAATTCTTTAAGTCCATACGCATTGTATATTTTCATAATATGCCAAAGTATGGGTTTACCTCCGATGTCTACCATAGGCTTCGGCTTCAAGTGCGATTCTTCGCTGATCCGTGTCCCCTTTCCTCCAGCTAAAATAACTACTTTCATAGGTGCTCCTAAAGTTCGATTTCAATTTATAACTATATTTGCATTAAACTAGCATACCTTCTGCCCTTTATCGCATAGTTCTTATTGTGATCAGTCTTCAGGCTTACTCTTCAAATAGTTCAACACAAAGGCAATAATTAAGCCTACCAACAAACCAATTAGGCTGCCCAATAGTGCAATTAACCTTCTCTGGGGTTTCACTTTGTCTTCCGGGACTACGGGAGGATCAATTACTTTAAATGAATACTCCTCACGCGATTTGGCAAACATAATCGTCTTTATTTGGCTCTCTATAATTCTATAAATCGCTTCATGCACCTCTACGCTACTGGTTTGTGATAAAGCACTTCTTAGATATTTCAAATTCTTTTCAGATTCTTGAACAGCACTGTCACGCATATGTTTATTCACGCGTTTGACCAGCTTACCGGCCCAATCAGCTGCAAGGTTAGGGTCTTTCCATTCTATACTAAGCGTCACCAGTCCACTCTTTCTTTCCTCAGATACTCTACGAATACTTGAGTTGAATATTTTGTAAGCATCCCAAATGGTTGGCTCGTCCTTTTTATTATCTACCTTCCATTTTTCTTTGGTCTCGTCCCATTTATCTGAAAAAATCACTTGAATGAGTTTCTCGTCTTCAATGAATCTTTCAGCAATTGCCCTTGATCGTAAATAGGCGAGAGCTTCGATTTTACGATTGTTACCGCCACCCACATTAATACCAGCCAAAGCAGCTAAATCACCAAACTGACCTGCTATGTTTGACATTTGATTTGATTCCTGATCGGATACTGGCGACAAAAGAATACTAGCGCGATAAATTGGTGTAGACATCAGTGCTACCGCGATGGCGACTCCCGTGCTCAACGCAATTACTAATGCAATCAACCATTTGTGTGCCCAAATTACTCGAAAAATTTCTATAATATTCAAGCGGTCTACGTCAAAAGGTGATTGGTAAAAGTAAGTTGGCGGGGGATACCCTTCAGGCGGATTGGGTTGCTGTTTTTGCTGGTCTTGTGATTTTTCATTCATGGGAATTATTCCTCTTGAAAGGAAAGTAGTACCTCACTTAGAGCTAGAATTCATTTGTTTAGGCCATGGGGTTTAAACAAGTGCAGTTAAAGCTTGTCCATCAACTTGGCCATCAATTTCTCTAAATTTGTTTCTCCTGTTTTTAGATTATAACTCTATTCACGGTGTTCTTTGCCCAATGCAAACCCTTAAGGAAAGATTCAGAATGCTCCGACGGAATTGAATGCGGCGATAGCAAGCGCCGACTGATAGACAATCTGGGCGACGCTGGACCAGAGAAAAAGTGGGCGGATACGGTCGGCATCGAGCGGCACGACGATGGTATCGCCCACGTGGATATCTTTTGCCTTCTTTCCAAACCAGGACGAGGTAGTGGCTTTTGGCGACATCACCTGACCGTTGGCCTTGACGACATAAACCCTTTTTTTGTCAGCCTTGTAGGTCATGCCGCCGGAGTGGTTGATGTAGTCGTCCCGACTAAGTTTTTCATCGAAGACATGCGAGGTTGGATAATTTACCTCCCCAAGAACGGTCACCTCTTGGGGCTTGTCCGGAATCAGGATTCGATCTTTATCCTGGAGGACCAAGTCTGTCTTTACGCCCGCTACAATGCCTTCCAGGTCAATGACCAGCCTACCTACAGCTTTTGTGGACTCCAGCTGAGCCAGAAGTCCCTGGGCCAGGGAAACAGCCTCTTGTTTTTTGCTATCCTCCTGCATCTGTTGCAGAGAAATCGAAGCTAGGTCACCCTTTAGGCGATCTCGTAGACGATCGAGTTGTTCCTGTTCTTTGGCGCGCAAATCTTCGCGTACCAGAATCGCCCCTTCCAGGAACGCCCTTTCCGTGAACCCTCCTACCCGCTCAATGAGTTCAGACAGGGTCTCACCCTTTTGGACAACATAGTAGCCTGGAAACATGACCTCTCCCCTAATTTCAACTGCTTCTCTATCCCACCACTCAGCTAATTGTTTGATGTTTACGGTATCGAAAGGCCGCAATTCTAGATCGTGGGTTGCATCGCCTTTCATGATAGCCGCCAGATCTAGAGGCAGTCGATTTGTTTCCCGGACTTTGTTTTCAATAACCTGGTAGCGAATCATCTCTGCCTCCAGGCGATAGGCCTGCTGGGTCAGGTTCCCGCCGGCCCGCAACAATTCACTGACGGTCATGCCTTTTTCAAGCGGATATTCGCCCGGAAACGCCACCTGACCACCGATGGCCACAACCTGTTCGGGAGTGTCGCTGCGAGCCTGGAGGCGCAGTTGGGCCACGATGGGGCGTAAAAGATCGGCTCTATTCTCCGTCAGGCTGAAAACCACCACTTCATCGCGCGCCTCCAGCTGGAAATTATCTTCGGATTCCCGATTTTCGAGAGCCTCGACCAGACTTACGGAATGGACTTCGATTCGCCGGTCCGGGGGCAGTTCGCGTTTAATCAGGACATAATTCAGGTCGGGTCGAGGTTTGAGATCATCCACGGCGTCGATTAGATCTGTCAGGCGCATACCTTTGCGCCACTGATAGCTGCCGGGCCGTTCCACATGACCGGTGAGCTTGACAGCTTTTTCCAGCCGATCAAGCACCGACCGAATCTGGAGGACGTCACCGTCTGCCAAAGTCATAGTAAGGCCGCTGCTAATTGTCAGATTGACGTCAATAACTACGCGATCACCACCGACATTGATTCTTTCCAGCTGAGCACTCTCCTTAAGTGCAGTAGGTAAAAGGCCGCCAGCAATATTTATCAGTTCATTGACGGCATTTTCACTTTTCAGCTCATAAATGGCAGGCCTTCGTACCGCGCCGGCCACGCCAATCGTTCTTCCAACAGGCGGCACAAAAATGACATCTCCGGGTTGCAGGCGGACATCGCCGCTGGTGTCCCCGTTTAGAAGCAAATCATAGAGATCGAGTTCAGTGATCAGCTTGCCCCCTCTTTTCAACTGGATCTGACGCAAGGAACCGATGTGTTTGATGCCGCCGCTAACGAATAATGCGTTAGTCATAGTGGAAAGGGCGCTTACTGTATACGACCCCGGACGATCTGCCTCACCCAGGATGAAGACCCGGATGGACCGCAGCGGCCCCATGGTGATGCTGGCCCTCACACCGATCATTTTCCGGGCGATGTAACCCCGCCACTGCTTGCGCAGGTCACTGAATTTAAGACCGGCTGCCGACACCGGACCAATCTTTGGAATCTGGACGGTGCCTTCACGGTTTATGACCAGATTGTAGCGTGCATTTTCCTTACCGAATAACTGGAGAATAATGGTATCCCCCGGCCCCAAGACATAGTCGGCTGGTACTGGGATATCCGTGGCAGGAGCAAACGTCGTGGGCGCTCCTTTGAATAGGTCGTACCCAAAGGGCTCATTGGCCTTTGAACCGATGGGCTTGAGCGGCAATATCCGGGCTTCGATCTTCAATTCCTTCAGGGGCGGTTCAGCTGCCAAGCGGGCCGCAATCTCTTCAATATTCAAGCCGGCAACAGGAATCTTGCCGATACCATTGAGGTCCAAAATGCCGTTGTGATCAAGCCGGTAGACCTTACTGCCCACAAACTCATTCACGAATCCTGGCAAAGGTTCAACCGGCTGCCCAGGCTCTGGAGTTGGGGGTGTGATCGTTAAGATTAGAGTATCCTCGCCTTGAGCACGCAATTCATCTGCCTCTATAGTTGCAGGGCGCAGCGGCGCACTTGGAACAGCAGGGTCCACCAGCTGTGGCGAATAGAGGGGTTGTTGGGTAAAACTCTGGTCACCCCCTAACTGCTCCATTAGGATTTGGCGCTCCTGGGGGGTTAGCTGCTGCAGCATCTGGAGTTGGTCGGCTGTTAGGCCGAAGGCAGACCCAACTGTGGTGATCAACAAAATCAACAGAATCGATAGAAACTTTAGATTTTTAGATATCATTGTTTTCCTATCCAAAGTTGAAGTTATAGTTAACTGATAAATTCCATAATTTTAAATTTTATAATTATTGTCAGTACCGGTTATATTCAGCAATTCGGTTCTCTAAAAAGCTCCAGCAGGCATAAAGTACTCGGATATGGGGTCCATATCCCAGGTAACGTCTTTCCAAGTGATCTTTGAAGTTTTTACAGCCTGCTGGACGATACGCATAAA
>Ga0126325_10000192_pt1 | contig 17207 bp, 7 predicted proteins | sample InaspJWI14metaG_FD_94487 | JGI IMG/M metagenome (GOLD analysis project Ga0126325, IMG submission 94487) | Marine gutless worms symbiont microbial communities from Oahu, Hawaii - Inanidrilus sp. 1 OAHU.JWI-14 metaG | ecosystem: Host-associated > Annelida > Digestive system > Unclassified | place...
CCCCTGCTTCGACTTTGGCCCCCCCTCACTTTAACCACTGGGTAGAACTCACACTTCTAAGAGACAGACACAGACAGACACAGGACTATAGCCAGAACCGCGCTAAAATAGCGTCTTTTGGGTAAAAAGTGAACAGGAAGTCGTATGCGCTCTAATGACTGGTGATATTTGCATGATTGCAGTGACCTTGAGTGACCCAATCATCATTAATCAGCCGTATTATATATTTTTGGGTCTTTCTTCGTATATCTGGAAGGGACGGTCGAAGCTAGACTCTTCCTTTGTATACCTATAGTTGGCATTTATTTTGTTCGCTGAATAGGCCAATCACATAGTTCAACTGAAATCAAAACGCAAACCAGCAAGATAAATCGAGACTGGTGTCGAAAGCTATTGAAACGCGGCGCACCGTAATCAGTTATTAGGTCTATACGCCGGAAGCGCGGTGTTAAGCGTGCTATTCACGCCGACTGACTGTGGATGATGAACTATCTGCTATTTGTTTTGTGACGATCTGACCGCGCAGTCGGTCGGTCAATTGACGTTAATTCACTGTCACCGCAGTGAGTGCGGGCGACGACCGAGGGCCGTGAGGCGGAGGAGAAAGCGCCCGATCTGCTGCAGTGGCGCCGGAATGTCTGAGATGGACTAAAATATTCACCGAATTCAATGGGGCGCGGCGGCGGCGGCATCGCGCGGTGGCAATGCAGCTGTGCGCGAGGTGACGGTGAGCGGCGGCGGGCAGTTGGCGGTGTCGTTAATGGCAGCGTAATAACAGTTTACAGCGGTGCCCAGCAGCAGCAGCAGCAGCAGCAGTAGCAGCAGGCGGGGAACAATCACAGCAGCGGCGGCGTCACTGCGACGTCAACACCGGGCCTTACCACGTCTCGTCCCTGGACCTATAGGGAACGAAAGTCTGCCGGAAATTATAATAAATAACACATTAAATTTATTTTTTAAACTGCAATCAGCATTTTGGTAATTTCAAGCCATAACAGTTTCCGAGTGCTGTTTGATAAAATTGTTTCCGTGTATTTTATTTCAAAAATATATATTTTAGCATTGGAAATGGCCAGCCCAGGGCACCAGCACTGTGCCAATCGTATCGGCACACTTTCGTTTTCTATCAGAGCCACCACCGCCTTGACGGGCGTCAGCGTCCCACGAAATATGGGGAGCGGTAGCCTGTGGTGATCAAAATCCAGGATTGTTAATATCGCAGTTTGCAAGCGGTGCAGTACGTTTTTTGTCCTGTTTTCAATACTTTTTTCCGGAGAGGTTCTCGCGCAATTTGCGGCTTTTTTTGCCATGCGCTGCTTTACAAATTCTATGAGTAGCGCCAGTTTTTCGGTGAGTATTTCTCCTACGGACTGACTCCGTGCACGCCGCTATACTGGGTAAGAACTCGCCATCAATAATGGCGCTCATAAGCAGATTAGCGCGGCATGCGGGTCCATGCCCACACGGCGGTCGATCGACGATGACGTTTGACTGATGCGATCAGACAGCACCAGTCTCTGTATCCAGCCAGGTGATAGACGCCGCCACCGCTGCTGCTGCTGCTGCTGGCATTCACAGCGGATTTGCACGACAAAGTGGTTAAAGCAGCATTCAAGCTTCGTTCATTACGCGAATTGGTCCCCCGTGCGCTGACGCATTGTGCTGCACAATGGCCGTTCTGTGTTGGAGAAAGTGAACCGGTGAATTTGATGATAACTGCGTGTTGCCGGGATTACCGAAGAATTGATTACGGTATGATGAAAATGTTAAGCGCTTTAGGGGATTCATCTCTCACTGAACTGACTGTTGTTATGAATACTTTTGATGGTCCTTTGTTACGCGTCTCAGTCATGTGCGAATTATAATAATACTTAACGATTTTTATTATGATAGTAAAATGATATAAAACTGATGATTTCCCGGCCTGTACAACTGACCGAGCGTACGATGGTTTGCTCTCAGTTACTGCCTGTTACAAGTCTGTTTAGGATCGGTACACACTCGTGTTCACAGGCCGTGTGTACGAGCAGCCGTCAACACGGCGCGTGATGACGGGCCGTGAACACGGGCAATGTGCGACCGAACACCCGTGATCACGCTGTGTGTATTACATTCTGACCGTCCTTGACAGCTGGCGCTAGTCTTTGACTAGTTAGACAAGACTGATACCGACGGTGGTCGTTTTCACATGTTTGGCACTGCCCGGCATAGTATGCGGAGCAGGGTCTGTTCAACTGTCGGGCGTCCGTCCGTCCGTCCGTCCGTCCGTCCGTCTGTCTGTCTGTCTGTCTGTCTGTTCGTCGATCTATCCCGTTGCATCACGGAGGAGCAGCTTTGAACAATGCGGGCAGTGCCTTGTTTACAGCCAAGGAACGCGGCTGAACATAGACTTGCTGTGTTGTTTGCTGAGTTTCCCAAGGTTCACTGGCGGAGTATCGTGATGAGCGTGTCTGTTTGTCCTTCTGTGTATTTGTCTGCGTGTCTCTAACTATCCGCGAGCATATCTCCGGAACTGCGTGTCCAATCTTCATTTTTTGTGCGTGTTACTTATGGCCGTGGCTCGGTCCTGTTCTGGTAGTGTTGCGATATGTTATGTACTTCCGGTTTTATGGATGGCGTCATGGTGAAGAGTAAAGACGGAACTGTTAGACACTGTCAAAGCAAGGAAGCTAGCATACTACGGTCACACCATGAGGAAACAAGAGAGTTGCCTAGAGAAAGAGATAATGCAAGGAACAGTGCCAGGTGCACGCAGGCGAAGACCACACACGGCCTGGATGGACAGCATCAAGACGTGGACAGGACTCTCCGTGGAAGAGTCAATCAGAATGACAGAGGACAGAGATAAATGGAAAAAGTACGTCCATGGTGTGGCCAACCCTCGGATCGAGGACGGCTAAAGAACAGAACAGAACATAGGCCTATTTGCATTATGAGCCGTATGCAGGCATGTCGATGCCGTTGCAGCTAGTGACGTCATAACGTCGTCGCGTGCAGGCTAATGGCCCCGATGCGTCGTATTGGTTCTGTCGTATCCTTGGCAATGGCGGGCGCCGAGACTAGACGAGTGGCACCGTTCGACGGGGGCAAAGTCTGCAATGCACCATTGTCTTATTTTATAGTGCATCTCTAACCTGCAGCTTAGTGATGCTCTGGAAAAGGGCAACCTTGGCACGCCGTGGCTTGCAGACCGCCTGAATTCCGTTAAATACACGCATGTCTCTGACATGCAGCGGAGAAGCGAGCTTGCAGAGTGAGAGTGGTAGTAGTGATGGTAGTGGTGCGCGCATGTACGGTTGCTGCTAATGAGTTGACGTACATTGTCACACGATCCTCATTATCAACATCCCAGTCGACTGGATCGTCCAGCAGCAGCATCAGCGATTATTGTGTGACTATTCCTACCCTGCCTTCAAAGTGTCCAGGAGAAGATTATCGTGCGCTATACAAATACTCTTACTTCCTTACTTACTACAGGGTCAGTTGGCGTTGCGTCGTAAGCAGTGATGCGCAACTAACTAAAACAGATTCTGAAGCTAAATCCCACTGTAAATTTAGTTAAGCTCTTAGTTGGTAACAATTTTACAAAACATGTTTACAGTTACGCTGCGCTCTCCTGCCCTGATAGAGCCAGGCAGGCACGCCCACCGCAGCCACCCGTCCCGCGGCTGCGGTACTAATCGTCTCCTTGACAGATTAAAATCGCGGTATGAATCGTCCACACACCGCAGCAGCAGCAGCAGCAGCCGTCGCCGCATCGCGGTATTGTGAAGCCATCAGTCAGTCGGTCGGCCGCTGAATGGTCGGGGGTTGTTGAGATTGACGCAAGACGACGTCGCGCCGTTGTCGCGCTATTATCGCGCTTCACTGGACTTCAACATCTCCACCATGCACTCGAAACTCCGTCGTCGCCATCTTCCTGTTCACGTTTATTGTCTCATCTGACGCTGATTTTGTTTGCATATACATGCACCAGTGCACTGACATTCGTTACGGTGTTCAACTATAACCGGTTTGACAAAATAATAGGACCATTGCTGGTGTCACTAAAGTACACAACACTTTCATACTCCTTTCTCTTCTGCACATCATGTAGGGCTAAGATAATACCCTAATAACAGATAGTGATTATCAGTCAACTGTACGATCAGTTCCGATGTTTTCGGCGAAAACAACGGTGCTAAAATATTGAGTAACAGCATATGAAAACTTTTCACGCGCTATTACTCAATACCCAGCACTTTTGTGGTCCAGGAAAAGTACTCGATGGGGTGTGTCTAGCTTAGTATGTGTTAGCGACCAGTAACTTTCGAACAAAATAACCGCTGATAAATTTGCTCAGGATTCCATGCACCAAAAGTTATTATCACTTCCGATAATGCAACAATTACTCTTTGTCCGCCAGGCTGATGCGAGCCAAAGGCGGGCTTTATGTTCCACTTGTTTCTTTATTTTTCAACGATTTCTGTCAGACTATTTCAACATCTAAAGGACCGATCTTCGCCAAATTTGCAGGTTTGTTATGGCTGTAGATGATCAATTTGAAGTTAGTTTTTTTGATCTCTCAAGGGACGTTGCCACGGCAACCAATTTTGTGGGCCTTATCCACTATTGAGCTCCAACAAGATACTTTCGGCGATACTCGCCAGATATCGGCAACATACGAAGTAGTGCATGTGGGGTCGATGGGCGCAGGCTGAAGTAGTGCATGGAGGTGAGTGGACACAGGCGACTATGGAGATAGCCGGGCAGGTTAACGTCAGGCTTTGCCTTGCATCTAGTTCGAATTTCTTAAGGTACAGCAACTATATTTTACAGGCGAGGTAGACAAATTTTGCAAACGTTTGGTGCGAAATTTCTATACCAGTCCGTATACCAGTAATTATTGAAATTGTTCTGTTTAAGTAATTTTTTTAAATAAAAGAGATATCTTTTAGGCCGCATCACATGCATAGGTGCCGCCTACTGCTACCAATGTCGCGCGTTCTGTGGTCTGTGTGACTGTGTCTGTGTGCCTCTGTGTGTGTGTTGGGTACGCGGGTAGGCCCTGCAAAAACGGCTGAACTGCTAGTGAGCCGGTCTGGACTTATATGGGCCAAAGAAACCATGTGTTAAATGGGTCTAGATCCCACCCCGCCCCACGAAAAAGGCACTTTGAAGATGGTGGCCGGCCTACTGAAAACATTGTAAAGAATTGCATTTCGGGGTCGGGAAAATGGTGAGCCCTGCAAAAACGGATGACAGATCGAGATACCGTCTGGGTTGCAGACTCGTTTGGGCCCGCGAGGAACTATGTATTAGATAGGGGTGTGCACACTGGCGTCACCTGGCGAATAAGATCGACAGATCCATGCACGGCAACGATGCGGCCTCGTGTCAGATTACTGTGACCACTTGTATGAAGCAGCGCGTGCTGGTCGTTAGCTGGTGATGCTGCGAGTCTGCAGGGATGACGTCTGAGTTGATTGGCGGTTGTCGTCGTGGGTCATTGTCTGCATGGTCGTGAATGTCATGACCTCATAGCGCCGCGCCTGCGCCACCAACCATTCAGTACTGCTGGCCTCATGACGCGTCCACAGCATCCGCATAGCACCGAGCTGTGGATCAGTGGATGTCACCTTCTTTACGTCACTGCAGCCTACACCTATTTACAGGCAAATAAATGACACAAGCTGCCACGTTGCTTCGCTCCATGTCGACTCGACTTGACGCTGATGATATATTGGGCCGGTCGTCGTGGGTAATGTAGGCGATAACAATGTCAGCAGTTATTGTCTGCATGCATCTGAAACACAACAGCTGTCTTATGTCCGGATGGCCGACGCACCCATCTGTTATCTGTGTGGAGTTGCTATGGAGCAGCCGTCAACCAATGAGGCAATAACGGGCCGACTTACAACACACTTTAGCAACACAGCGGTTAAGATATATATATAATACACGCATATACATACACGGATCTGTATATAGCAGTGATAACACACACCACGTCTGTTGGTAAAAAAAGATTAAAGGGACATTGGTCCTTGCAGTGATTGTGTCATTTGTGCCACTTTATTTTTTTAGAATTACAAAATCATTTTTGATTGTTTGGTTAAAATAACGGACCCGTTATAGTGGGCACCGCATCAGCTATAGCTAAGTGCCAAGATGCGATGACAAATTAATAAAAAGAAAGACGTTTAAGTGGCGTTCGTTGATGTTGACAAAGTTAATGCAAACATCTAGTTTCATTTAAGAGCTGTCGTTTATCACGGAGTTGCAAATCGTAATAAGCTGTATACCGTTGTTATCTACTTTCTTTTGTATACTTTTATCTCTGCCGTTTACAAAAGAATAAATTTATCATAAAATACATCAAAATAACGTGCCGGTATGTTTTTCATTCACTGCAAGTTGACCAAGTTGACCAGTTGGACGTTTTGAAACTAACCACACATTTCGTTGATTGTGAACGCAATGTCGGTTTCAAGAACAGAACCAGCTGTTCTCGTCCGAGTGCACAGCAGCGTGGCACGCATACCAGAGACTAAGGACGTGAACTCGTCCTTGGGAACTCTTCAGCAAGATTTCTCGAGTAGCTCCGCATGCTCTGTCATCTTCTCGTTATACCGAGCAGCAGCAGCAGCAGCAGGCGAGAGATGGAGTGGCGGACGCCAGATGAAAGGCGGCTTATGTCGACTTATTGTTGCGCCAAACGAGCGCTGGAGAGGCCGACTTCACAGTCACCAGCTTGTCAGCATTATAAATAAGCTGTTAGTTTAGAGCCGGCGATGACAAGTCTATCAAAGAGAATGCGACAGAGGAACAAATCAAAGAGTCGACATCTTGGTGACACATGCACGACGACTTGATTGGTTGTGTTCCAAGAAGAACTCGGCATCTGCATGCTGTCGCGATTCAGAGCTCTCTGCTGTAGTCAGTTCAAGACTGCAAGGATGGCTCTAGCCACGATATTGTCGTTTATTGCCGCACGACGCTATGCTAGCGCAGTATTCGCTGTCGTCGTATGTCCGTCTGTCCGTCCGTCTGTCCGTCACAAGCCGGTATAATATCGAAACGACTCGATGAATCGAACTGGTTTTTGACACGTAGTCTTTCTTCCACCTGTTTCACATGTGTTGTAATGATATTTGGGTATCTCCAAAAATTAAGTCTTTCCTCTTTATCCTAAACTCCGGACTTCCAAAATTTCGCCACGGCAAGTCGATCGCGTTGTCAACAAAAATCGTCGTCGTCGTCGTCGACGGTCGAGTTTGTCGACGACACCTATACGACAGTCGACGAGTCGTGGCTGTTTACTACAAGTCAGTGAACTGTAATCTCTGACTCCATAGGCCTACTTCGATCTGTTGTGGATTTGTTGTTCAACTTATTTCTGCAGTTGACGAGATTTTGACTGACGTAACGCGTCGCGCGGTCCGTCTACGGTGGCAAAGCTTCTTGTGAGCTGAACTATTATAGCCTACATATATACATGTGGGTGGGACAAAACGAGCGGTCATATCCTTTTGCACACTTATCAGATGTTCATCTATGCTTGCTGATGTGAATCAAAGTCCGAACTATACACAGCTTTATTTTCACCACATTCCACAAAATGTGATAACAACAAAAACAGAATAGAAACAGGACTTAACTAAACTTAACTAAACAAAATAAGAATAATTACAGCAATTCACTGTCTATTACAACTTTTGTTCAAGACAAACTTATTTGTTATTAACGCTACCCGCATCGTAAGCGGAGCAGGGTCTATGAAACAGTCGAGCGTCCGTGTGTTCGCCAGTCTGTCCCGTCGATCGATAGTATCAACGGCGTGCGGTGGGTTTGCTGCTGAGCGCCCCGCGGACAGGATATATTGATCGATTGGTGAACGGCGCGCCTGCGGCAGCCCGCCGTGCTGCGGATGCCATGCAGCAGGCGCTGGCGCTCAGCAGCAACGGCGCGTCTGCTGCAGGGTGCTCATCAGCAAATGGGTGCAACGTCACGTTGACAGCCGACGTAGGAGGCCGAACACAGACCTGTTTTATTATTGCAGTTTTGCATTAATTCAGTCGTTATACTGCACGAGAAATAAATTTATCAATAACAGCGGATATTTGTCGTTAACTTCGTTATCAACAACACTGACAGTACTGTAAGCAGAAATTTTCCAACTGTTTCAGCACTATAGAAACTGCAAAGCCGTTAACGAAACAACACAAACAGTTCAGTGGAATGGTCGCCAAGTGGAGGTGTCCGAGTTCGCGGGACATTTGTATCACGTGACCGGGTCACGTGCCGCAATGTGCGCAGGCCGAGAAATGAACACGCGGGAGATAAAAGAGCGACGATATCGCGGCGAGCCGTTAATTGCGCCCTGTATCAACGTAACGGCCCGCGCTGTCTCTTATCTGTCACTCAGAACTGTCTCGCAGGCGCTCCTTCATCCTTGTCATCGCGACGCTCGCCGCTGAAGCCGCATCTCGGCGTGGCGGCGCGGCGGCGGTGTCGGCGAGTTGACCCGGCCTAATGACCAGGCTAAATGTTAATTCGTTCGTCACCTCGCCGACGCGACCTCGGCGCTTTCAAGTCGCTCGTCGCAATTGCGTCGCGCATCTGCTCGGCGGCGGCGGAGGCGTGCAGCGACGTCGCTGCAGCGCCGGCACCGCGCCAGTACGACGCGTTGACGACGTTCGTCCTCGTGGAATTACTCGTCGACTGTTCATCGTTTGCATAGCGACACCTTCACCTATAGCAGTCTACTGCTGCATGCGCTGAACGAAACAGCTCGACGAGCAATATTCACCGACCGCGTTAACGGGCAAGCTACTGAAGTCGGTCGTGCCCGTCCGTCGGTTTCCACTTTATCTATCGAACCAACTGACCCTTGACCTTGATTTTCTGCAAGTGAACGGGCTCTATTTAGGCGATGTGATGGTGGTTTAAGTTTAGTGGTTTTAGCGCGCATGGTCTGCTTGTTGGGTATATACCCAGGTATATATATACTGTGCAAAAACGGATGAACATATCGTAAGGGTGCGGAATCATGTGGGCCAAAGGAACCTCGACCTCCAACACGACAAGGAGAACGACGATGCGGCCTTCGTCGAATTACTTTGCACACTTGTTATAAGTTTTATGTTTTGAACTTCGCCAACTCTCAGTCTGTCGCTGACGAATATGTGAAACTAGGGCAGGGCTGTACTTGTCAAATTTCATTAGGGGGGGTCGAAGTTTTGGCTATTGAAATCGACGACCGTGCTAATGCATAGGTACATAGAAAGTCGACCCCCCTTGCGTTTTTTAATAGCAGCAGGGGGGTCAGAAATTTTCGCGGGGGGGTTCAACCCCCCAACCCCCCGACAAATACAGCCCTGAACTAGGGTCAACTCTGTCACCGGACTGTGTTTGCCAGGTTGCATGCCAGTCGCAGTTTACATGTCCGAAACATGCGACGTGTATTCACCGACATCAACTGTAGGTCAGTGACAGTCCTGTTGGCAGCAGCCTCGAACATCCGCTTGGCAAACGACTGCGCTGTAATTGGCTCAGATTCGCAGAGTTGATGCCTTTGATGAAACAAACTGCGGTGTCGTCTAAAGTTCAAAATGCCGCTGCTGCTGTTGGTAATTAGTTTTACGCTTTTACTGTTCTGTCTTCTCCCGATCAGTTCGGAATAACTACGTGTATTCTCCAAATGCATGCCACGTCCCTGAAACACCTGATTGCTCAGCACATGGGCAAAGATTCTTAAAATTAACACGAAAGCAATGACATTCCCATATATACAGATAGGTTGTGCAGTATACTTGCCTGTAAATAGCTCGCAGAAAACGAAGAGCAACTATGCGATGACAGGGCGTACGTAAGCGTGCAGTTTCAATTTCAGTGTTGGCTGCATTTAAAATTGAACAAGTACTAACTGTCGCAGATAAACCCGCGCGACGCGCTGCCCCACATGCATAGTGCTGTACACAGACATGGGGAAGCTCAGTGCGATTGGTCAACGTCATCAGTCGAACGACCTTTTCACTATTGTATATTACAAACTTAAAACTTCGACCGACGACGGTCGCCAGCTTATCACACTGAGCGTCGAACTACGTTGACAGCACGTTGCGACGATCGACGATCGTGGCGAAATTTTCTTAGTCCAAAGTTTAGGACAAAGTTCCACAGGAAACCTGTAGTACCCTTATTTTGGAGATACGCGAATTTCGGTGTATGATAGGCCTATACAACAGTATAGTCTCTGCATTCAGCGTTTCGGTACAATACCGATTTGTGACAGACGCACACACAGACGCCGGGTGACATCTGATACCGCGCTAGCACAGCGTCGCGCGGGTAAAATGTACGATTATACAGCATCACCGAAACAGCATATCGCATAGACTGTAGAGCGAAAGGCACCACTCTTCTTAGTTCTTTAATGCAAGACGCTCTCTCAGCATTATATCTGCCTACTGCTGCGGTGTACTGAAGGCGCCATGTCGGATCTCATCCATCATCGTGTGTCGCCCAATTAATCGCAACTGGCGTCGACCAACATCGAACTCATTATATCTTGATCTGGCGACGACGGCCGTCCAATGATGATTGGCAGGTCTGTCTGTCGCTGCGTGGTGCCACGCGAGTCATCATTAGTCCAATACACATTGTAGTCTGCGATGGGCGTTCTCGACAGCTCGCGGAATTGGTCTAATTGGGTCGGAGGTGTGACCTGAAATGTTTATTTGCATTTCTTGATAGATCACCAATTATGCCGCCGCTGCAAAGTCAAGCACATCTTGACGGCGGTAGCGACACAACGATGCAATACAATTCAGTGAAGTATTAACAATTAAAACAATAGCAAAGGTCCATGTAATTCAAAAGTTTCAGTAGTTGAGTGTAGTTTTCTTGCAGTGCACCTTTTTGAGTTTATAGACACAAGAAAAGAGCGATGACGAAGCTTTTCATCTTTCTGTAACAAAGAATAAAACAATAATAATATTAGAAAGCCCTCATTTGAGGTCACACTAACCACCTTAGTACAAAGAAATCGAAAAAAACCAAAATACGCCACGTCGTAAGTTATCAAATTAGCCGAAAAAGAAACATGTTAAGCGGCATCGCATGCAAGCATTGTGTCTGTTTGACACACTGATGAGCCTAATGATGGCTGAACTGAGCGAGATGCCATTTGAAGGCAAACTCGTATTGGCCCAACGAACCTTGCTAATCATCTCGATACCATGATCTTTGATGTATGAGCTTGATCTTAGAACTTAACCTATAGATAAGGTCAAATTGAACCAACTTATACTAGTATGCCAATATCTATGGTAAAGGCAAATTGCTGTACTTCAAGGACCGCTTGCTTCATCTGGACCACTAAATTTGTCAGAAAGAGCAGAACACGCAGCGGTTCTAGCTGCAATGCAGCTGTGCCGCAACTAAAACGGTTTGACTGCATCACTGCATGTAACGTTCTTAACCGTCCAATGTGCCTTGATTCTTCTGTAACGGACTTTGTCCGATACCGTTGCACGCATTCAAGTAAAAAAACCAGTGATCCGCTGCAGTCGTCCGTACGTCACGCCTACGTCCTCACGCAACTAGAACCTTTTTGTGTCCGCGCGTGCATTGTCGCGATTAATTGAACCGTTTAACGACGAGCAGCATCAAAGCGACGCCGGCAGAATTCCTCGACTGCGCCGCGCATCCGAATGTTTCCACACACGGGATGACGTCATTACTGCGCAACGTGACGTCATAGCGTGACGTCACTTCCGCTGCAGCGTCTGATGGCGCGTCACGGGCAGACAGCCGGGTGCAGGAAGAGCGACTGGTCAGGGCGAGGCGAGTACCGCTAGTCATGCGTGCACGGTTGATCGGGCGTCCAGCCATTGAACTGCGCGTCGCCCATCTGCCGTGACCACCGGACCAACACCCCCACAACTCCTGCCCTCGGACACCTACCCCTAATCCTCCCCTATAAACCACCACCATGGACATCTGCTCCGTAGTTATGGCTGGGTTTTGACTTACAGAGTTAGCGTTCTTATGGTTATTTGGATTAAGGTTAGAAACTTAGGATTATTAAGGATTGATCAAGGGTTAAGGTTAGTCTTTGGTGTTAGGGTTAGACTACTAAAGTCAGAGTTAGTGTTAGAGGTTAGGGCTAGAGTGAAGTCCAGGGGCAGTTGTCCGAGGTTTTCGGGTGGGAGCAAATGTTAAGGGGCAGATTTTCCGGGGAAGCAAATGTCCTACATTTGAGTACAGCTAGCCGTGCACGGTTGATCGGACGTCACTGTCGCTGCCGCGCGGCGAGTGACGGAACTGTGCTCTGTCCGCCCACGTCGGCAGGTGCCCGTTCAGCCGTGAACGCCGGCCATCTTGTCGCCGCCGCTGACCGCGGTCACTGCAGTGTGGCGGACAATTAGCGGTCACGCCGGTCAGTCTGTGGTCATCGGTCGGCGCCACGGCACGGCACGGCGGCGCATGTGCACTGCGATTAGCGGCATTCAGTCGCAATGAGCCGCAACTGCAAGCAACGCGCACCGTGCACTGACCGCGGTGACGACGTCGCGATACGCAACTGTGTGTGTGTGATTTGATGTACTGACTGCAGGCGTGCTGTCTGCTTCCTGATTCCGAATCGGTGGAGACTAAAGACGGACACTAAACTTCGATAGCATATCAAGCCGTGAATGAGTGAGAGTTGTAACACACACACACACATGCTGCTTAATTAATTTTGAGACATGCATTTGAACACACACACTGTGTATACAATATATCACAACCTTAAGATCAATTTTCTCACGAGCTGGGTTTTCCACAATAATGACATTTTGGTCATATTGGTCATGTAATTTTGCAAATTACATTGCTCTCCGTTAATTTCGTAAAATGCATTTGTCAGATTACGTACATTTGTCGACGATTTGCTGTGGATTTGTTGTAAAACATGCAATAGGCCCTACAACAAATCCGCGTTAAGTCCACAACAATAATAATAAAGTGTAGTTTGGGCTTTAACACTGTAAGGTCGACGTACTGTGTATTTACACATGATTGGGCGTATAATGGGCTTGCAGCCTGTACGTGGCCTGCTGTCTATTTCCGTCGGACGTAGTCGAGTGGACGTATGCTGCGTGCTGTCCCTTGACGCACCGCGGCTCGTATTAATTTCCGGTCTTGACGACACGTGTTGTCGGTCGGCGCCGCTGAAATTTGCCGTCACCGCCGCGACGTCGACGATGGCGACACTGCATGTGGTGCCTGATGGTGACCGTAACTTACCACCACCAGTACAGGGGCGTGGCCAGGACTTATTGACCGCAGGGGTCCTAAAGTACACACCACTTTCGCCGTGACCCAAACACGAAACCTTGCAACCGACGGGAGGGGGTAACACAGAAGTTTCTCATCGGATTTTGACAGTGGTCATTGGCGTACAAAAGACTTCAAACCCGTGTCACAAAAATGTTTAATGTTTTTATAACATTTAAGAACTTTTATGTGTATAAATACACTTAAATACAGTCATCTGCTGGTTTTCATGTTTACGTGCATACGTACATGTACAATGCAGGGTGGGTCAAAAAAGCAAGGCCACAAACTCACGGCTATAATTCTGGCAAATTTTAACCGATTTTCGAATTTTTTTACTGTACGATTCCTTGCCACACACTACCTTGTGAAATTTTAATGTCAGAAAACAACCGATTAACGATAAATTACAAAGTAGTGTAGCTACGTATTTAAGCTGTGGTGGGGTTGTTAATAACCAAATAAGAAGGCTTTTTGCTAAGCCCGTCAGTGAAAAACTTTTAATCGGTAAACATTTGGCAAAGTTACAAGCAACAACGTAGTTGTGGCGTGCACCTTGTGCGCCTGGCCACCCCACTGCTAAAAGACGAAGAAAGTGCACGAGGCAACCACGTTCTTGCTTGTAACTTTAGTAACTTTACCAAATATTCAACGGTTAAAAATATTCACTGACAGACTCAGCAATATTTTTTCTCAATTAGATGTATGCCTGTTAATCGGTAGGAATAGGTATGCATACCTGCTTGTCTTCTCTTAAATTCATCATTGAAATTATTTACAGTTTATTTCGTAAGCTATATGAGTGACTGCTTGATAATCTAGCACACTTGTGTATTTTGGTGTGTATTGTATACATTGTTCTGTTTTTCTATCACTTGGTGAGGAATAAAGTGGCTCGTATGAACGAACTGAATAAACCGGAACCGGCGGCGCCCGCTCAAACGAAAATCCTGGGTACGTCCATAATAGTGGCTAGGGTGTTCGGACCATGTGGCCAGCTACGCCCCTGACCACCACCGCCACCACCACCTCCAGCAGCAGCAGCAGCAGCAGCAGCAGCCGAGGCGTTCAGCGGTCCTTGAAAGAGCAAGGCACGTGTCGGTGGTGGTCCCGACGGCGCGTCTCGCGGAGCTCTCTAAATCATCTCCGTTCAGCGGCATCACGCCATGTTGGCGTCGCGGTGGGTCCAGGACCGCCCGCCATGAAGCCCACACGCATGCGAGATTATTCAATTATCTCCGCTTGTCGCTGCCGCCGCAGCCGCCGCGATGTTTGATCGACACGCGACCGTATGCGACGACGACGACGACGACGTCGACTTGCATGCTCGCTGTTTGAAGAATCCTTTTCTTCGCCAGAAAAAATGAGAAAGTGAAAACTATAGAAGGCACTCAGACAGCGCTACTCCGCAAAGCCGGAAAACTGGAAAAGTTCCTGCACTCGGACCATAAAAATTGTTAATCAAATCATAGGCCTACACAACGCACAACATTAAGCAGAAGCGCATGCACTAGAGTTACAGTTAATTGACGTTACGTTACTTCATACGTCGATCGAAATGTATTTAGAATAAAGCGGAAACATCTCGAACAACGCCAGCTACCGCAGATAGACCATCGCGACGCGCTGCCTGCCGCGCATCGTACTGCATACACTGGTGTACGCTCAATGTGATAAACTGCATGGTCAAGCTAGTCGATCGAACGTCAGCCGACACAAGTATCGTCAACTTAGTTTGATCCACAACTGAATTAGATCACAGTGAGCGCGTCCACATGCGTCGAGCTCAGTTGACAACATGCTGCGATGTGCATGCCGTGACGAAATATTTCAAGTCCAGAGATACCTAAATTTCGTTACAACACGGTGCATGATGGGTCGAAGGAAGCCCCATACGGAAAAAAACCCAATTTGATCCGTCCAGCCCTTTCGATACAATATCGCCTTGTGGCAGACACAAAGAGACACAGACACCAGGCGACGTGTAAGAAGCGAAGAGGCATCAACTTTTAGATATATAATGTCGAAAAATCCGAGTAAAATTTCAACGACGTTTTAGTCAAGGTAGAAATAACCTTGAAACTTGAAGGTATTTTGACACGAAGGTACAATAGCAAAATAATGTTTCCGGTAAAAGGTGTGCTATTTTGAACATTTTCATTCATCTTGCGTTCCAGGGATATAACAATTGGCAACGAGGGCACTACCAAGTAACCTACACTGTAACACTTCGACTGGAAACAACTGGGATCAAGAACCACAGCACGGGGCATTCGCCCAGAGAAACCGATGATGCGTATGCTACTGATCTTATTATATCGCATTCGACTGGATACATTTTTAGTGTGAAAATTTAAATACGCTACTGTTTGTTTTATGATGTGCATGTAAATCATTTAATTTGTCATTTTATCAATTGAACTTGCTGACTCAAGCCGCTTTCGAGTAAGAAACCCGACTTTTGCTTCATATAGATGGACTTTCATCATCGGGATCGTTTCTCCAGTTAGAAAATTTAAACGAAGTAACACGTGTCTTGCAATTATGCGCTCGTGTTGTATCTCCGATCGCGCTGGACGCAACGCAGGCCTAGGCATAAATATTTCAGAAATGTTTCGCGAATCGCGAGTACTAATCGCTTCGAACGAAACTGGCAGCGACGTCAAAGTTCATGCCGTGTACATTTGATGTTGCATTGTTGAACGTGCCACGGTTAATACAGCGGATCTGCGGCCAACTGAACTGCTGTTTGCGGTCGACAGCGTCAAATTCACGCATTGTTTTAACCCAACTTGGCCGTAGCGCTCTGTCACATAGCACGCCGCGACTCGGCTGCTGCGCGGCGGCTCACCGCAGCCTGCGCCTGCGGCATCACACGGTCGTCGCCGGGCACCTGTCTCGTGGCTCCGCCCACTGGACGCTGTGATTGGTCGGCGGGCGGGGCTCGGCGACGTCATTCATGACGTCACTGCGGCGCAGCTGCTGAACCACGCCTGCGAGCAGCGCAGTGCGCCGTGCTGGAAATGAAAAGTTAATTTGATTGCGGCGGCGGCGGGCGTTGCGTGAGTCTGTTGAGTCGAGCGAGCGACAGGAAGACGCGACGCGACGCGACGCGACATGCGAGCGGCAGCGACGTCGTCCAGCGAGCGTGCGTGAGACGCGAACTATCGGTGTCGGTCGCGTGTACAACATCACCTATAGCGCCGGGCGCGCAGTGGATTAGTTGAGTGAGTGAGTGTCGGCGACACGACAGTCTACGTGCATGCAAACTCGTCGCCCGTCCGGCGTCGCAACATACCGGCCCGCCGTCAGGCGATCTCTGTTTTTAGCGTGACCGACCCGCCGCGCCGGAAGTCGGACTTGATGACGTCACGGAATACTCGGCCCGTTTAGTCGCCGATGAATATTTAATCCGTACTTCCGTAGACGAGTGCGCACGCTGGTAATAACGAGTCGAAATCACACAATGTACGCGACCAAGCGCAGACGACGCAGCATCAAACCGTGAGTATTGATATATTGCGCTGATTCATTTCACCGTATAGATTTGCTATATAATACTGGAATCAATCAACTCCACTGGCGTAACAGCTGAGAAGCGGATACTTAGAATATTATCCGATTTAATTCGACGCATTGGTGTTTATTTGCACTGTATAATAATCATTACACGCTTATTTACTATTATATATAGCAACTGTCCAGTAGCGTTATTCGACAAACAATTCATCAGTCGGAAATCACTCATGCAGCTATGCACCCATCATCATCAATTTCATGTAGCCGACGAGGGCCGTCGCGTCGTTGCACCACCATGTCCGCGGTCGACAGCACGTCTCCAGAGATCTCCAATTGGACGTGTGGAATCGTTTCGTAGCTGGTCGACCCACTTGTTCCGTGGA
>Ga0126325_10000197_pt1 | contig 16683 bp, 17 predicted proteins | sample InaspJWI14metaG_FD_94487 | JGI IMG/M metagenome (GOLD analysis project Ga0126325, IMG submission 94487) | Marine gutless worms symbiont microbial communities from Oahu, Hawaii - Inanidrilus sp. 1 OAHU.JWI-14 metaG | ecosystem: Host-associated > Annelida > Digestive system > Unclassified...
GAGGAGGAGGAGTAAGGTTCATTCCAGCTTGATTTTTGTACTTTTTTATATTGCATAGCGTAATTTTTTCTTTCCTCGGGAATTGAGTACCGGGGTCAAAAAAATAATAATAATAATAATAATGGGCAATAACACATTCTAGTAAGTGTGCAGGCCACACATGCAGACACAGCGAACTAGGTCGCATAGTTCACGAACTCCAGTAAGCGCGATGTGAACGTTCGCGTTCAGAATAATTTTTCCGGTTCAGTTCAGTTCAGTTCACGTGATGTGAAGTTGTCAACGAGGCTTTTAGACTGTCCACACATCTAACATGAGGTAAAATAAATGTGAAATAAATGCTTCTGCCAACAGGTATTTTATTTAATTTCACGAGTTCAGACCTGTTGAAATAATATTAGAGTGAAATATAATGAAAATAAAAAAAATGTTTCTGGCACGTTTTGTGTAATCATCAATTTAGACGGCATGACCTTCATTTAGAACTCAGCGAAATTGGTGGTCGACAAAACGCCGGTATAATAATAGCAACAACAATAATAACATAACGGTTTATTCCGAATGCCAGCATTAAGCTGGATTAACAGTATAGGCCTACAGAATGTGATATAAACTTTCGCAATGGGAATTAACTTCGCCACGCACTTTGCACGTCGGCGCGTCAGCGGATTTATAAATCGCATTTTCCATTTTTTTGCCGCGCGACACATACTGCATAGCGCGGTTTATGCTGTAGAGACTGACTTCACGGACCGTTTCTTCTATGCTAGATCTGTTTTCGTTTATGTTTTTTTGTTTTGCGTTCAATGTGACATAAGCCTAATAATCCAGCTTTCGAGCGCCGCAAATATTTTCTCATCTCATCGTATCTAAATCCAGCCGTGTTGTCGACTGCCAGCGGATCTTGAAGTCGCGAGGATTTAATCCGCAAGCGGATCCGTGCATTTACCCGATCCGTTCCCCTCTCCATGACATGGCCATGAAAGACGAGGACTGAATGAGTAGTCGGACGGACGACTAGTCTGCATGACAGTGACGTAGCCGGAACGGAAGCGCGTCGGCCGGCGAAAATTGGATGATTTGGATCAGTGTGGCTGCTCGGCCAGTACGTGCGCCTTCCTGGCTGCGACGTCACAATAATAGCAACAAGCTGTCGCATCGCTGGGTCGACGTCACAATGGCGACGTCAATGAGGTGTTCATTAGCGCTAAACGTACATCTGCTCCTCGTCTCCGGACATCTGCCTTCACCCAGAAAAATGCCATCCATGCCGTGGTTAGGCAGCCTCGGAGACTTCCTGCGACTGGTCCTACACTGTATTTTAAGGTAACTCGGGTATCTTCAAAAATTAGGGTACTTCCCCCGGTTTAGCCCGCCTAGGGCTGCGCGAAGCTGAAGGCGGGCTTATGTTTCTTATGCTTATGTTTGCCTTTGTTTCATATTTGTTAGCTCACCCGCTCTGCGCGAAGCGCAGGCGAGGAGGGCATATGTTTTGCTGATGTTTATTTATTTATTTATTTTTTAATGATTTCTGTCAGACCAATTATCTCAACATTTACCGGACCGATCTTCACGAAATTTGCAGGACTGATAGGACTTTGGCTGGAGATGAACGATCCGAAGTTATTTTTCGATCGCTCTAGGGACGTTGACGTGGCAACCAATTGTGTGAGCCAAATACAGACCACAGAATTGGGTTCGCGTGCGATTTGCCAGAGGGCGGCCGGCGTACGACAAGAAGTGCAAGTGCTGCGCTGACACGTGTCTTGCATGTATTTAGCATGCGTTCGCACACGTTTACAGCATGCAAGACAATGCACACGCACGACGCCGCGGCTAGAACGCGACTTTACGGCAATACATCGGGTGATGTGACGTCACAGAATCTATACGATCGCCATTTTGTGGGTATAACTTGGCATAATGTATGGAGTTAAGGGGCGAAAATTTATCGTGTTATTTTTTTTATAACATTCGATCCGTTGGTTTATGAAAATGTCTGTATGATCACTAGCTTGTCAACAAAGCGTACTTCAGCGATATCATAGTGAAAAACATTTATCAGAGTTTTACCCACAAGATGGCGGTGAAAACCAACTGGCATTGCAATTACTCACTGTCACTCTATGTATCGTTCTTCGCAAATCAGTCAGCATAACGTAGCACCTTCTCAAGGGTTAACGCCACTAGCAGCAGAGACGGATTTATGGGGAGGCAGAGGGCCCGGTCCGCAGGCCTCTCAGTAACAGAGGGCCTTCCACCAAACCGTAATATTTTATTTCACGCTCATGATAGTTTTCTACTAGACCACTACCACACAAAATGCAGTCTAACATCTTCAGCTGCGGCAGCAAAATGTCAAAGGGTAGCTGTCGAAAGGCATAAACAGTTGGCTTTAACTCTGCAAACTGAAACAACTGAAATGGCGCCATATTCTTCCATGTAGTGGCAAAATTTATCCTGCAGAAATCATTCAGCTCCACCCCTGGACCCCGCTGGGGGACTTCCGACCCCAAACCCTTTGCACGACCTTGCACTGTCTTAATTGGAATGCTAGATACGCCTATTCTAAAAAGGTAAAGCTAGCCCATACTCGATTACCGAGCGTAGGGTTCCGGAGCTGATCCCGGTTCTTGGCAGTCAGCCTGCAGGTGACGTGAGTCATAAACCCGACAGTAGGCTGTCATTACTTTCCGCCAGGTCTGCAGTTACACCGCAACCCTAAAGAGGGCTGCTACCAATTTTGCTGCTTGGTGAACAGAGGCACAATGGGTGTGAACAGTTTGCCTTAGACTGTTACCCAACATCGTCGCGGCTGCGAGTTGAACCCGGGCCGTTCTGCGCCTGAGTCCAGCACGCTAACCACTCGGCTACCGAGCCACGCTTATTCTAGCATTTTTAATCCTAAAGCTTTTACAGTGTAACACCTAGTGACCCCCCAAAAAAATAGAAGCAGGGGCGCAGGCCTCCCGCCAGCTGAATCCGGCCGTGAGCAGGAGCAGACGTGGCGCAGCTCGCTAACGATGTTCTTCAGCGTTCGTTGGTTGTCACATTCATAGTCACTCGAACGCTTCGCCTCGCGTCGCCTTCTCCCTTCGTCCTTAGACACGAGACGACAGGCCGTCTATCTAGCCTACTACGCCCGCCGTGGTCGTTCCCGCGAGAAATAAACATGCCATTAATCGCCGTCGACGCTCGCTCTCTCGATCGACGACAACGATCGACCGACTTGCCGTGCTGTACGTACGCTGGCACAGTAACGGTAGCACAAGGCCGCACCGCAGCCGCGGCAAAGATCGATCCATCCAGGTGGCGTCAGAGTGCACCCTAATCTAATAACGATTACTTCGGCCCACGCGAATTTCAGTTCATTTTGCAGGGATCACGGCACGTGGACATCCTGCGCTTTTACCGGGCTTTTCAATGGGCCGTATTCCGCCCCAAACCTTCAAAGTGCCCCTTCCCGTGGGGTGGATTCTCCCCATCTCGCTGATGGTTTCTCTGGCCCGAGTCCACATCCCAAACGCCATCTCGATCGGTTCATCTGCTTTTGCAGAGCCAACTGCCAAGTCACGCGGTTCAGACCAACACAGACACACACACCGACAGACAGACCACGATACATCGGCAACAATAGGCCATGTTTTGCTTGCGATGCGGCCTAATAGCAAGTTGCTACAGTAATGGTAGCGACAGCCCGCATCGCTGCGGCGTAACACTTCGGTGCGAGCTCTTGGTTGCGTCGTTGCGCGAAAACTGGACGCATCCATTGTCCGAGTGGTGTCGGGTACCTGTCCCCAAAGTGCCCATTCAAAGCGCACAATTACGCTGCACATCAAATATTTTAAGACTCGGACCAACCGTAAAGGTTTTTATGATGTCAATTTTCCTTCTTGTTGTAGGATTCGGGCTCCCATCAAAAACATAGTTCCTTGGGTCCACGCAAGTCGGCATCTCGATCGGTTCAGCCGTGTTTGCAGGGCCCGTAGTCGTCGTCACCAGCAAGGAATTAATTTTAAAAGTTCTCCTGCAATGTTGGATTTGCAGACGTACTTTAATCCCTCGACTTAATCCACGAGCCTGTTGGGTTATGCTGCTCTCGGGCCATGACAGTGTATAAAAGGCCTGGACCTTACTGGTGACCCTAAGTCTCTCATTGCATACCTCCGTCAATTTATTTTACTGGTCAGTTATTCGACGCTTGCTTCACCAGTGTATAAGGAAGCTAATAAAGCCATAGGATCAGCCCATGTAGATAAATCTTCGTTGATGCAGATCGTGTGGACTGTGGTACAGACAAATGTGTCTTAATTTTTGCCACTATAGAGTATCGACGTCGGCTCGTTTAATTAACAGCGTGTGAACTTTATTGAATGCCATTCGTCTTAATCACGAACCTGGAAACTAATGTCACAGACATGTGCACGCACCAGAAACCATAAGTTGACTGAGTTTCAAAATTTTTCTCGTGTCAACAATGGCTATGTTTTAAATCCTTCTAGCTTTTTAAAACGGAGCATTGCAATTTATCAATCTATCTCTTAACGGTTGTATTGCTAGGGTGTGTCCCAAGTCGGCCCGTCATTTGTTGACGGCTGCCCACTAGCAAAATCCACGCCGTTAACAGATGGATGTGGTGTCGGCCGAATGTTGTGTTTCAGATGCACGCAGTCGATAAACTCCTGTCACTGTTATCGCCTACATTACCCACGACGACCGGCCCAATATATCATCGGGATCAAGCCGGCACGGAACAAAGCGACGTGGCGACTTGTGGTACTAGAAAACCCCTCATTTCAGGTCGCACCGGCCGCTTTAGTAATTTTCTCCCATGACCTTGACCTTCAAACCTGACCTGATAGCGTCAAGATGAACCAGCGTTTCAAATGTTTGGATCAAAGGCTACTTAGTCCAAAAGTTATTTTCCGGACACACACACACACACACATTTCCGACCGACTGCTCTACCTGGACCACTGAAGTGGTCGGTAGTAAAGTGGACGGTAACAGCAGTTTTTATTAAAAGATTCGTAATTACACAGCCGTCAAGTCTCGTCAACTGTCAATGTGTCAATTAACAAGTCTTAGTGTCCGTGGTAGGCCTAAATCACTGTTCAGACATCTGGTCCACAGTCTAAGAATGCAAGCCTTCGATGTTCATCTGCATGCGCGTTTGAAACTTATGTTCCCTGTCCGCGTCGGGAAACTGATGCCGATTTACTGACATTATTTCGTGTGCGTAGCGCGGCCAATACGATTATAGCTCTTTGTTTCGTCTCCACATTCGGTCTAAGCAGTGGTTAAATTACTCAGCAAGAGCTGGTGGATCCTTATAGGCGCGAGGCTTGAAGGGCGGAAGCTCGAGCCTAAAGGGCCGAGAGCAGACCAGGCGTTTTCGAGCATTTAAGGCAGTCTATTTGGCTTTTATGGCATTTAAATAGTGTTTGACGCTTGCAACATCTATCTACACAGAGCATGAACAAATGCAACTGACAAAATGACCGTGAAGTAGGCTACTATATAAACATCATGCTTAGAGAAAAATACTCAAATATAAATTGTGCAGAGTGGTGGATCCCAGCAAAAAGGTGCCGGATCTCAATTGTGGGATACAGGATTAGTTATCATTAGACGTAGTGGATCTCAAACAAGAGGCCGGATCTGAGTACGGTGAAATTCCCCCCCCCCAATTTAAAGCCTGGGTCTAAGACGAGATCGGTCTAACAGAACAAACACGCCATCACATATGGTCCGTCATCCGGGCTCTGCGCGGCTGCCATTCAAGATGGCCGCCGTCGGTCACCACCGGAAGTTCGGCTGTCGATCCGCCAGAACGGAAGTGACGACGCAAGCCTCGTCTGCGCATGCGTGAGAAGCAAAGAAAGGAGCTCTGTGAGAATGAGGTATCGCCACAATGGCGGCCGAAACCATATGGCCAAGCCCGTTTCGGCCATTCCGGTGACCGTATCGCCATGCTGATCACTGGTCTCGACTTCCAGCATAGGATATTATATATAGGGTAACAGTGACGTAATTTCGATCCATACTAGCTGTTTTTCGCCACCATCTTGTGGGTACCCGTGTGAGAAACGTTTGCCACTGTGATATCGCTTAAATACGCTTTGTTGACAAGTTAATGGTCATACAGACATTTGCATAAACCAAAGGATTGAATTATTATTGAAATAACACGATAAATCTTCGTCCCTTGACTGCACATTTTATGCCATGTTATACCCACAAAATGGCGATCGTATCGTGACCATAGACTCTGTGACGTCACTTCACCCCGTGTATTGACATTCTGTCTTAGTAAACACAACCTAAAACGCAACGGATTTTACCCGCGCGACGCCATGCTAGCGCGGGTACTAGCTACAGCTCTGTATCTGTCTGTGTCTGTATCTGTCTGTCACAAATCGGTGTTCTATCGAAACAGCTAAACGAATCGGGCTGGCTTTTGGCACGGAAGCTTCAATTGACCTATACTACACTGTGTTATAAGGAAATTCGGTACCTTTAAAAATAAGGGTACTTTCCTCTGGAACTTTGCCTCAAACTCCGGACTTTAAAAATCGATCGTCGAAAACGTGTTATCAACTTAGCTCGAGAAAGGTGGACGCTCAGGGCATGCTCTGAGCGTCCACCTTTCAGAGCATGCTCCGTTTAAATATGACCGTCGTCGGTCAATAAGTTAACAATACCTCCGAGCTTCGACGTTCGACCGCTATAGTTTATCACAGTGATCATCAAGCTCTGTCTACAGCACGATTCCGTAGCGCGCGTCTATTAACGACAGCTGATGCCCTTGTGAGTAAGGGCATGCGGGAGACAGCTAGACGGACGGACGAATCGCAGCATTGGTTAATGCCCCTCTGTAGGCAGGAGCGTAATAAACGTCGCGTGAGGACTGACATCAGATGAGATGAATAAAGATAGCGACGTCTGTAGTTTAAAGCAGCGCTCCATCTTTATTCCTTGCACGCAAAACTCCGGAAACCCGGCCTACTCCACACCGTTTTGTTCTCTTGCACCGCTCGCAGAAAAACCAACCAGTTTGAATGAAAATTTCGGACAAACATAGACGGCAGATGTTGTTGCGTGTCAGAAAAATAATTGGTCCGTTAATTGAGTGTTCGGTATCCAGTCCTCATAATGCGCACGCAAGAGCTACGGCGGCTAACAAAACGCCGTTATGTCTGTTGTTATCAGACTATAAATAAAGCTTCGTTAAATTTCGCCACTCGGTCACGCACTCTACGAGATTTCAGCAACAAAGCGTACGAGCGTAATAAGATACGATACCTACGCAACAATGTGTACCGGTATTGTTGTATGTGTATATATCTACTTGTACTTGTAGCCTGCCGTGCAACGTGATATCTGCCCCGGTCTCTGTCAACCTTCCGTCAGCGTTTAAAAACATTTCTGTTCTAGGCTTCGTTAGCTGACGTTATCATTGATCCCTGGTAAATTATTACCCACCTCCAGTGGATCCTGACATGATTTTATTACTTGGACCACTCTAAAAATACATGATTGATTGATTGATTGATTGATTTTGCAAGATTTTGACAGACTGGGGGCATTTTGCTGTACAGTAAACATCTCTGAGTTGCATCTCAATCTTTTTGGGAATATTTTCGGTGCAATTTCTCTTCAGGGGAAATCCCCCCAAACAGAACATGCCGTCAAAGCTGGGGATGCAACTTTTCCGCTAAATAGCCTTAATAAATACTGATTTGCGATAATGGCCGATATGCTTAAGCGTCGCGCGGTAAAAAGACTCTGCAGGTTGTGTCGGAGACAGCAGTCAATCGTTCCGCGGGAGCTGTACATGGTAATTTGTTAGCCATGCAGGATAGGAGCCTATATCACGGCGTCGGTGACTCTCCGTTCGGGCCGACGTCACGGATCACGGCGGTGGCGATTTTCCTGCGATTATACTAAAGCCTCGTTCACATCGTGGCTCGGTAGCCGAGTTGTTAGCGTCCTGGACTCAGGCGCAGAAGGCCCGGGTTCAAATCGCAATCGCGACGCTGTCGGGTAACAGTCTTAGACAAACTGTTCACACCCATCGTGCCTCTGTTCACCAAGCAGCAAAATTGGTAGCAGCCCTCTTTAGGGTTGCGGGGGTAACTGCAGGCCTGACCGGAAGTAATGGCAGCCTACCGCCGGGTTTATGACTCACGTCACCTGCAGGCTGACTGCCAAGAACCGGAATTAGCTCCGGAACCCTACGCTCGGTAACCGAGTATGGGCTACCTTTACCTTTACGTTCACATCGCCCGAACTGCAGTTCACAAACCACGCGACCTAGTTCGCTGTGTCTGCAGCCAATCAGTGCGAAGTAGGTCGATGTGACGTGCGCTGGACTATGCGCATGGCCAATACGCTTGGAGTAACTGGATCGACTTGTTCAAGTCAGTTCAGTTCACTTCACGTGCTGTGAACGAGGCTTAACTGCCGACTGCGTGGTTGAAAATGGCTCGTCGCCTCAGTTACAATGAGTCGCATTTTAGATTTATACTCGCCTTGACTTTGGAGATTTTTGATAGACTGGTGAAATGGGTAAAATTAAGTATGGGAGGGCCCCCATCCGACTATAAAGACTGCATCAGCGTCGTAAACCCCCAGCGTTGGCTATTTTCATAGATACGCGCACATTCTTTTACCTCCATTCTTAACTTATTCTGTCTTCACCATAATAACAGAAACACATGAAAGACAGCACAGAAAGGAAGGTACAAAACAACTTTTTAAGTGAACGTATACACACGATGCAATTCAGTAACAAAATCGGAAATTCAAACTCTCCATCTCGTATTTCAGGCCTGGCTAACGCCCGCATCTATAGTGCCTAGTTACATTGCATTCGGTGGCAAGCAGACTGTGGTGGTTGGCGCGTAGAAAGCTCGCCGGTGTGGGTCCATTACTGGTGATTGGAATCAACGCAACAGAAATTCGCCGGGATCGTTGGTCGATTTGCGTGTTACATTTAATGCGAGCGGAGAGCCGTGCGACTAGGCCTCTCCGCCATACGCTGTAATTTCGGTCCGAGCCCGTCGTTCTGCAAATCATTGGGTGTCGGCCGGTCGGCAGTGATGCGCTTTACGTGCAGTTTTGTATACGTGGAACGTGAAGTAAACGTTTATTTATTTATTTTATTTGTTGAAAAATTACATATGAAAGAAACAAAGCAAATGACATTACAGTTGGACAGAAAGGTACATGACTCTAACACCTGCCCAACATTAAACGTTTGCGTCAATATGACCAACAGAGATGAACACGAGTCAACTGTTTACAACCTAACCGAACAAAACCCGCAAACAAATGAAACAATCGTACTGGAGGCATTTTAAACATCTCTCTCCTGAGTTGTATCTCAATCTTTTTCGGAATATTTTTGGTACAATTCCTCTTCATGGACAATCGAAACCAACCCATGGATTAACCCAACCCACGCGCATCCCTGAATATGGTGGCCAAATGCAGTCGACACGCACATGCGGCCTGTTGCTACAGACGAAGTAGCGTGATATGCGTGTCTGTCTGTCTCTGTGTGTTGGGCACACCGGTGATCCTGCAGAAACGGCCCAAACGATCGAGATGCCCTTTGGGCGGCAGATTCGCGTCGGCCCAAAGAACCATGTATTAGACGGGGGGTGCACATTGGCGCCACCGGGCGAATACGATTGATCGATCCGTGCGAGGCGGCGATGCGCCTAGTCTCCAATACTTTGACCACTGTTATGTTATGCACCGAATTTAGTCATTACCACCATAATTCGTGTAAAAAGATGTCTGTGTTGAGCCTCCTCCGTGGGCTCTCAACGTGACGCTACCCGCATTTGCTGCTGAGCGCCGGCGCCTGCTCCACGGCGCCCGCAGCTGTCGATCGATATCTTCGCTGCGGTAGCAGAAGCAAACCCTCCGGCTGCCGTTGCCGCTGTCGATCGATGGAACAGACGGACGGACGGACAGACATAGATCGTGCTCCGCATCTATGCTGGTAGCGTCAAAAAATTAGAAAGATTACAATTCTGCACAACTGCACGGGCGGCCTCGTGCCCACCAGCAGGTGCGTGGAGGGGAGGTATGCGAGGACAGTAGTAATTCGAGCGTCGTTCATTCGCCAGGGGCGCAACAGTCGGCCTCCTAGCGAACGAACGAGCGAACGGCGACGAATTTATTTCGCGGTGGCGCGCGCGCCACAGACCGGAGATGTTCTGATGGTCGATGGTCGCGACAATTTTCGCACAGGAGCCACCCACCCGCGTCGCGGAAAATGCATGGTGATTTGCCCCCTGAACGCCTCCCCAGAAACTACCACAGAGTTGTCAATGGGTACATTTTGTGTGACCCGATCCAACCCAACCCATCAGCTGACTGACCCAACCCAACCCAACAAGTGGAAAAATTTGGACAAAACTCGACCCAACCCAATACAACTAACAAAGTTAACTGCTTTGTGCGACCAAATGTTATCTGACCGTGCTTTAAATGTATTAACATAATCCTTTCAAATTTTTAGTACTTTTGCTATAGTGGACCCAACCCAACCCGTCAAAAACTCGAAAATCTCGACTAAACCCAACCCAACCCAACCCATGGGTCAACCCAACCCATGGACAACTCTGAACTACCATCGCAGACATCTGCCCCTCTTGTCGTGCCATACTCCCATGCACGGCGCATGAGGATTGTACACGATTGTTCCTTAGGCCGCGATCCCGGAGCTGGATAAACCAGTGAAGTCTCTGATGCGATGCCAGACCTACGGTTACCTTTCCAGCCGCACGGCATCACCGCCCTTTGACTGGTAGCAAATCATATTGCTTGGTGACGGAGGCACATAGGCCTACTTGCCACAGGTTGTTACCCGAAAGCGGAACGGTCGGGGCTTTGACTCACAAGTCCAACGCCCTTACCATTACACCACTACGCCTCGTGCCTCCTCTGGACCTAACTGTATCCCAATCCTAAAACCTAAACCCAAACCTCTCAACCCCGTAACTCTAAATCCCGACCTTAACCTTGGGGCAGAACAATGCACGTATTTTACCCACCACTATGCTGTGTTGGTTTACTGAAATAAAAGAGTGGCGTTAAATACCACATTAATTTTAGTTTTAGATTCATGATCGCTTGAATTGAATCGAATAATATGTCCATCGTTTTGGTTGGCCATCTGGTATTTCATGTTGTTCTTTCGATGGTAGATTTCCGGTGGCAGGTACTCTCGGGGGGGGGAGGGGGCGAATTGTCCGGTCGCGCATCTTGTCGCCATTCGACAAGTCGTAACTCGACGCGCGGCCGTGAAAGCTTGACGACGACGTCGCGACGCCGCTTGAAAGTCGTCATTACTCATGATGCCATTCGGCCTAGTAGTAGTAGTAGTAGTTGTTGTTGTTGTTGTTGTTGTTGTGGCAGTAGTTGTCCGTGGAATCGACGATGACGTTGTATCACTAAGAGCAGAGCGAGGCTGGGTGTAGGCACGAAGATGGATGAGTGTAAGCCAAGTTGCATCGGTGTAGGCCTAAGCAAGACTATTTTTGCAAGACCAAGACCAAGACCAGGATCCGAGGACAACAACACTGCTAAATGATTGCAACGCACGGTGGCCGTGTTCTGATGTCCATCTGCACAACGATCATCAGCAGCATGGTCAGAGCCGACTGCAGAAGTGTCCAGACTTGACTTACACGTCGATTTCCATACGACTCATGGTCGTTTGCGTCGACCAAGTTGCAAACAGAAATGTTGAAGTCTCGAGACCAAAACTTCGGACTCAAGACCAAACGTCTGGACTCGGTCTCGGAGGTCTGGTCTCCTCGGTCTCAGTCCCGGTCTCGAGATCAAACGTCACGGCTCGGTTTCGAGGTCAGAATTTCGGTCCCGACTCCGAATGCCAACATATCGGTCTCGCCCGGTCTCGAGAGTCCAAAGTAATGTCCTTGGTCTCGTACGAAGCTTCGTTCTCGCTGAATATCACTGTTTGTGACGAAAACACTGTCGGCGGACATGGATGGCACCGTGGACCGCGTGGCGATGTAGGCCTGGCTGCCGCGTGTCTTCGTGCACGTCGCTCTGCAGCAGCACGATCCAGTGATGTTGAACGATACCAAACCTTCTTGACCAACGTTTGGCGTCGAGGCCAATGTGGTCTGAAGACTTTAGACTAACATCTCTCGTACGATCGCAGCTGACTGCAGAAGTGTCCCGGCTTGCGTTAGGCCTCGTGGTTGTCTGCAGTCTGGTCGGTTTCGGCCTAGTAGTAGGCTACAGCGAATCGCTTTTCGCTCGACGCCACTCTCGACGCCTTTTACGTCGTCGTTCGGCCGATCTTCTACGCGAAGTTCGCGAAATTTCCGGTTGCAGTCGTTCGCCGTCGCGAGAAGCGAAATTACTTTATCGTTTTCGTCGGTCGTTGAAATTGCGTGCTTTCAGTGGCATTTTAAAAGCCTGTTCATACCATCATTGCCGCAAGAGAACAGAACGGAAAAGCTACAGAACAGAACTGACTGGCCGCTGGCAATTCTAAGCATGTTCAGATTTTCAGAACTAGCCCAGTCCATTTTAGCAGTGACGTGAACGGGCTTTAAAGCGGGCTTTGAGGGGAAGCACAGAATGTGTGGGACTTTGCCGCTGGGGTTCATTTTTATTCTGGACGGAAGTAATTGATACGCTGAATATTAGTTTATTACGCATCAGCTAGGCCATAGGAGACTTTTTAGAGTTGAACGTAATTCAGATTACAGTTTATGTAGTGTTTACAAATTTTAAAGAAGTTTTGTTGTCAGTTATTTTCGCGTTATTGACCTTTTTACTCATTTTAGTCTGAACGACTTGATGCCTAGATAGGCTAACGCCGCATCGATCTGTGTCTTGTTTACTGTGGCAAACTGGAAAACAAACTACCCTCGATCAAGGATCGCGATCAGACCGACAATGTTACCATCTTTGTTACCCGCCCCTAATCCTTGACCTTGATCTGTAACCTTGACTGTTAATCTCCGGTGAACTATTGTCGTGAACCGTACACATATAAATCAAGGTCAAGAGTCTGTTCAAAAGACGGACTGACGGACACGACCGAGTGCAGTACCTGTCCGCTAACGCGGTCGATAACCAGTGGTACATCAGGCCCGGATCTGAACGAGAACAGAGACAGGTGTGATCCACTTTCTGCTAATTGCAGCTTTTCACGCAATACTGCAGTTGACGAGTAACGAACCATGCAAGGCTTGTTCACATCTCTCTATCTAATTCTCACCCGTTCGATCTCCTAGCTTACCCTTTTCTAGCGTCGTATATTCGACCGGCTGCCGCTGAATATTATGATGCAACGTTATAATATCTAAAGCATGGCCTGGAATAGCCGCTTGGGTACCAGACAGGCTGAGAAATTTCGAAAAATGGAGACGTGTAATGTACGGTAGATCTGGCATTGTTTATTTATTTATACTTGTTTTGGGGCAATAGCGGGTGTAGCATAGGCTTCAACAGGAAAGATGAAGTTTATGGATAGTTTGCATAATACTAGTATTTTTCGTCGTTTTCTATTTTTTATGTTTCGTAGCTCATTTCAGTGATTTTATCGTCAGTTTTAAGCTCTAAAGTCTATGCAGTTACAGGAAAATGTACGCACCGTTTTGACTATGAAATGCCGAAGTATAATTTACATACAGACATTGAGTTAGTAATAAAATTACATATTCAAGAAATGAGTGTGGGTGTGAGACGTGTGCCTTATTCATGTTGCGTGATAATTGCTCAGGTAAATCAGGATGCACTACACTGGAGCGCACAGGTAGACTAAATCGATCGAGTCAATTTGTTGCTGGTGCTGTCATCATCACTGCATGCAGTTGACACGCAACGGTAGATTAAGCTGAATATGCAGTTCTAAAAATATCACAATTATTTGACAATAATAACACGGTAACGTAGCCTAGGTGGCGAGCGAGCGGCATGGCCGCGTGCTGCCCTTGGTGTGTCATTTTGAGCGCCTCTGAAGTTACGACCTAATGGCGCTATACAAATCTGTTTATTATTATTATTTTGTTTAAATTTTATACCCCAGGTAGTAAAGACTCCCGGGGTTAAAAACTAAAAAAAGCTAAAATCAAAATGTCGGATGGTCATAGGTCCGGCAGGTCAACTGGCAGAGTGTCGTGCAAAAGCACCGAGTTGAAGCGTTGTAGCATGATAGAAATGCGTTGGAGTAAATACGAAGTCTCTCTCACATCTCCTGTGTGAACACAAATTCGGCGGCCGAGTTCAGAAATAAAGTTAAGAGTTGTGGAACTGAAGACGCCAAGGTTTTCTACTGCTATAGGCTCGAACCGGTATACTGAAGATAGGGTCGAGTATTTCTCTGTTTTCCTGGTGGCTATGAGTCACGGCTACTGTACCGGCGCCTGTGGCTGCTGTCAACGTAGGAAGCAGCTAATGGGCTAATTATTATTATTATTTTTTAAACCTCGTTAGGAGTTCCCGAGGTGGGGACAAAAATTAATACTAGACATTATAACTCTGATGGTCAATCATCCGAGCGGTTCTCATCAGCAAAGCTCTCGTGCAACAGGGTAGCGTTGAAACGCAGTATCAAAACGGAAATTAATTATTATATTAACTGCCAGCCATGCCAGGACAATGTCACAGTGTGTCTCTGTCGAAAGCGCCCCTTCCGTGAGCTGGGATTTGGGTTGCCTTTGATACTTGCTTCCTTGCGTCGGTTGTGTCCCAATGATTTCACAACCTAGATGGTATCTCGATCTGTTCAATCGTTTCTGCAAGTGACCTTAGGTATAGGAAGAACGGTTGTCAAAGTATAAGTCGTTAAAGTCATTATAACCGTAATCCTCAGCAACAAAAATTAAACACAAGAACGTTGCGGGGGTACTCATCAAGCCGCTTTGGCTATGCTATAGGGAACGAAAGTGTGCTGAAGACTATAATAAATGACACAATAAAAGTTTTTCTTAAACTGTAATGAGCATTTTGGTAATTTCAAACCATAACAGTTTCCGAGTGCTGTTTGATAAATTTACTTTCGTATATTTTATTTAAAAAAAATATATTTTATTTTAGCATTGGAAATGGCCAGCCCAGGGAACCGGCACTGTGCCAAATGTATCGGCGCACTTTCGTTCCCTATGTCGCTAAACTATATCCACTCAAACACTGAATCCCCGGACGACTGGACCAAAGCTAGCTACCACGATGTCCCTCGGCTCATGCCGTATGTCGTTGGTCGCGTGGCAAACAGGTCTTGGAGTGGAAGGAAGGCTTCAGCTGCGCGCCTGCCTCGTGTCACGACCAGCTGACGCCATGCCGAACGCTTTGCGCCGGCTAAATGGAAACCTACTACTACTACCGCCAGTCAGTACTCATAAGACGCCGCAGTAGATACTCGTGTAGCTTTGCGCCGGCTGAACAATTCTTGCGTGATCGTCTAGAGCATCGTGTTCTCTATGTTTCAACGAAGCACGACTATATGGATCCAGGACTAACACTGGCGCTAAGCCGAACCAAAGACCCTATAAACCCTGCGACGTGGATATGAACAGATATGCTCGAATTTTGGGACCAGAGCGGTTCGAGACCAAAAATTTGGTCTCGGACTTAGTCTCGAGGGTTCCATCTCAGTCTTGGTCTCGCTCGATGCCAAACGTTTCGGCTTGATTTCAAGACCAGAATTGTGGTTTCGACTTACTATAGTGACTTCCACCGCAGAGTTGTCCATGGGTTTGGTTGGGTTGGGTTGGGTCGGTTTTGTTACACCGTGCTAAGATTTCTCTTAGAAATATCGTAATCTAATTTACGAACACTGTCTCCGACGATCTTGCGATTCTGCTAGAAAATCCTACCCAAGAAAAGCCTTGCGTTCTTCGTAAGATGTATGGTAAATCAAAAGTACATCGTAAGTCGATCGCAACTTCTGCATTATCGTAAGATAATCGTAAAATTGTCGTAATAAAGGCATTTTGTAAACCGCGCCCCAGAATTGTGGTTTCGGCTTCGACCTGGAGGCCAAACTGTCCATCGCGGCTGGTCTCGAGGCGAAGATATTATTGGCCTTAGTCTTGGTCTTGGTCTGAAGAGTTTGGTCTCGCACTCGACCTCAGTTCTCAGTCCCGATTTCAAGAATTTGCTCTCGGTCTTCGTATCGGTCGAGAAGGTTCAACATCACTGCAGACACAAGTTGTCGGTGCAGTGTTAACCAGGGCCGGGTTTAAGGGGGCGAGCAGAGGGCCCGAGCCCCAGGCCTCCCACCAACAGAGGGCCTCCCACCAAACCGTTCATATTTTATTTCTCGCTAACGATAGATGCCTACGAGACTACGACTTAGTTGTCGCGCCCTGTCGATCATTGTTTTAGTTAGGCCCAGCTTTTATTCAGCTGTGCCCCAGGCCTCCCGCCAGCTGAATCCGGGCGTGGTGTTAGTTGTTGCGTGATCGTCGACGCGCCCGTCGAGTGGCCCTCCGACTCGAGACCCGGCGGTCAAGACCCCGGGCCCGCGGCCTGCAGCGCTCCACCGCCGCCGGCAGCCAACCGCGGCGCTAAAGACGCCGTAAAGACGCTCGACCTCCGGCCTGCAGGACAAAAGCCGATCCATTAGACTAACGAGGACGAACCTTGCTTTCGTCGCGCGTGACCCCCAGACATTTGCCC
>Ga0126325_10000198_pt1 | contig 16644 bp, 15 predicted proteins | sample InaspJWI14metaG_FD_94487 | JGI IMG/M metagenome (GOLD analysis project Ga0126325, IMG submission 94487) | Marine gutless worms symbiont microbial communities from Oahu, Hawaii - Inanidrilus sp. 1 OAHU.JWI-14 metaG | ecosystem: Host-associated > Annelida > Digestive system > Unclassified...
GTCAAAAACCGACCCTTTTCCGAAATTTGGGCGGACACCACCGAACCGCTTATGGGGCGGCTTAAAGAAAAGAAAAAACATGTAAAGGGCCGCTGCGCCACCTGCCGGTGGCTGGATGTCTGCGGTGGCAATTTCAGGGTGCGGGCTGAAGCCGTCACCGGGGACGTGTGGGCACCGGATCCGGCCTGTTACCTGACGGATGAGGAAATCGCTGACGGTGCATCCCTGGGACAGGGCTGTGGCGGATCACAGAGATAACAGAGAGAGGAAAGACACATGCTTTTTCCCGATTACAGACCAAGACGACTGCGGCGCAGTGAAGCCTTGCGTCGGTTGATTCGCGAAACGCATTTGAACGTGGACGATCTTATTCTGCCTCTTTTTGCCATCGGCGGTAAAGACGTTCGAAACCCGATCCCGTCCATGCCAGGCCAGTACCAGATGTCGATTGATCTCCTGGTGGATATTGCCAGAAAAGCGTTTGAAATGGGGCTTCCAGCCGTGATCCTGTTCGGAGTTCCGGGCAGCAAAGATCTTTTGGCCACGCGGGCATATGCCAAAGACGGAATTGTTCAAAGGGCAGTAACGGCCCTGAAAGATGCCGTTCCCGAGCTGAGCGTCATAACGGATGTCTGCCTGTGTCAGTACACCGAACACGGTCACTGCGGCGTGGTGCAAGGCCAGGTCATCGACAACGATGCCACCCTGGATCTGCTGGCCCGCACCGCTCTTTCCCATGCAGAGGCCGGCGCCGACATGGTGGCGCCTTCCGATATGATGGACGGCCGGGTGGCGGAAATCAGAAATGCGCTGGATGAAAACAGCTTCGATCACATTTCGATCATGTCCTATGCCGCCAAATACTGCTCTGCATACTACGGCCCTTTTCGCGAAGCGGCCGACTCGGCTCCCAAATTCGGAGACCGGCGCACCTATCAGATGGATCCGGCCAACGCAGTTGAAGCCATCCGCGAAGCGACGATGGACATTGAGGAAGGGGCGGACATCATCATGGTAAAACCGGCGCTGGCCTATCTGGATATCATTCATCGCCTGCGGGAGGAAACAGATCTTCCGGTTGCCGCTTACAGCGTCAGCGGAGAATACGCCATGATCAAGGCTGCCGAACAAATGGGGTGGCTGGACGGCAAAAAAGTTATGCTGGAAACCCTGCTGTCCATCAAACGCGCCGGCGCCGATCTTATTTTGACTTATTTTGCCATGGACGCTGCCCGCGAACTTGCACGCTGATGTTGTTCTTCTCTCAAATGATATAAGGAAAATTAGCACCCATGCATCCAAGTAATACTTCCAAACATCCTGCCTCGCAACCCCAAGGCACCGCCAAGGAACCAACCCTGCGGCTTGTCGCCTGGGAAACCACCCGCAACTGCAACCTGAACTGCATGCACTGTCGGGCTGCCGCGACACGCGGTCCGTACAGCGGCGAATTGGATACCACCGCGGCATTGCGTCTGCTGGATCAAATAGCGGAAGTCGGCCAACCGATCGTCATTCTGACCGGCGGAGAGCCTCTGCTCCGTCCGGATATTTTTGATATTGCCGGCTACGGTACCAAACTCGGTTTGAGAATGGTCATGGCACCCAACGGAACCCTGATCACCGAAAAGATCGCCAAAAAAATGGCCGAATCGGGTATCAAGCGCATCAGCATCAGCCTGGACGGTGCCACCAAAGAAACCCATGACCGTTTCAGGGGTCAGGAAGGTGCCTACGAAGGCTCGCTTCAGGGCATTGAAATGGCCAAAAGGGCCGGCATTGATTTTCAGATAAATACAACCGTCACCAGAACCAATCTGGCCGAGATTCCCGCCATCCAGGATACGGCTGTCAAACTGGGGGCCGTAGCGCATCATATATTCCTACTGGTCCCCACCGGCCGGGGAAAGTACATCGTCGATATGGAAATCAGTGCCGAAGAGTACGAACAAACCCTCAACTGGTTCTATGATCAAAAAGACAAAACACCGCTGGAGTTGAAGGCGACCTGTGCTCCGCATTATTATCGCATTCTCAGACAGCGCGCCAAAGAGGAAGGAATAACCGTCACGTTTAAATCCCACGGCCTGGATGCGGTGACCCGCGGCTGCCTGGGCGGCATCGGTTTTTGTTTTATTTCCCACCGGGGAATCGTGCAACCGTGCGGTTTTTTACATGTAAACTGTGGCGATGTTACCCGCGTATCTTTCGCCGACATCTGGGATCAATCAGAGACATTTCTTTCTTTGCGCAAATACAGCAAACTTAAGGGGAAATGCGGCGCATGCGAGTACCGGCGAGTTTGTGGCGGATGCCGAGCAAGAGCGTTTGAAGCCACCGGCGATATTCTGGCCCAGGAACCGCTGTGCAGCTATGAATCGGTGTCCATGACCAAATGATTATAGGTAGAATTCCACTATCACACAGCCAATTACTCCCCTTTCCAGAATCATTTCACACGCCGAGTCCCATAAAACGTTTACCATAAATGTACTAAAATGGGTTCTGAAAAAACAATTGGGCATTTAATGTTTGCATAAATTCTGATATGAGTCATAATAGCATCCGATCCGGATATATGCTCCCTGCGCACCATCACCGGGCAGACACGACCGTGTAATGGATGCCAGGATGTGGAAAACCGGGAATCGATCGATAGTATAAAACCAGTATCCCCATATTGCCCCGGAGATAAATGATGAAAATAAATGCCCTGATGATTCCGGAGCCGATCACCATCGCTGAAAATGCCTCCATCACCGAGGCCCTGGAACTGATGAAGGTGAATTCTATCCGCCATCTACCGGTGGTTTCAACCGACAACCTTCTGTGTGGATTTGTGACACTGGCCGATTTGAAACAGGGTCTTATTCCGTCCATGGTCGGTGATGTATCCCTGGCCGACTTAATGATTCGCCATCCCATCACCGTCGGCCCCGGTGATGATATCGAGATCGCGGCGCAATTGATATACAAACATAAAATCAGCGGTATGCCGGTTGTGCAGTCCAACCGGTTGATCGGCATCATTACGGAGCCCGATATCCTGCGGGCCTTTATCGATATGATGGGGATCCTCACCGGCAGTTCACGCATCGATGTGGTGATGAAGGACGAGCCGGGCGCCTTTAATGAAGCCCTGCAAATCATCAATAACACCGGTGGCGATATCATCAACGTGGGGATGACCGCCCAGCAGACCAGCCGCAAGATCTACTATTTTCGTCTGGCAGCCTGCAAGACCGATATTCTCAAGATCGCCCTGGAAGAAAAAGGATTCGAAGTCCTGCACGCCATGGACTAAGTATTCCAACTTTCACCGATATAATGTGACGATTTCAGGATCAGTCGCAACCACATACTACCGTAATGCTTGTAAACGGTAAATCGACAGCAAATCATACGCCGCAATCATTCTTTTCGAACACGAACAGGTTCGGCAAGTAAATGCTTATAGCCGTGCTTCCATCCAAATGATATAATACATTTATTCAATAAAAAAGACGGGTTCTGTTTCGATAGCCATTTAAACTGCAATATACCAAAGGAAAGGGAGCCAAACATGAACAAAAAGAGGAATTGCTGCATCGGGTTTCTAATTCTGGTCGCTGTGACGATGGCTGCATGCGCCTCGGGGAAAAAACAATACGACGCCGGTATGCAGCTGAAAGAGTCAGGCAAATACCGCGAGGCAATTGCATATATGGAAGAAGCGATTGCTGTTGAACCAAAGAACGAAGAGTACCGCCTAGCTCTTGTAGATCTGAAAAATGCCCTGATCAATGAGTTAATTGTCGAAGCCGATAACGCATTGCGCTCCGAAGCGCCGCCGACAGTCGGCACCATCAACAGTGCTAAAATCAAATTCGAGGAGGCCGAACAGGTCGATCCCGCCCACCCGGCAGTCGTCGACTTTAGAACCAAACTGAAAAAAGAAGAAGAAGCCCTTCTGTCCAAAGTAAAAAAGCTACACGCCCAGGTAAAAGTTTACATCTCCAAGGAACAGTGGCTGAAAGCCTACGCTGGCCTCCAAGAAATTCAAAATCTGTTTCCCGACTATGAGGATTCCACCCAGCTAATGCAGCAAGTCTCCGATAAAGGTGCCGAGGCCATGTACTTGAGGGGTAAGAAACTCTTCGACCAGGAAAACTACAGACAATCAGTGGCAATTTTCCGTAAGGCACTCTCTCTTAAAGCCGGTCATCAGTCATCGGAAAAGTTACTGGCACTTGCACTAAAGCGCGACACAAAGGAGTATTTTATCGAACAGGGCCAGAAGGCGCTGGACGAACGCCAATGGGACAAATCCGAAAAAGCTTACCGACGCGCCCTCAGCTATGATCCGGAAGACGAAGCGCTCAAACGGGCTGTCGGCAACGTGAAGTACAAAGCGTCATTGTTTTATGTGCGTGAGTCTCGCAGTCACATGTTTGCCGGATGGCTGTTGAAGGCCTTTGATAGTTACAATCAGGCGATACTGTATGCCCATAATTCAAACCAGACCGAACTGAAAGCCATCATCGACACGCTCGGTGATGAACTCTCGACCCAGGCCGGATCACTCGCCGACCAATTAACCGGGGGGGAACATTACGGATCGGCATTGTTCTGGTATCAAAAGATCATGCACGTTCAGCCCGAGTATCCGGGCGTTTTCTTCCGTATCCAGGCAATGGAGGATGAACTCAAGCAGCGTATTCGCAAATCGATCGCCGTTTTCGATTTTGAACCACCGAGCAACGCACCGGATGCCGGCGCGATTTTTGCCAACAATTTGATAACCTACATTTTCAAATCAGCCAGCAAAGATATCAAAATTCTGGAGAGAGAGAACTTGCAATCGATACTCGAAGAAATGAAGCTGGGGCAAATCGGTGTGGTATCATCGAAAACCGCCAAGGAAATGGGACGCGTTTTCGGCATCGATGTGGCCGTCATGGGAAGTGTTCTGCGCTACAACGTAGATTCAACCAGCTATTCCGACACAAAATCCGTAACTTATCAGGTCAAAAAAACCCAAGAAAATATAGATTACCTGAACTGGAAAGCCAGAAACCCAAATCCGACCAAAGAACAGCTCGAAGAGGCACCCATCCCGTACATACATACAATGGTGGACGTGGAAAAAGAGTATAATGTTTCAACCCACAAAAAAGTTGCCTTTGTCACGGTTTCCTTCCGCATCGTGGATGTCAAAACCGGCGAGAACATCCTGGTGGATACGATCCCGCGCACCAAAACCGCCAAGGATGATACCAGTGCCGGTGTCCAGATCGCAGGTATTAAATTTGATCCCCTGGAGATTCCCACGGACACGGAATTGCTTCAGGAATTAACGACGGAGGTGGTTGCCGAACTGGGCCGTGAGGCATTGCAACCGTTGAAAAATCTTGAAAAAACCTATTACGGCCTGGGAGAAAAATACAAAGAGCGCCGGGATAGCATTCAGGCTGCCGAGTATTATATGGATGCGATCTTCACCGAAAAAGTAAAAGGGATCCCGGAATCTTCATTATCCCGGCAAGCCAAACTAAAATTAGACGAGATTTTCCGCAAATACAAAGTTCGCGCCGCGCAATAGCATATGCCATGTCCGAATGTCTAGATTTATGGATAGCAATCATTTTTATCAAACAAAATAAACTTCTTGTCTGAGCTGTCCTGCAGCCAACATCCGGTATCCAGCTTCCGGTATCCGTTGCATCTAAAAAACATGGATGACAAACATCGACAGTATTCTGTCGATATGACGCAGCCAAAACCCGGGGGCGCTTATTGCCTGTTTCTTCTCCTCCTTTTTATCTCTCCGGCCCCAGGTCAGGCGCAACTTTTGAGTTGCAACTTGACTCTCCGACCGGCTTAAGGGATAATATCCTATAATCATAAAGTCTCTTTTACAGTTTGGCTACCATTTATTTTTGCTTGAGAGTTTGCGGCCAAAGAGATTCCGATTTAGACCGCACAGCGGTCCGATTACAGATACAACAATTTTCGGCTATTTTTTCTATCTACCAAACAAACATAACGCGTTTGCGTACCAGGTTCTGTAATTAACAAATTGTTAGGGGAACTCCGGAAATGGATATAAGCGCAACTCGTCGGAACGTGTCGGTATTTTTAGTCACCATCACCGGGCTGTTTTTATTCGCCCTACCCGGAGCAACGGCGGCTGAAGACAGCTGCGGCGGCCTTGCGGACAAAATCGCTCACGGTGGGATATTATGGACTGAAAATGCCATTGTTGTGCAGGGAACAGCCGCACCGAATCTCTCGGACCCTTACAAACCGGTGTCTGCCATCAAACGTGATGCCCAAAGAGCCGCAACATTGGATGCCTACCGCAAAATTGCCGAAGTCCTGGCCGGTGTCAGCATCACCAGTGATTCACTGGCAGCGGACAATCTCCGGGTGGTGACGCGCATTCAGGCCTATGTCCCTCAACCACGAATCTGCAAGACCAAATATTACGCCGATGGGGGTGTCGATATCGTTGTCATGGCACCGTTAGGCGGAAAACTGGCAAGAGCCCTGTTGCCGGATGCCGGTGCCAATGTCGCGGTCTCGATGTCAAAGTTTACCGGATTAATCGTCGATGCCACGGATTTGCCGTTTACACCGGCGTTGTTACCCAGACTACTGACACCCGACGGTTCGGTACTTTTCAGCCAGGAGAATCTTAAAATTGAGGTGGTGCAGAAGGGTCAGGCCGTAATATATGTGCATTCCGCAGCTGCAATCACGAGGGAAATGGTGGGCCACAGCCCACTGCGGGTGAAAGCCGTCGCGCTGGGTACCCTGGCGCCCAGCGACCTGATTCTCGAGGCGGATGCGCAGCCGAACTGCAAAATCTGCCGGCTTATTTGGGGAACGGAAAAGTCGTCATCATCACACCGGCACTTCACCGGATTGAATGTGAAGATCTGTATGCCAAAGTGAACGATCGTCTGATTGACTGGGAAAGAAAAATCGCGCTGGCAAAAGGATTCGGCCGGATAAATTTCTCAGGCAAGCAGGAAGAAGCCGTCCGTATGAGGATGATGGAACGGGCGGCCGAAGTGGACGCCCAGAGAAAGCTGCTGGAAATCCTGCTGGAAGTAAAGATCGACGGGAAAAAACAATTGAAAAACACGGCCGACGCATCCCGGCACATCCAGGGGGTCGTAAGAAACGCGGTTCGCTGCGGCGCCAAATTTTACCGGGACGGAACAGCCGAAATTGTATTGGCGGCACCGATCGATGGAATGGCCACCAAAGGGGCGGGTCTGGGCCGCTCGGCCCTCCAGCCCCTTGGGACCGAAGCAGGCGCTGCAGCCACCGGGCTGATTATCAACGCGGTTGATCTGAAATTTCAACCGGCGTTGTCCCCGGAGCTGCTTACGCCCGATGGTACGGTGCTTTACAGCCAGGCGGATGCGGCCCGGGGCTGGGTGCAAAAGTACGGCGTTGCCGGATATCACCCGACGGTTGCTGCCGCAAAATCCGATCCCAGAGTCGGTGATAAACCTGTTATCGTAAAGGCGGACAGCGTCACCGGCTCACCGCACCGTCTGGTACTAGCCGCCGAGGAGGGAAACAAAATAAATCAAATAAAGACAATGGCCGGTCCATTCCGTCAGGGTCGTGTCGTTATTGTTACCGAGAACACGACGGTACATTAGTTGCCGGTCTTCACCGCGAAACGGGATTCAATTATCCGTGGTTTCAAACTCTCGAATTCCTTTCACGGCTAAGATGCAGGCCGCTGAAAAATCAGGCCTCCGGTTGACTAAAGTTATCGCATCGATGGAATTTTAACTTGATCATGGAAAATAACATTATTTTGCAAACGATTACGCAGTGCGGCAAGAGGTGTATCTTATGAACGATCGAACGACCATCATGTTGTTCATCCTGGTAACTGTATTCTTGGCAGTTGCATCCAATACCGATGCCCCGGCGATGGAAGTGACGGCCAGAGGGTATGGAACGATCTACGGCAACGACAAAGCGGCCGCGCGGGACCGAGCTTTAGAAGACGCCCAGAGAAAGGCTGTCGAACAGGCCATGGGTACAATGATCTCCGCCGAAAGCATCACCCAGAACTATCAGCTGTTCGATGACCGTATCCTGAGCCTTTCCAGCGGGTATATAAAAACGTATCGAATTGTATCTGAATCGGCGGCAGGCGGCGAAATGGAGATCGAGATTGCGGCCGAAGTCGGAATGGAAAAACTCAGTGACTCCCTTCAGGCCATAAAAAGTTTAATCCGGCGCATGGACAAGCCCAAAATAATGGTTTTGATCGCCGAGCAATCCATTCGTGAAGAGGGGCAGACCGATGCCGACAAGGACTCCGGCAGTGTTGTCTTATCCGCAACAAACCTGGGGATTGCTGAAAATGCATTGATCGAATATTTTCGCGCTCAAGGATTTGATTTTGTCGATCGCCAGGCATTGGCCGGTCGGCTCGAGGTCGCTGATCCGCTGACGCTCGTCAGCGATCAGGAAAAAATTCGAAAAATTGCACATTTAACCGACGCCCAGATGGTGATCTTCGGCCGGGCACAGTCTCGTTCCGGTGGCAAGGTGAGCGGCATATATTCGGGTCAGGCCAATATTTCGCTGCGCGCGCTAAAAACAGATACCGGAGAAATTATTGCCGCTTCAACCGACCATGCGGCGGTGCCTTTTGTTGATCCTTCCACCGCCAATACCAAAGCCCTTTCTGAGGCTGCAACCAGGATCAGCCGCAAGCTGATGGATCAAATCCTGCGCCAATGGCAGAGGGAATCCGGTGGTACGCGCAATGTGACTTTGAAGATCAGGGGCGTATCCTATGCCGAAGTCAGAAAATTCAGAAGCTGGCTGCCCAAATACGTGCGCGGTATCAAATCGGTTCACCAGCGCAGCGTGCAGGGCAACCTAGCGGAGCTGGACATCGACATGCAGGGATCGGCCCAAAACCTGGCGGACGAACTGAGCGAAAAAAAATTCAATGATAAAACCATCGAAGTGCTGGACCTGTTGCCGAACAAGGTCAACATCGAGCTTAAATAGGGGTGAGACGTGATTACCGACCGCATATCGATCAGATTGTTAATTGCAGCAAGCGCTTTGGCACTTATCCTCGTCCTGCCCACGTCCGCCCTGGCATCGGCCAGAGTTGAATATCTGCAAGGCGCGGTTCAAATCGGCAGCACCGATTCAGGTCCCTGGCAGCCATTGGAGAAGGGGATGGCTGTCACCGCGAACAAATTCATTAAAACCGGCAAAAACGGATACGTGGAACTGACACTGCCGGACAGGTCGATCGTGCGACTGGCTCCCGGCACGTTGTTTGAGCTCGAAGAATCATTCTTTCCCCGGAACAAGCCGCGCCGCTTTTCGGCCCGACTCCTTCTGGGGAAAATCTGGGCCAGAGTGTCCCAAAAAATCGGTCCCCGAAGCGGCAGCTTCAATACCCGCACACCGACGGCTGTGGCCGGAGTACGGGGAACCGTGTATGATCTGAGAACCGCGGCCGATAAAAGCACCGAAATCCGGGTTCATGCCGGCCGGGTAGCAGTCGGTCCTGCGCTGGTTGCGGCGGGCGGACCGAAAGAAGAAATTGCCTGGCCCCAACAAGTCACCGAGCAGAAGTGGGAAGAAATCATTCTGGGAAAACTGCAAAAACTGCACATCGGACCGGACGGCAAGCCGGGAGAACCTACCCGCTTTGACCCGCAAATGGAAAGGGACGAGTGGACCGAATGGAATATTGAACGAGACAGGAGTATTTCTGAGTAGTAACCGTTTGAAATCGATGCTTTTGAGTAGTTACTAGCCGACCAAGAATCGATTCTTAAATATCAAATTCCAAAACCCAAATAACAAACAAATAAAAAATCTCAATTTCAAATGACCAAAACCGGTTTTGAATTTTGGTCATTTGGAATTGGAATTTGTCCTTCGACCTGGCTCAGGATGGTGAGTCCTTCGACGTTGCTCAGGACCGTGAGCCTGTCGAACGGCTTGTCGAACCATTTGGGATTTTGAGCTTTGATATTTGGAATTTTACCCGAGTCACAGCCTGACAACTGTCCCTTTATCCATATTAATTATTCCATTTTTTTCGAGCCGATTGCATTCAGCCGGAGGGTGATGGGTCTATCTTCTTCGCCCTGCCCGGCAAACCGCACCGGGCCGGGCCGACGGTAGTCATCCTCGTCTTCCCCGGCCGCAAGCCATCTTTCGCGCAGCGCTTTTGCGACTCGAAAGGCATTTGACTCGACATCGACGACACTTTTTTCAAGCACCAGGGTCAGTTTGCCTTTGCGCTCTTCCAAATGCATCAACGGTGCAATCGGAACGCCGATCGGTTCCCAATCCGAAAACTTGAACTCCAGGTTTTTAATAGCCGCCATTTGGCCGGTGGCGCCGTTGGCGATAAGGCTGAAAACAGTCAGCCCGAGGTTATAGGTGTAATTGCAGTCAAAGCGGGTGGGATCATTTCCGCGACCGTCGTACCCGTAAAAATGGGTCTGGGTCTTGAAATTCGGCACCGTTTTCTTAAAGATCTTTTCAAGCGGTGCCGGCACCTTTTCGCCGGAACCGATGGCGCCCTCTTTCACCAGAGCCTGTTCGAGGGTCTTGACGGAAAAAATGGGCGGCCTTTTCAGCAAAAAGGCACCATCCGGATAATTTTCGAACAATATCGGTCCGAACATATCCGGATCCAGACCGCCTTTTTTCAGAATCTTCCGGTAGTACTCCCGCCTGATGCCGAGCCGGTAGCGCCCCTGTTCCTTAAGGATATTCAAATAGTCTCTGACCAAGCCCATGAGCACCTTGTCGGTTTCGACCAGCGAAAATTGAAAGTTGCCATGGCTGTCTCTTTCGGTGAGCAGCCCCTCCCGGAAAAACTCGGGAATATCATTGAACAGATCGTCATCGCGTGTATTCCAGATCGTAAAGGAACTATCTTCCCGTGATCGCTGGGCCAGTCTGCGCAGGTGCCCCATTTTGTCCTCCAGCAAAGGAAAAGCGGTATGAAAGTCGGTATCGTGCGTGGCGTTGTAGGCGGCGATGATGGTATTTAATTTGATGATAAACACTTGAATTTCATTTATAAATTCAAGTACGCCCTCCGGGATCACAATCACGCCGTAGTTCTTGCCCACCGCCGCTCTTTTTACAATTCCGTCACAGATGACACGGGACAGGTGGCGCAGCGTCATTCCGTAAGCAGTAAAATTAATTGCGCCCTTATAGTCGGCTTTGGCCAATCTATCCTGATCCACATAGTTAGCCAGATCCTCACCGATCAGAGTCATATTGGCATGCGTCTGGAGTGCGACTTCCAGGGCCAGATGACTGGCCACCCGCCCCATGACTTTACAAATATGCCAGTATTTCACATCGGATCCGGCGTCGGTGCACAGGTTGCTGACCGCATTGGCAAATGCCCTGGCGGCGGTATGGAATCCGAATGACATGGCGCATAACACCTTTCCATCCGCGTCTCTGACCTGTATATCTCCGTCGATGGTCTTGGGAACGCCGATAATCTGAACACCGTCGTCGAGGAGTTCCTGAGCCAGGAATGCAGCATTGGTATTGGAGTCATCACCACCGACAATCACCAGGGCGTCCAGGCCGAGGTTTTGGCAGGTTTCCCTGGAAAGGAACATTTTCTCGGCTGTATCAATTTTAGTCCGGCCGGTTTTAATCATGCCGAAGCCGCCCAGATTGCGGTAAGCATCCACCAGCTCGGCCGTAAGCTCGATGGCTTCATTTTCTATGATTCCGTCCGGTCCAAGGATAAAGCCGTATACTTTCGTGTCCGGATTGGCCCGCCGGGCGGCGTCCCAAAGACCGGCGATCACATTATGCCCACCCGGTGCCGGCCCGCCCGAAAAAACGATACCGATACAGCGTTGTTTACGGTAACGCTTCTCAAACGCCGCATCGGGTGAGTCCACACCGACAATCGCCTGGACCGTATTGTTGATGATGTCCGGCAGATGTTTGCCGGCCTCTTTATCGATGTCGAACCGATACCGCGGATCTTCTTGTAACATCGTGTACGGTGCGCCAAAAACTTGGCACTGCGGCGGTTTGCTCCGGCGTCTTTCAAGCAGTTCGGGGTTGGTGGAGCTGGCGGCGATTTTTACATCTGGATTATTTAAAAGTTCTTCCAAACTGATGGGTTGTTTTGCAGACATGGTTTCCCCCTATGAATCGGTAGTTGCTTTGTTTTGAAGATTCCACCCGCTTGAATATAAATTCTTCTCGAAACCCGGACGGGCTGGTCGAATTCAATGGTACAATGTCTGGGGCAGCGGTTTTTCCACACAGCTTATTAAATATCTGTCAACTATCAAGTGTGTCAAGATTTACCTTGCGACAAACTTGACAGTGCGCTTTTTAAAAAGATAAAGAGAATTACAGACAAATGAAACAACCTATCTTGATCATAAAGATGGGAAATTCCTTCCCATCCATTATTGCGGACCACGGCGATTTCGACGATTGGATCAAAGCCGGTCTGGATGTCGACGGCAGCGCGATAGCGGTTGTGAACGTATTTGCCGGAGAAACGCTTCCGGATCCGTCGCGGCTGGCCGGTGTGGTGATCACCGGTGCGCACGATATGGTAACCGATCGGGCGAGCTGGAGCGAGCGCACAGCTGCCTGGATTCCCGAACTGATTGCAACCGGCACGCCCCTGCTGGGGATCTGCTATGGTCATCAGCTGCTGGCCCATGCCCTGGGCGGAACGGTCGGTCCCAATCCCGGGGGCGGGGAATTTGGGACTGTTGAATTAGAATTGCAGGACTCGGCAACAAAAGATCGGCTGTTCAGCGGCCTGCCCCAACGATTTCAGGTTCAGGCCAGTCATTTTCAGTCGGTGCTTTCGCTGCCGCCCGGCGCCGTTTTATTGGCCACCAGCAATCAGGATCCCCACCATGCGTTTTGCATGGCAAACTCGGCCTGGGGAGTCCAGTTTCACCCGGAATTCGGCCCTGAAATCCTTAGCGCATATATCAGCAAGTACAAAGATACACTCGTGGAGCATGAGTTCGATCCCGAAGTTTTGATTCGCTCCAGTACTGAAACGCCGTTTGGCAGAGAGATCCTGCGCCGATTCGGGCAACTGTTGAAAAAGGGCTGACAATAGCACCGACTGAACGGAGGAAATTACCAAAAAAACATTAAATATTAGAAGGTTAAGTTGTTAGGCCACCATTATGCCAATCAGGACTTTACAATCCATTTTTAATGATATACAAGCAAATAATCGTGCGGGATTCATTCACTAAACGATCTTCATCGTGTGAGGTACGGCAGTATCGGAGAAGAGAGAAGTCTTCGAAGTTATCGGTTCGAAGTGTAAGCGAACGGATATCTTTAACATCACCAAAGAGGATGTGCCCGACTGGGAACAGTGTCATACCCGCATGGATTATCGGGATGTTACGAAAGCAGGAATATCATATTAATACCGGCTTACTTGGCCCGAACTGCCGGGCGAGTGATACCAAGCCAAAAATGGAAGGAGGTTAAGTATGAAGAAAGGATTCGTATTCGGTTTAACGCTATTCATTGTAATGGGATTCATTTTTACAACATCGGTATTTAGCGCGGATATCGAGCTGGCCAAAAAATCCACGATCGAAAAGATTCTGAAAAGAGGCGAACTTCGTGTAGGATTCGAATCCGGCTATGTCCCGTTTGAAATGACCAACAAAAAAGGCAAATTCATCGGATTCGACATGGATTATGCCCGAAGGTTGGCCAAAGAAATGGGCGTTAAATTTGTTCCGGTCAATACGGACTGGGCCGGAATCATCCCGGCCCTGATGACGGATAAATTCGATATCATCATGGGCGGTATGACCATCACCCAGGAAAGAAATCTCAAAGTGAACTTCGCCGATCCTTACATCGTCGTGGGGCAAACGATCCTGTTAAATAAAAGGCACGAGGACACGGTACGGGATTACAGGGATCTCAACGATCCCAAATACATCGTCACTTCTCGGTTGGGGACCACCGGCGAGCAGGCCATTAAAAAATATATGCCCAGGGCCACCTACAAGGCGTTTGAAACAGAAGCAGAAGCCGGGCTCGAGGTCATAAACGGCAAAGCGGATGCACTCGTTTATGATCTGCCTTTCTGCGGATTCCTTTACGGCAGCCAGGGCAAGGGCAAGACCGTTTTTCTGAGCGAACCGTTCACTTTCGAACCGCTGGCCTGGGCCATTAACAAAGGCGATCCCGATTTTCTCAATTTTTTGAATAATTTCTTGAGACAAACCAGAGGTGACGGCTTCTATGATAGGCTTTTTAAGAAATGGATCATCGGCAGCGATTGGAAGGATGAACTTCAGTAATCAATCTCGTTGACATCCATTTGATGGAACAGGCCGGTGAGGATCCCTGGAGGGGTCTGCCGGCCTGACTCTCATCAAAACGGAATTCGGGACCACTAATCCCCGACTAAAACCACTACCAATACAATCCAACTCTATACCGAAAAAAAGCTATGAAAAAACGCAAACAGCAGCAGCTTTCTGCCAGACCTGCCTCATATAATTTTTGGGTGGGCGTCTTCTGTGTGGTAGTCCTGGTCGCTCTCGGCGCCTTTTACTATGCCACCCAGAAAATCGCGTATGTGTGGCGCTGGAACCGCGTCCCGATTTATTTTGCATATGAAGATGATATTGAGATCACTTCCGATATCGACGGCGACATTGAATCAATTTCCGAAAGCGGGGATGAGATCGTCATCAAGGTAAAAGGAATCGGCGAAAGTGCGTCATATAATGTCCCGAAGGCAACTGTCAGAGTTGAGGATGGTGACATGGTTTACATCGGAGACGTTCTGGCTTCCTACCAGAAGTGGAAACCCGGCCTACTGGTCATCGGCCTCTGGATTACGTTGAAACTCAGTGTAATCGCGACAATTTTGGGGGTCATAATCGGCATCATCGGCGGCCTCACGCGCATCTCCGCCAATCCCGCATTCAAATGGATCACCATGGGGTATGTGGAATTGATCCGGGGCACACCGTTAATGGTGCAAATCCTGATCTGGTACTTCGTCCTGGGAACCGTATTCAATGATCTGCTCGCCGCATATGGATTGGGACGGATCCCCACGTTCTGGTACGGGGTGGCGTCTCTGGCATGTTTCGCCGGCGCATATGTCACCGAAATCGTCCGCGCGGGTATTCAGTCGATTCATCGCGGACAAATGGAAGCCGCTCGTTCTTTGGGCATGAGCTACGCCCAATCAATGCGATATATAATCATGCCCCAGGCATTGCGCAGGATATTGCCGCCGTTGGCGGGCCAGTTTATCAGCCTCATCAAAGACTCTTCGCTGTTGGGCATTATCGCTATCCGCGAATTGACCAAGGCAGCCAAAGAGGCTGTGGCTGCCAGCCTGCAGCCATTTGAAGTTTATCTACTTGCAGCGGTGCTGTATCTTGTACTAACCTTCACCCTATCCATGGCTGTCCAACGTCTGGAGAAAAGGATGGCAGTCTAATGATCGATGTTCGCAAAATAAATAAAACGTTCCATGTTCCGCACGAAGTCAAGGCTCTGGTTGATGTTTCCACAAAAATCGAGGCCGGCGAGGTGGTCGTGGTCTGCGGGCCCTCGGGATCGGGTAAAAGCACCTACCTTAGATGCTTGAATCGGTTGGAAACAGCTGATTCGGGGCATTTTTCCATTGATGGTATGGATGTATTAGACCGCAAAACGAATATCAACAAATTAAGAGCTGAAGTGGGAATGGTATTTCAATCGTTTAACCTATTCCCCCATAAAACGGTGTTTGAAAACATTACCCTGGCACAGCGAGTTGTCCGTAAACGCTCCAAGGAAGATGCCAGGCAAAAGGCCGATTTCCTATTAAACAAAGTGGGCATTCAAGACAAATCAGGGGCATACCCCGACAATTTATCCGGCGGCCAGCAGCAACGCGTCGCCATTGCGCGAGCGCTGGCCATGGATCCCAAAGTGATGCTGTTTGATGAACCCACCTCTGCCCTGGATCCGGAAATGATCGGTGAGGTTCTGGATGTTATGAAGACATTGGCCAAAGAAGGTATGACAATGGTGGTGGTATCCCATGAAATGGGTTTTGCCAGGGAAGTTGCCGATCGGGTAATATTTATGGACGAAGGCGCCATCGTGGAGGTCGGCACGCCGGAGCATTTCTTTAAAAATCCCACCCACGACAGGACGAAGCTTTTCTTGAGTCAAATTCTCTAATTCCGCAATCTACCTACCAGATAACTGTCCATCAGCAGATGGACGATATGATGAACCACGCAAAAGACCAGTGCCAGACCGAATTGCGGAAATAGGTCCACCTGCAGGATGATCGACAGCGGCAGTGTTTTTTGAGCCCCCATGAAGATGATGCTTTCTCTTCTGCCACGGCCCAGTCCGAATCCCCAGCACAAACCGCCAGCCGCGGCGAGAAGCACAGCATGAAATAAAAATGCCAGAAAGATAATGAGGACGATCATACTGCCGCCGCTGATGATCGGAGATATAGTCAATAGTTGTGTATGAAGAAATTAGGCGGCAATCCGTTTTTCTTCGACACCATTGACAAATTTAACTCCTCTAATTACTTCTGCCAGGCGTTGCGGATGGTGAAGTCGA
>Ga0126325_10000199_pt1 | contig 16637 bp, 14 predicted proteins | sample InaspJWI14metaG_FD_94487 | JGI IMG/M metagenome (GOLD analysis project Ga0126325, IMG submission 94487) | Marine gutless worms symbiont microbial communities from Oahu, Hawaii - Inanidrilus sp. 1 OAHU.JWI-14 metaG | ecosystem: Host-associated > Annelida > Digestive system > Unclassified...
CGACTTCACCATCCGCAACGCCTGGCAGAAGTAATTAGAGGAGTTAAATTTGTCAATGGTGTCGAAGAAAAACGGATTGCCGCCTAATTTCTTCATACACAACTATTGACTATATCTCGTTTTAACCGCAACCAAATATAGGAGGTAAGAAATGAAAATAGGAATGATAATTGTTGCCGCGATTGGCATTTTCAGCATTGCAGCGTATGCTGAGGAGGACAATTGCATGTCCAGGTACCAGGAACTGCTGGATATAGTAGAAAACTCCATAGAATTATCGGAGGCAGACAAAGCAGAGTTTACGCCACAACTCGTAAAAGCCCTTAAGCTTTGTAAGGAAGGAAAGAAAAAGGAAGCATCCAAGATCGTGGAGAAGTTAAGACATGAAGCTGCCTTAAAAACTGTGTTTTCAACATATGACAGTAATTAGAATCGATCATTGCTGAGCGACTGGAACTTATATTACAGCTCTACGGATAGAGAAATAAAGAAGAATGAATTTTAAGGCTTTGATTCGCATGGTTTGTTGCGCGGCAGTGTTGGTGCTGCTGGTCTTCTGCTATTTTCCGGCCGCGGGGCAGACACCCGCAGGTCTATCTGTAGATTTCGATACCTACCTTACAGATTTCAGCAGCACGCGAGATACCTTAAAGACATACGGCTGCCGCAGTCATCGTGATCGAAGGTTTGCAGGAGATCGGCTTTTCCCTTGCCACGGTCGTCGCTGGTACCAGCGTAGCCGGTCTGGCCGTTGCACTTGCGGCGCAGGATACGCTGAAGAACATCTTCGGCGGGCTGATGTTGTCGCTGGACAAATCCTTCGTTCCGGGACAACGGGTGGTAATGAAGGGCCACGAAGGGGAAATCGAGGAAATCGGATTGCGGTCGGTGAAAATTCGTACGTTAAAGGGCCACCAGGTCACCATCCCCAATGAAGATGTAGCGAAGATCGATATCGAAAATATCGGGCGGCGGCCTTACATTCGACGTCTGTTCAACGTCACTATCACCTACGACACGCCCCCGGACAAAATTGGACGTGCCATGGAAATATTGTGTGAAATCCTGGCCATACCCGAGACAATCCAAGCAGATTCAGCAGAATCCTCCGATCTGCAGCAGAATGAATCCCATTGTTCGAGCAGTCCACCGGAAGCCGGCCTTGGATAAAAATTAGCGGAATGCCTGTATTGAACCGATTTTATGGCGCCAAAAATCCGTGATTCGGATGACTTCACCGGCGTGCACGCGAAAACAAATATTGACCTGCAGCGGTTTAGTGGGCATATTGAAGAAAAGTTTCATTCAACTTGAATGCAGGCTTTGCCTGAACGCTCAGCATCCCTGTGACGTTTTCACCCATCGAGCAAATCACTCTGCATCTATCGATTGCGAGATGAAAGTGCATTTGCGCTGGTTTACACCCTACTAAAAACCAGAATACGCAGCGTCCCCGTCGACGGAATCGCAGTTGCTCAAAACGCGACTTGGGCGGTTTCTATTTACCGAATATTTTGGCGCAGTAATAAATGTTCTGTTTTCTAGCCGGTTGCACCTCCCCGGCTTTTGTGTTAGCGTTTTTTGCAAACGGCAGCCGCGTTGATTTGTCCACGAGCGCCGGTAATCCTTTTCGGCAGTCATATCGGTGATGATACCCAAACCGCAAAAAGAACAACAGATGCAAGCGCTCGACAGCGTTGAGCGACTTGTCGTTCTGCCGTATAAAAAGTCGCTGGAGATTGCGTTCAAAAGCATCCAGGTGCGATTTTTTCGGTCGCTTATCACCACCTTGAGCCTGATTCTGGCAGTTTCATTTTTCAGCTTTGTCAATGTCGGCACGGATGTAGCCGACGGTCTTCTGGCCAGCCGGGACCAACACCTCCGTCAGTCCCTGATTCAGGCCGGCTATGATCTCGGACCGGATGCGAACAGCGTGGCAAGTACTGCCAAGCAGCGCTGGATTGTGATTCTTTCGCTGGCCGTATGCGTTGTGGGTATCGTCAATGCGCAGCTGATGGCCGTGACCGAACGGTTTCGGGAAATCGGAACGATGAAGTGCCTGGGGGCTCTGGATCGATTTGTCCTGCGGCTGTTTTTTCTGGAAGCCGGCATGCAGGGTATCGCCGGCGGTGCTGTCGGCGGTCTGGCAGGCGGGCTGTTTTCGCTGATAAATTCAACGATCAGCTTCGGAACCGTTGCGCTGGTGCACGTGTCCTGGACGGACGTAGTGGTCTCGATTCTGATTGCAACCGGCGTGGGATTTCTCTTAAGCCTTGTCGGTGTTTTCTACCCGGCAATCGTGGCCGCCAAAATGCAGCCGGTGGAAGCCATGCGGGTGGAGCAGTAATCGCATAGCGCTAGGCGCATAGCGCATAGCGAATAGAGCATGGCGCATAGAGCATAGGAAAGAATAGGATATAGATTAGGAGAGAGCCTCAATGGCGAAGTTCAGATTTCAGGATTTGAAAATCTGGCAAGCGGCGATAGAGATCGGCATTGAATTATTTGATTTGGCGGATATGCTTGATCGTAACAGGTTATACAAATTTGCGGAACAACTCAGGGGTGCCGGATTGTCCATGTCAAACAATATCGCTGAAGGCTCTGGTTCATCATCCAAAAAGGAATTCGCACAGTTTTTAAATATTGCCCGAAGATCAACCTTTGAAAACGCCAACATTCTTATTGTCCTGCACCGTAATAAATTAATAAGCAATTAAAAACTTGATAGACTTCTTGATGAACTGGATCACTTGTGCCGTCAAATTACCAATTTTCAGAAATCATTGAGATAATTATCTCGATAAATACGCTCTCCGCCATGCGCTCTGCGCTATGCTGTGCATCATAAGCTCCAGCAAACAGAGCATAAATTTTATTGAATAATAAGGATCTAGTTGATGACCAATAACCACAACATTGTTCGTGTTTCCGGCGTTACCAAATCCTTTCAGCTTGGAAAGCTCGAGGTGCAGGCATTGAAAGGCATCGACCTTGAGATTCAGGAAGGAAATTACATATCCATCATGGGTCCGTCCGGCTCCGGCAAAAGCACGCTGTTCAACATGATCGGCGGCTTGGATAAACCCACAGCTGGCAAGGTTTTCATTGACGAAGTCGATATCGCCCAGCTGGATGCCTATGAACTGGCCTGGCTGCGCTGCCGCAAGATCGGCTACATCTTTCAAACCTTCAATCTCATCATGGTCATGACAGCCCTTGAAAATGTGACCCTGCCGATGAACTTTGCCGGTATGAGCAATGACGAATCGGTGGATAAGGGTATCCAGCTTCTGGAGCTTGTGGGGCTGGGCGACAGGTTTCAGCATAAACCATCGGAGCTGTCCGGAGGGCAGCAGCAGCGTGTGGCCGTGGCCCGGGCACTGGCCAATGATCCGGCGATAATCCTGGCCGATGAGCCCACCGGCAATCTCGATCTGAGCACTGGTGAAGAGATCATCGCCCTGCTCAAAAGTTTGAGCCAGGAGAGAAAAGTAACCGTAATATCCGCCACCCATGATTTTAAGATGCTCAACGTCTCGGATCAGGTTGTCTGGATCCGGGATGGACGGATCGACAAGATTGAAGATCGCGATGAACTTTCCATTTCACTGGGGAAAATTGGAGAGAAGAAGTAAACAAGGTAAAACAGACAAGCTTGGAGTTGAGGACATAAAAAAGACCACAACTACAAGTGTGTCGGCCGCTGTGAAACAATGCATAGAATCGGAGAGTTAAGGGGCAGATAATAGGAAAATGATCAAAATGTTTGATTTTTTCTACAAAAGAAACAAACTGTGTATAGTCAAATGGGTAGCTAGGCATGTTACCACCATCACATCGATGCCCGTTTCCCCACTTCCCCTTTTCCCCGCATCTCCGCGTCGCCTAAAACCGCCTCCCCGCTTCTCCGTTTCTCCGCTTCTCCCCCTCTTAAAGTCCCGTTTCCCCGTTTCTCCGTTTCTTTTCACGCTGCTGAGCATAACACTTGTCTTTACTTCCACTCATGCGGCAACACAGGAGCATATACGCCAACAGTTTGCAGCGGACATTGAAAAACTAACTGCATTCGAAGATCGCAGCACCGGGACATCCGGAAATTCTTCCGCCGCCGAATACATCAAAGATCAGTTCAAGCGGCTCGGTGTCAAAGATGTCGGCAGTCACCTGTTCACCGTACCGATCCTCAAACACGAAAGCAGTCGCTTGTTTATCCTGGAAAAAGGCCGGGATTTTCCCATTCGCCCGATTTTTCTCAATGCCATATCTCCGCAAACGCTGCCCGCTGATGGGATTCAAGGTCCTTTGGTCTATGTCGGAACCGGGGAGCTGCCTAAATTCAACGGCAAAGAAATAACGGGTGCGATTGTTCTGATGGAGATCGATTCGGGGAAAAATTGGCTCCACGCAGCTTCGCTGGGAGCCAAAGCCCTGATATATATCGACCGCGAATCAGCTCCCAAAATGATGTATGAAGACAAAATCGAGCTCTCCCCGATTCATTTTCCCCGATTTCGGCTGACGCTCCCCGAAGCCAGAAATATATTTGGCGCCTTTGAAAACGCCCCGGCTGGTCTTGTCATCCCGCAAATGAGACTGACCTCGAAAATAATTTGGCAGCAAATTGCTACTGAAAACATATACGGCCTGGTTCCCGGGTCTGATCCTGAACTGTCTGAACAGATGATCATTGTCGAAGCATTCTACGACAGTACTGTTTTTGTACCAGGGCTCTCTCCCGGAGCAGGCGAGGCGATGGGTATCGCCTCTTTGCTGGCTTTTGCAAGGAATTTACAGCAAAATCCACCGGGAAGATCGGTAATGCTTGTGGCAACGGCCGGACATGCCCAGACCTTGGCCGGTATGCGGGAGATGATCTGGGCCATACGCTCGCGTTCCAAAGATATGCGTCGACTGGAAAAGGATCTCAAAGCGACAATTAAACTCAGACGCAAGGTGCTTAAACTGCTTGCCGATGCTCAAAAGAGGGGTGTTGGCGCTTATTCGGTCGAGGAGACTTCGGCTGATGACGCCCCGGGCAAACAGGTGTTGGACGGAATTGCCGATCGACTCAAAACAGAGGTCGATACCATTTCGCGCCAGCTCATGCGGCTGAGAATGGAAAGCGCCGCTACGGACAATCAGACTCTCATTAACAACCTGGCCGAGCAGCGAACACTCTTGCGGCGACTTGGATGGCGCAGCACGCTCAACGACCTCACACTGGATGAAAAAGAAACGATTGAGCAGCTGATTCCCACAGCCATTGCTGACCATCAAAAAGTCCTGGCCGATGCCAAAATGCAGTTAAAAACTCTCAAAAGCGCCAAGCGCTTCAGGGGCATTGCCAAAGCATTGGATATTACGGCGGTCGTATCCTTGCACCTTTCCAGCCACGGCAGCGGATTCGGCGCCTTTAACCATGGCTGGTTGCACACACTCAGGACACGGGTAAACAGGGTTCCGAACTACAGCATCCTGGACGATGTGCTCAATCAGTGGGCGGCTGAGCAGAAACAATCCGCAGCTGATCCACTACTTTATCGGGATACGCTGCGACCCAGCCGCAAACGGTCGTGGCAGAGCTATTTTCTGGACCAGCCTGCTTTAGGCGGTGAGGTGAGCGCCCTGGCCGGTTTCATCGGTTTCACCCTTGTAACGGTTGATGATGCCCGGCCGCACTGGGGAACTCCGTCGGATTTCACCGAACATGTAGACCTGGATTATGCAACCAGTCAGAGCAGCCAGATCACCGCATTGATAAACTTTTTGACCCATGCTCCCCGGCTCCACAATGAGCAGTTCCCAAGGAACGGATTCACCTCGGTTGCCGGAAGAGCCAGATTTTTGCGTCACGGTGAACTTTTTCCGGACCAGTCGGCACCGGGCACCGTAATCATGGCCTTTCAGGGGCGCGGCCGATTCTATAGCGTAGTTGACAGCATGGGTCGGTTTTATCTGAAAGGTGTTTCCACCAGCAAACTGACCCGGGATAAAGTCATCATTGAAGGCTACAAATTTGATTTTGACACGGGGCAGGCCATCTGGGCCATCGACAAACCCCAGACCGGTAAACCGGCCTACCGACTTAAAATAAAACGTTCCAACGTTGAAACCAATCTGGTCATTTTCGGCTGCAAACAGATTACCATATTCAGCCTGCTTGAGCCCCGCAGTTTCCATTATATGACCAAAATTCAGCTTATTGACGGCCGCAGGGAAGCGACTCCCGTGCGTTACTGGTGGAGTAGAATCGATACCCGTTCCTCCATCATTGCTTCCATGTATCTGGAGCCGGGCACGCCCATGAAGATGACGCTTTCCGACACGGTTCTGCGAAAGAAGTTGATTCTGCTCAATGCCGATGCCGATCGACCGGATGGCGCCGGTTATCTGGTGGATGATTGGCCCTTTTTGTATCACACCGATTTCAGAGTAGCCCGGGACATGTGGGCCTTGCTCGGCCCGCGCATCGACAACCTTGAAAAGCACGGCATCTACAACGAGCGCATATCACTATTGCGGCAGAAGGGAAAAAGCGCACTGATGGCAGCCGATCAGGCGCTGGACAACAAATTATACGATCGATTCGCCGAGGCCGCAACGCGTTCATGGGCGCTGGCCAGCCGTGTTTACAATGATGTTGAAAACACCCAGAAGGATGTGCTGTTTGGGGTGCTCTTTTACATTGCGCTGTTTGTCCCCTTTGCGTTCTGTCTGGAAAGACTGCTTTTCTCCTTTACGAATATCCACAAAAGAATTATCGCCTTCTGCGTTATATTGCTGCTGCTCATTGTCTGTATTTACCAGGTTCACCCGGCATTTCAGCTGGCTTACAGTCCCACCGTTGTCATTCTGGCATTTTTTATCATGGGGCTTTCATTTATTGTCACTTTGATCATATATTTCCGCTTCGAAGAGGAAATGACCAAACTCCAGCGACGTGCCAGGCAAATGAAGGCCGCTGAAATAGGACGATGGAAAGCGTTTGTGGCGGCCTTTCTGCTGGGTGTTAGTAATTTAAAACGCAGACGGCTGCGCACGGCTTTGACTTGCACGACCCTGATCATCCTGACATTCACCGTAATGAGTTTTACCGCGGTCAAATCGATGCGGCATCACACCCGTCTGCTGTATCAGCCACAGTCACCTTACCAGGGGTATCTGTTCAAGAATTTCAACTGGACCGATCTGCCGCCGGAAGCCCTCGACACTTTGTCAAATTATTTCGAAGGCAAAGGCATTGCTGCTCCGCGGGTTTGGCTGGAAGACAAGGATCGAACCCGAGCCCTGAGCATCCCGGTCCGATTTGGTGATCAACGTTTTGAGGCCAAGGGGATTGTCGGTCTTTCGGCCGATGAAAGTGCCGTAACCGGCCTGAATCAAATTCTGACCGGGGGCAGATGGTTTAATCCGGATGAACGCAATGTGGTCCTGCTGCCGGCGCGAATGGCCCGGCAGATAGGCATCAATCCCCTGCGACCGTCGGAGGCTTCCGTACTATTGTGGGGGATGCCCTTTCGGGTCGTTGGTGTATTCGACGGCAAAGCGTTGATGTCAAAAAAGGACCTGGACGGAGAACCGCTAACCCCGGTTACCTTCCCCAGCGAGGTCACCGCGGAAATGACGGATGTTGAAATGGAGGCCCTGGAATCGGGTGAAGATGTCAAATCTTTTCAGAGCCGCTATCAGCACATCGCCGGTGATCTTACGCTGATCGTGCCGTATCAAACACTTCTGTCGTCCGGAGGGCATCTGAAAGCAGTCGCCATCAGGCCTGAAGATGGATCGGTCAATCGTGAAACCTCCGAACATCTCGTCGACCGCTTTGGTCTGATCATGTTTTCAGGAGAGCCGGATGGCATATACGTTTACCACGCCAGCGATACCATGAGCTACAGCGGTGTGCCCAACGTGATGATTCCTTTGATCATCTCCGTGTTTATCGTTCTGAATACGATGATCGGCAGTGTCTATGAAAGAAAGCACGAAATCGGCATTTATACATCGGTCGGCTTGGCGCCATCCCATGTGTCGTTTCTGTTTATCGCCGAGGCACTGGCTTTTGCCGTGTTAAGTGTGGTGCTCGGATACCTTCTGGCTCAGGTCACCGCCGGGTTGTTTGCTGAAACTTCGCTCTGGTCGGGCATCACCGTTAATTATTCTTCTATGGCCGGTGTGGCGGCCATGGTGCTTGTGATCCTGGTAGTACTTATTTCGGTGATCTATCCATCCCGGGTCGCGGCCAATATTGCCATACCGGATGTCAACCGCTCCTGGAAGATGCCTGAATCGGTGGACAACAAGCTGGATATAACGCTTCCGTTCTTAATGAATTACAGAGAGCATCTGAGTATCGGTGGATATTTGCTGGAGCACTTTGAGGGACACAAGGATGTCTCCCACGGACTTTTTTCTGCGGGTGAGATCGACTATGCGTTTTCCCAGTGCCAAATGCCTGATACCAATCAGAGCAGTTCTGCAGCATCGATGATACCGGCCGAATCGGGACCCGGCGAGGATGAGGTTTTTCTGCAAATTTCAGTGAATATATGGCTGGCTCCCTTTGATTTCGGTATCATGCAAAAAGTGACGCATGCATTTTGTTCGGCATCCGATGAACCGGGATCTATAGAAATTCGAATACGCCTGGAGCGACTGGCCGGAGAGGCCAACGCCTGGCGGCGGATTAACAAAGCCTTTCTGCTGGATCTGCGCAAACAGCTTCTGATCTGGCGCTCGCTGGATTCAGCCACCAAAGATGAGTATGAAGCCTTGATGGTCAGTGCGGCGGAAAATCGTGGAATCCCTATCGTTGAAAATGAACCTGTGCGGCAAATGAAATGATGGAAAAAAATTCAGATTCGATCCGGGACAACACCTGCACAAACACAGATACCCCGCCACCGGCAGCCCCAGTCGCTGCCGGTGCACCGATTCGATTTCGCGCTCTTTTTATCGGATTTCTCCTGGCCATGATCATTTGTGCCGTGACGCCGTTTAACAATGTGTATCGCGGGGCAACACCCCTGGGTGGCGGGCACTTTCCGCTGGCACCGTTTTATATTCTGGTCTGGATGACCATCATCATTGGCTTGGCCAAAAAAATATTCAATCGCTGGAACTGGATGACAGGCAAAGAACTGCTGGTTGCCTGGATTTTGATGGTAATGGCCTCCGGGATTGCATATACCGGCCTGGCCCGCACCTTTTTTGTCAATCTCACGGCTCCGTTTCACTTTGCAACGATAGGCAATCGCTGGGGAGAAATTCTGCAACCCCTGCTGCCCAAAGCACTTTATCCCCAAAGCCGTGAAGCAGTGAGTGGACTATACGATGGATTCACCGCCGGGCGGCAGATGGGCTGGTGGGATGTTTTGAAAAGTATTCCATGGGATGCCTGGATTGTGCCGCTTGTCGTCTGGGGCGTGTTTATCCTCGTATGTTACTTTGTCATGCTCTGCATGATAAACTTGCTCAGCCGGCAGGCCGTCGAAAACGAGCGCATGAATTTTCCGCTGCTGCGCGTTCCGCAGTTGATTGAAGATGCGCTGGACAATCAGGGGTTGGGACAGTTTCTAACCAACCGGTTTTTGATAGCCGGCATGATGATACCCGTTGTGCTGCATCTAATCAATGGTCTTAATTTTTATTATCCGGCCGTACCACAAATTCCGACCCTGATACTTGCCGGTCCTTACTTTCCGAAACACGGCCTATTTTCAGGATTCTACAAACTCAAAATCTTCATCTATCTGGCATTTATCGGATTCGCTTTTCTTACTTCCAAGCAAATTTCTCTTTCCTTCTGGTTTTTCTTCATTATAGGAGGTCTGCTGTTTGGGCTGTTGAGTATTCTTGGCTACAATATTCCGGCTGCGGCGCTGGGCATCACATTCGGCCCCGTCCTTGCCAGACCGGAAGAAACTCAGATGATCGGCGCCTATGCTATCTTCTTTATTTTTTTATTCTGGCTGGCCCGTTTTCATCTCCTGGGTGTTCTACGCGAAGCCTTTCGATTCGGCCACACGCAGACCGAACAAATGGAATGGTTGTCATTGCGGTTTGCCTTCTGGGGATTTTTCTTCGGGTCCGTGTTCATTACGGGCTGGTGCTATTATTTCGGCATGCCCTTGTTCACCGCTTTTCTCGTTGTTTGTGCCTACTTTTTTGTCATGCTGGTTGCCAGCCGCGTCATCTGTCAGGGCGGAATTGCCTACTTTACACTGACCGCCGCTCCCGTAGACGGTCTGCTGTTTATCTTTGGCCCTAAGTTTTTCACCAGCGTCGGTTTACTTATCTCGGCCGTCGTGCAAAAGGTACTATTTGTCGACCTGCGCGAGTCGCTCATGCCTTCTTTACTGCACGCCGGCCGGGTAACCAGCAAAATGGGCCCCAGGCGGATGATCCTGGGCAGCATCATGTTTACTCTGCTTTGCGCCGTGGTCGTCTCATTTGTTGCCATGCTGGCCCTGTGTTACAAATTCGGCATCCGGGAACTTCAGCTGGATTGGGCCACCCGAACGACGGTGGCCGTCTATGAGAATGTTCAAAACCTGGTTGAATCTCCGGTGCGCAGCGGACACTGGGTGCTGGTTTTTTCACTTGTCGGCGCCCTGGTGATGCTGGTGCTCGTGATCTGCTATCACCGATTTTACTGGTGGCCCATCCATCCGATCGGGTATTTAACGACCTACAGTTCAGCCATGCGGATTCTTTGGTTCAGCTTTTTTATCGGCTGGCTCTGCAATGTCCTTTGCATGCGATACGGGGGCGTCGTGCTTTTTAAGAAGCTGCGTTTTTTCTTCATCGGTATGATTATCGGAGATTTTTTCATGGGAGGCACCTGGGCGGTCATCGGATTGTTTAGCGACGCGAGTTATCTAGTATTGCCAAGTTAATTTTCTTGCGGAGTGCTTTGCTTGAAAGAAGTGCTTTGTTAAAACTTTTTTCTTTGAATCGGAGAAACGGCTAAGAGATGAAACGGAGAAGCGGGGAAGCGGTGAATCGGGGAATGCGTTAACGCCGTTTCTCCGATTCTCCCCATCTCCGGTTCATACAGTTATAGATACCTGCTTTCTTTTTCAGTTGGTGTTTGTTTTGCCTGTTAACTTTTCGAGCTGGGACGATGTACGACGACAAAGAACTCCAAGAATACCGGGATTTACTCAAGGCGCCGGATCATTTTGAAGAAGGCTTCGACTGGAAGACCGTCATCGGGGCCATCTTTATCGGTTTTTTGATGATGCCGGGCAGCATGTACCTGCAGCTGGTGATCGGCACCGGCATCGGGCCGGCGGCGCGCTGGGTCACCATCATTTTGTTCGCCGAGGTTGCCAAACGATCTTATACCGAGCTAAAGCAGCAGGAAATTTTCCTGCTTTACTACATGGCCGGTGCGGCCATGGCCACACCGTTTCAGGGCCTTTTGTGGAACCAGTATCTGGTGCAATCCGATGCGGCCAGGATGCTGGGTTTGACCGAATACATCCCCACCTGGATCGCCCCGTCGCCGGAGTCGGCCTCACTGGTGGAGCGGACTTTTTTCCATCGTGACTGGCTGATTCCGATTCTGCTTCTCTTCGGCACTCAGCTGATTCAGCGCATCGATCATTTCGGGTTGGGGTATGCACTGTACCGTCTCACCTCGGATGTCGAAAAACTGCCGTTTCCCATGGCACCGGTCGGCGCGCTGGGCACCATGGCACTGGCCGAATCCACCGAAGAAAAGCAAAAAAGCTGGAAATGGCGTGTGTTTTCTATCGGCGGCATAATCGGACTTGCCTTTGGCGCCATCTATGTCCTGCTGCCCACGGTTTCCGGTCTGGTGCTGATGGAACCGATTCGTCTGATACCGATTCCCTGGGTGGAGCTGACCCGCCATACCGAGCGCGCGATGCCGGCGGTTGCCACCGGCATTCAGTTTGATCTGACGCTGATTTTTGTCGGTATGGTGCTGCCCTTCTGGGCGGTTATCGGCGGTCTGATCGGCATCATTATCACCTTTGTGGCCAATCCGGTTCTCTTTCGCCACGGCATTCTGCATCGCTGGCATGAAGGCATGGGCACCGTCGATACTATTTTTGCCAACAACTTCGACTTTTACATGAGCTTCAGCATCGGCCTGGGGCTGGCGATCGCCGTGATCGGTATCTGGACCGTTGTGCGGTCCTTTAAAAAAAGCGGCCCCGGCCAAAAAGGAACGCTGCGCGATCTGCTGCGGTCTCATCCCGAACGGGGGGACATTAATATATGGATATCCATCGGTATTTACGTATTTTCCACACTGGCGTATGTCGGCTTTTGCATGTGGCTGGTGCCCAACTTTCCCTGGATTTTTTTTCTGGGATATGGATTTATATAGACCCCCCTTGTGTCTTACATCACCGCCCGCATGGAAGGCATTGCCGGGCAGTTTGTCAGTCTGCCGCTGGTGCGCGAAGCCAGCTTTATTGCCGGTGCCAAATTTTTCGGGTACCAGGGCATTGAAATCTGGTATGCACCCATACCGATTCATAACTATGGTGAAGCCACGGTCCATTTTCGCCAGATCGAACTGACCGGTACCAGCCTGAGAGGAATCATCAAGTCCGAAATAATCGTTTTCCCGGTGGTGATGATCGCCAGCCTGCTTTTCTCCCAGTTTATCTGGCGCCTTGCGCCGATACCATCGGCCAACTATCCGTATGCCCAGGAGTTGTGGCATCTTCAAGCCCTGAACACTCTTTTGATGCAGACCTCGACCCTGGAAGGCAACTCTCTCTTCTTTCAGGCGCTGCGCGGCAGCTATGTCTTTGCAGGTATGTTTTTCGGCCTGATCACCTATGCCGTGCTTTCGGTGCTGGGACTGCCGGTCCTGTTGATTTACGGTGTTGTGCGCGGATTGGGACAAACGGCTCCTCATGGACACCTGCTGGAGGTGATCGGCGCGCTGTTGGGCCGTTTTTTCTTTTTGAAACGCTACGGCGCCATGTGGCGTCAATACGCACCGGTTCTGCTGGCCGGTTTTTCCTGCGGCATGGGACTCACCGGTATGTTCGCCATGGGTTTTGCGCTGATACTAAAATCCCTGGGGCGGTTGCTGTATTGAAACTTGAAACTGGATACTTGGAATTCAATGCAACTAACAACAACCCTTGAGCTGTTGATATTTAGTTAGAATGTGAAATATTTAGCTTAGTGCTTCGATTCGCAATTACGGTTACGTATGCTACGATAGAGAATCACTAATATTGCTCACTCAGCACTAAGTCCTGAGTGAATAAATACGGTATCGTATTTATGAATCGATGGACTTAGGAAAGAGGACCCGACCACCCAGTTTCAAGTATCGAGTTTCAAGTTTCATTCTGTGTAAACGATTTGATGCTCAATTAAGCTTGCAGAGAGAGGTAATTTGGCAGAAACACCATCTCCTCCCTGGCGCACCATCGCCTGGAACGGAATCCGCTTCGAGGCGCCTGCAGATTGGGAAATTGGAAAAATCGGGCTGCGTTACTTGATGCTGGAAACCGAATCCGGTCCTGTAATGGAGATCAAATGGAATTCGGTAAAAGGAAGGTTTTCGCCTAAAGCCCATCTGCGGCGGCTGGCCGCTTTGCAGCACCGGAAACTTCGCAAGTCGTTCGGCAACCAACCGCTGCCCGCAGATTGGGCGGAAGCAGTGGCAAGATTTGATGCGACCGGATTTCTCTGGCAGGCAAAATCGGTTGCCGGCCGGGGGATTATCACTTATTGCCGGCATTGCCGGACTGCGGCCCTGATTCAGTTCCTGTCCACGCCTTCGGATCGGACCGATCCCCGGATACGAAAACTCTTGGCATCTTTTCGCGACCACAGTGACAGCGGGGTGGTGACCTGGTCGATATTTGATATTCAGGCAGAAGTGCCGGACCATTTCCGGTTAAAATCGCATCGTTTAGATGCCGGTGAATTCGAGTTGGTCTTTTCGAACAAAAAGCAACAGATCACCATGCACCGCTGGAGTCCGGCAGCGATTCTGCTGCAGCGTTATAAACTGGAAGAGTTGGCGCAGTCCCGCTTGGATCTTGACGCAAAACAGGCCCCGGCGCTCAAATCGAGAGAACCCGGAATTGTGGAAGGCGACATACACCCGTCATCCAGATGGTCGCTGTGGCAATACCGGCTTCAAAGAAAACCGCCGTACCGCTGCATTCGAGTTTGGCACGCTGCGGAAAAAAATCGCATCCTCAGCGTGCAGTTGGCGGGTAAAAGCATGATTGACCGCGATCTGTTCACCATGGTTTGTAATCGATATGAAGTACTTGCGTAGACATTCTCAAGACACCAAAATCACCCGGGCCGAGGCTCTTGCGTACACACCGGTGAAAAGTGCCCAGACAGAGGAAACCCGTTTGGATAGCGGCGAAATAATGCTTATATACACGGTGACCATACGACCCTGGTTTACCGGTTTGATGAAGCGTTTCGGGGGAACTTCGGACGGAAGGTTTCAAAAGAAACTGCAGCTTGACCTTCTGGGGTCCGAGGTGTGGGATCTGCTGGATGGACAGCGTTCGGTACGCGAAGTTATCCGGCAATTTGCCCGGCGGCATCAGCTGCATCCGCGAGAAGCAGAGGTGGCGATCACCCGTTTTATACGTGATCTGGGCAAACGCGGACTTGTGGGTCTGCGCTGAAACGCACGACCCATTGCCCTGCTAAATCTTATTCAGCGCATCTCTCATGGTGGAGACGATGGGAAGAAATGAATCGAATCCGGCAATTTCGAACACTTCTTTAACGTAATCCTGCATGGCGCATAGCACAATATTGCCTTCCGAGCGCTTCAAATCCTTGGTTGTCTTCAAAATTATTCTCAGGCCGGCACTGGATATATATTCCAGGTTTTCAAAATCGATGACCATACTCGTTGCGCCGTCTTCTATGGCCACGGCTAGCTTTTTTTCCAATGCAGGCGATGTGTTCGAATCAAGTCTCCCATTCAGCTTATAAATGTTGACATCGTTTTCTTTGGTTTCGGTTATTTCCATCTGTTCTCCTCTCATCAATCGATGTGTCCGGTGACAATAAAAACCGTGGTATCCCCGAATATTCAGTTCTACAAAGGCACCCAGGGCACAACGATTTTTTTACTTCGTTTTTCTGCGTTCTGTGTGGATCAAACCGCTTATTGCTCCCCCATGGGTTTGGGCTGGATTCGGTCGTATCCATGCCCAAAACAACGCCTTTCAGATAGGGGCTGCCTCAGCTCTGCGGTAAATTCTTCTTCATGGTGATGATGTTTTTCCCACGGTGCCTTTTATAAACGATATCATCCACCATTTTTCGTACCAGGAGCAGCCCGAGTCCTCCGATATTGCAGTCTTCGATAGTGGTGTTTGGTTTCGGTATCTCAATCGATACCGGATCGAACGGTGCACCGCTATCTTCGATACTGACAACGAGTGTGTTGTCGGTATGTGAAAGGGAAATCGTTATCCAGTGAGTATTATCATCCTTGTAGGCATAGGAGACAATATTAGTAAAAAGCTCATCCAGAGCCAGATTTAATTGAAAGATGCATTTGTGCGTCAATCCGATCGAATTGCCGTATTTCTCCAGATTCCGGCACAGGGTATTCAATTCGGCCAGGGTGTTTTTCAGTTTGAATGAATAGGTTCCTTCCGTCATGATATTTGCTCACAGCAAGCTGTAGATTGCCGGAATCGGTCATCTCCTAAAGTGCCAACGGATTTCAAAGATTTCGGCTATGCTCTAACCATCGGATCGATGCCCGAATTCAACCCTGCCAGGGATATGGCTTGGTTGAACCGAGTCATCAGGAAATTATTACCACGGTTGCCGCTTTCACACAAGGCTGACGCCCACTTTTTGCATGCAGTCCTCACAATCGCCGGTGCGATTGGCAATAAATCGTTTTTCCCAGTTGTAGATATTGTCGACCAGAACTTTGATAATTTTGGGCATCTGGTCCGGAAACTGCTCCAGGGCCTCGGCAAATTTTGCCCGGTCGATCGTCAGGCAGGTCATATCGGTGATCGCCTGCAAAGTGAACAACCGCCGCATGCGCCCCAACAGGACCAGCCGACCGATAAATTCACCTTCTTGATAATCGCGGATGGCCGTCTCGTTTCCGTTTACGCTATGGATCAGCCGGGCGCTGCCTGATATTACATAATATGCCCTTCCGTCTTCATCGTCCTGCATAAACATATAATCTCCCTGTTTGAATAATTCCCGGCTACACAGATAGGCAAAGACTTTGGTTGCTTCCAACGGCAGCCCGGAAAAAAAGTCGATCTCGCGCAATATATTCAAATTTTCCTGATATTCACAGGATTTGCCGTCTTCATTTTTTTCCAAATTCGAGCTCATATAATAATCCTTTCCTGGCGATGAGTTCGTCATAGGTTCCAATTTCGCCGATATTACCGGCTTTCATTACCGCCACCCGGTCAAAGTTTTTGATGATGTCGAGCCGATGGACGACCGCGATCAGCGTGCTTTTTCCTTTCCAGCGGTTTTCGAGTAAATTCTGAATCCGTGACTGCGATTTGTTGTCCAGGGCCGAGGTGGCCTCATCCATGATTAATACGCGCGGGTTTTTCAGAAAAGTTCGGGCGATGGCCAATTTTTGTCGCTGGCCGCCGGAC
>Ga0126325_10000200_pt1 | contig 16583 bp, 16 predicted proteins | sample InaspJWI14metaG_FD_94487 | JGI IMG/M metagenome (GOLD analysis project Ga0126325, IMG submission 94487) | Marine gutless worms symbiont microbial communities from Oahu, Hawaii - Inanidrilus sp. 1 OAHU.JWI-14 metaG | ecosystem: Host-associated > Annelida > Digestive system > Unclassified...
CTGTGATCGTAAATGTTGTCATAGCGGCCTCCTTTTTAAGGTTATGAGGCCATTATAACCGCCGTCTGTGACAGATACGGTCACAGATCGGCACTACTGGAGTTTTTTAGAGAACCGCAAAAGCTTAATCGTTTAATCATTACCCTCACGGCCAAGAACCGGGACGAGCTGGCCCGAGTTATCGAGGCCGTAAAAACCGCGGCAAGTGAACTTGAACCGGATCTGACTTGTTTAACTGACTTTCGCAATGTGTGGGATCTGTTGTTGGAAAATGGCGACCTCTTGAACAAAGCCCAACAGCACCTCTTGAAGGTCGGGATCGGCAAGGCGGTCCGAGTGCTGACACCCAGCCAGTTCAATACGGCGGCCTATCGAATTCTGGACGGGCTGCCGACCGGCTATCGCTATTCTTACGCAACCAGCCTGGAAGAAGGCAAACAGATACTCGACAACTTCAGGCAAGAGCTTATCCGGGGAACCCGGTCGACCCGTGATGGGAAAGCCCTTTTCAAATACATGGACCGCTCGGGCTGGGAGCAGGACACCATGGCCACCGATTTCCAGCGAGTCCTGAGGCGACTCCGCAAGCTAAGGAAGAAGGGACGTAAAAACGCCATTGTGGTAGACGCCGGTTTCAAACAGCGCAGATAGAAAATTTCTTGGCATTTCTCTTGCTGAATACCGACGCATAGAGCACCGATAAAAATGACCATCTTCAACTGAATTGTCCTGGGATTTATTAATTATGAGTTTGCGTAAACTCGGTGAAAGTTGAGCATCGATGGGGGGCTGCACTACATGCAGATTTTCACCCCAACGTCGAAGTTGAACCAAAAGGCTTTCTTGATATGGCTTCTATTTACTAATGTTCAATTTGCGCATCCGTGACGCAAACGTCGAACGATTGATTGCCGCGGCCTTGGCGGCCCGGGTTACGTTGCCGCCGAATTGTTCCAGCAGGTAGCGCACATATGCTTTCTCAACCTGTTTCCAAGTACGCTCCCCAAATGCAAGCTCCCGGCCAGGGGCCGGTGCGGACGTTGGCACAGCGGCCTGCAACTCACCACCGGCCGCAGGCGGAGAAGCCGGCGCCATTTCTCGTCCCAGGTCATAGAAAAAGGGCAGATCCTGTGGTTCGATGACGTCCGAATCTACAACGACCAGAAGATACCGGGCGATATTTTCAAGCTCCCGGATATTTCCATCCCAGGCGTAGTCGATCAGCAGGCGCATGGCCTCGGGCATCGTCGGCTTAGCCGGCAATCCCATTTTCAGAGACTCCCGCTTCATGAAATGCCGGAAAAGCAGTGGAATATCTTCCTTCCGTTCTCTGAGAGGAGGCAGCTGCAAGGGCAGCACGGAAAGTCGGAAGAAGAGATCCTGGCGGAATTCACCCGTATTCACCGCTTCCTGGATGTTGATGTTGGTGGCTGATATAATGCGTATGTCGACCTTCTTGACCTGGATCTGTCCCACCGGCTTTATTTCGCTGTTTTGGATGACACGCAGTATCCGGGCCTGGAGGCTTAGGGGCATATCCCCGATTTCATCGAGAAATACAGTCCCGCCATCGGCAGCCTCAAAAAGTCCGATTTTGTCCTCTATGGCGCCTGAGAAAGCGCCTTTCCGGTGTCCGAAAAGTTCACTTTCCAAAAGGTTCTCCGGGATGGCGCTGCAATTTTGGACCAGAAAGGGCTTATCCCGTCGATTGCTCAATTCATGAATGCGATTTGCGGCCAACTCTTTACCGGTTCCGCTCTCGCCGGTAATCAGGACAGGATAGCCGGTTACGGCATAACTGCGGATACGCTCGAGTACCTTGAGAAACGCCGGGCTTTGCCCGAGGATTACCCCCTCGCTTCTGATGATGTTCAAGGTCTGCCGCAGGGCATCAGCTTCTTTAAGGCTGTCATTATAAAAAATGGCATTGGCCAGAGAGGTGGACCCAATGTTGACAAGGTCCTGGATATGATCAAGGTAGTCCTGATCCAAGTTCAGCCTGCTCGTTTCCGGAGACGTATCGATTATCTGAACGGCACCGTATACAGTTTGATCCCTCAAAAAGAGGGGAAAACAGAGAATCAGGCTGCTCTTGACGGCCAGTTTTTCTTCCAGCTCACGGTAATGGCGTTTGTCTGCCTCGGGTTCGGCGATGGTCATCTTCCCGTGCTCGATTACCCATCCCACCACACTCGGTCGACCAGCATCGATCTCAACGTTTTTAACGTTCTCACTTTCCACACCCACGGCTTCGATGCACAGGATCTTGTCCTCGCGCTTGATCCATATAGATCCTCGACCGACGCCTTGTAGCTCCAGCAGAGACAATAGGAACTTGCGCTGCAGGACTTGGGGGTCCAGTTCCTCAGAGAGGGATTTAAACAGGCTTATGTCGGAATGTCGCATGTTAGTATCGATATTTCAGCATCTGATTTGTTGATATTTCACCATACACCCGTCAAATATCAACATCAAGTCTTTTCTGAAATTTTATAAATGGATAATTTTAAATAAATACAATCAGTTGAATTTTTTTGCGTGTTTTGGCACGCTAATTGATATAGTAATAAGTACCCTTAATTCACGGAATATAACCAAATCATTCGCCCGATGACGCATCTGGGAATTAAGGGTTTGTCGGGAAGGGTGGCCGATTCATCCCACGGCCACCTTTTTCCCGGTGAATTTGACACCCCGACAAAGACCCGGTTTCAATCGCAAGCCAAACCGCATCTCTTCCGGCGAGTGTTCAGATCAATCGGGACCCCGACCTTACATGAAAAGATGAAAATTGAATTGCACCGTTTTCATCTTGTAGGCGCTACCCCAATTTTAGGTAGCTTCTACCCACACCACACCGGTGCAACGAAAAACGTTGCTGAAGCAAATTGTGCAACCAATTCGAAGGCCTGCGTGGTTTCACCTGTTTAGATAAAGAAATATGTGAATTTATAATATTTTTCACTAATGTAAATTCGAAAATACCCGATACATAGAATAGACCGGAACGGCCACCGCGCCTCCCGGTCCGGGTACCACCATAATTATCGAACAGGGGATCCAAGATGGCCTTAATACAATCAACCCAACAAGCCAGTCCAGAGGAACACACCCGAGAACCTGGTTATGCGTGTGTCGAATTTCATATCCAGGACATGGGGGCGGTCTATCAATCAAAAATATGGGAAGTTCCTTTAAAAGGGCTCTTTTTTCTGGTAAAAGAGGGATCTTCTGTCCTGGCGCACCTGCGCACCGGTGATGAGATCAAGGCGCGCTACACACCGCTGAACCGCAGGAAACCAGGCAACTATATCAAAACGAAGATACGCTATATTCTCCAGGAGCAGACCGGCCGCTTTAGAGGACATTACCTGGTTGGCCTCGCCATGATGGAAGAACCGGGGTAAAGGCCGCTATCAAATAGCAGCAATAGCCCCATAGTATGACAGTTGTTTCTATGAACCGAACGTTTACATTTTACCTGCTGAGCAATACCCACGCCCCGGTCCGCCAGTTGACTATTTCCCGTAAGTTCTTTTGGACCGTCCTGTTGCTGGTCACCGCGACATTTTCCCTGGCCGGTACCGGTCTATATGACTATATCCAGGTTCGCAAAGCCTATCAGAATACGCTGGCCCTTTCACGTCAAAACACTACCCAGGGACAGACAATCGCAATCCAACGCTCCCAGCTGCAAAAATTTGCCCGGGAATTAGACAGCCTCAAATCACGGTTGGTGGAACTGAACACCTTTGAGAAAAAAATCCGGATCATTGCCAATATTGAAAATTCCGGCGATAACACCGGCCTGTTCGGTATGGGCGGGGCGATCCCGGATGATCTGGACCCACGCATCCCATTAACCGAGAGACACAACTCACTCATCCGCGAAATGCACCATCAGACCAACCAGCTGAACGACGCGTCGGGCAACCAGGCGGCCGGTTTTGATTCGCTGCTGAAATATCTCGAGACCCAGGTCGACCTGCTGGCTTCCACCCCCTCGATTCGACCGGCTCGCGGTTGGGTTACCTCACGGTTCGCCCACCGCATCTCTCCTTTTACCGGTCGCCGTGAATTTCACAATGCCCTGGACATCGCCAATCGCATCGGTACGCCGATTATCGCCCCGGCCGACGGCAAAGTATCCTATGCCGGGCGCCGCTGGCTGCTGGGAAAAGTGATCGAAATCAACCATGGTCACGGTTTTGTCACCCGATATGCGCATTGTGAGACGTTCAAAAAGAAACGGGGCGAGAGGGTCGAACGGGGTGAAGTCATAGCGCTGATGGGCAATACCGGCCGCAGTACCGGCCCGCATCTGCACTACCAGATAAAGCTCAATGGGGTGCCGGTGAATCCCGAAAAGTACATCATCAACTAGCCGAGGCCATCCTAAACACATCTTTTGGGCCAATCTACACGTTGGATGAAAAGCCCAAATTCTCGAAATACTGCGTGTATTCCTCCGGTTTGAGCTTTCCATCCGCCTTGACCTTGAACCAAAATCTGTATTTAGGATGGCTTCTGGCTGCTTTATAAAGTTCACTAAAATCGATTTTCTGGCATTTCACCAAAGGCTTAATTATGTGACGGCCTTGCCCTTCACTTGAACCCTATGCTCTTAGCCCTACGCGGGGCGCAGCCCCAAACCCTCTACCTTATACCTTCCACCTTCTACCGCACACCGATAGACGCCTATTGACAAAACGAGAAAAAATGAGAATGGTAGCCCAGCAAAAGAATAAACGGATACTATGGAAAATGGACGTGTAGGGTCCCTTTAAAAAACGGATCAAATGCAAAATCAAGGACGGTTATATGGGCAAGGCGGAAAAGAAAGAGGAGAAGAGATATAAGTTTGAAACGCTGGTGATTGCTGTCTGCGTCGCCATGGCCTTCGGCTTCATGGTAGGCGCTGCTTTTACCGTCTACAAGCTCGATAGTAGTACCCCCGTGACCAGGATGCCGCCGGCCTCTTCCGGGGTGGCCGCCAACCTGAATTCTGAAAAGATAAGTCGTATCTCCATGCTCAAAAAGGTGGTGGAAAAAAATCCCGAAGACGGCAAAACCTGGGTGGAACTGGGCAATCTCTATTTTGACACCGCCCAGCATGCCGAGGCGATTGATGCTTATAGCCGTGCCCTGGACATCGATCCGAACAATGCCAACGTGCTTACTGACCTGGGCGTCATGTACCGGCGGTCCGGCAACTCCGAAAAAGCCGTGGAAATGTTTGACCGGGCCATTGTCGTGGATCCCAAACATGAAACCTCCCGATTCAACAAGGGCATTGTCCTGCTGCATGATATCAAGGACGAAAAAGGCGCCATGGCCGCCTGGCGGGGACTGCTCGAGGTCAATCCATTGGCCATGGCCCCCGGCGGTCAGACGGTCGATGAGTTGATTCGACATTTTGAAAGTCGTGAAAAGAAGTAGAAGCTGGGGTAACTGCCTTCTTGCATGTTTTAAGCTAAAGGAGCAACCAGTCAGACTTCTACCTTCAACCTAAACAAGCAAATCATGTCTGCCAAAATCAACCAATCTCAAACATTGTACCAGGGAAGGGTTTTCACCCTTGAAAAAGAAAATGTTACCCTGGGAAACGGACACACAACGGATCTCGATGTGATTCACCACCCCGGGGCAGCCGCCATGGTGCCGCTTACCGATGACCGACAGGTGCTCATGCTACAGCAGTACCGCCATGCGATTCGACAGGATATCTGGGAAATACCTGCCGGCACCCTTGAACAGGGTGAAAACCCGGAGGCCTGTGCCCGGCGGGAAGTTGAGGAGGAGACCGGCTACCGGGCGGCGCAACTGGTACGCCTGGGAAAGATCATTCCGGTCCCGGGATATTCAAACGAGACCATTACCCTGTTTCTCTGCACCGGTCTGACCGCAACGGAACAAAACCTTGACCGGGATGAACAGATTGCGGTGCAACCTATCCCCCTGTCAAAGGCCCTTTTGATGATCTCCAATGGCGAAATCCTGGATGCCAAAACCATTACCGGCCTTTTCATGACCCGGGATTACCTCGACAAAGCAAGTCATGTATCCACTTGAAACCATCGGTACGATTTCTTCCTGTTTCAAGGAAAAATTCGGTATCCCCAGACAGCCCGGACTGGCCCCAGCCGCCAAAGCCTCCCTGATTCTCTCCCCACCCTACAATCAATCGGAAGCTTTGTCCGGCCTGGAAGCCTTCAGCCATATCTGGCTGATCTACCTATTTCACGGGATTGAAAAGGAAAAATGGAACCCGACTGTCAGACCGCCACGCCTGGGAGGCAATCAGCGCACCGGGGTTTTTGCCACCCGATCCAATTTCCGCCCGAATCCCATCGGCCTGTCCGTGGTAAAGCTTGAAAAGGTTTACACCCATGGAGCGGATGTTTACCTGGAACTCAGTGGCGTGGATCTATTGGACGGCACGCCGGTTTTGGATATCAAGCCCTATCTACCCTATGCCGATAAGATCACGGATGCCACCAGCGGTTTTGCGCCGAATGCTCCTGAGAATCGTCTGGCAGTGGAATTCGCACCTGAAGCCCACGCCGTCGGCCAACAACTTGACGCTGGTCCGGCACCCAGGATCCTGGACCTGATCGCACAGATGTTGAGACTAGACCCCCGACCGGCTTACACCGGCGACGGTGACCCGGACAGAGTATATGGATTTCGCATTTGGGATGTGGATGTGAAATGGCGGGTAGAAAACGGCAAGGCCATTGTAAAGGCAATCGAGCCGGTGGCCTGAAAAACAAAGCCCGGTCCAGAGATACAATCCCCAAGATCGGGCTTTTATCAGAAATAACGGTGTTCTTGAAGTCATCTCAAAAATGGATTCTGGTTCAAAATGACGCGAAGCTAATGCCTAACGTGGTGCAAGACGGCCGCGAGATTCCCCGCGTTGCGGGACTTTCCGCTTGATTTATTCCTCGACGGTGGGTCGCAACCCGGAGGAATACGGGAGTATTTCGAGGACTTGAACCGAGGGCCCAACACCGAATTTGGGCCAAAAGACTTTTTTGAGATAGCTTCTAATCAGTGCGGCTGGTTACTTCCACCACATGATATCCAAAATCGGTTTTGACGGGCCCCTGGGGGACGCCCACGTCTGCGCTGAACACCACTTTGTCAAATTCCGGAACCATCATCCCCGGTCCGAATTCACCCAGATCGCCGCCTCTTTGGCCGGAAGGACATTTGGAATGCTGACGGGCCAGGTCGCCGAAATCTTCACCCGCCTTGATTTTTTCAATAAGTGCTGCGCAATCCTCCTCTTTGTCCACCAGGATGTGTCGAGCCTGTGCTTTTGCCATGTTGGAATCTCCTTGATAACAGCGTGTATAAAAAAAGCGCCGATCCCCGGCGCCGCGACAATTCACTGGCGATAAGCTAATACAGTGGGCCGCCAAAATCAATGTCCGTTTGCTTTTTTTACTTTTTTGACTATGATGCCCCGAGTCCGGTATGACCATATGAACGGAGGAACACGTGGATTTTAAAAACCTTATCGAAAGATCGCTCAATATAACCCTAGAAAATATCGTTGCGCTGATGCTCCTGACCTTGCTGTTACTGGTGATCAGCTTCCTGTCATTCGGCCTGCTGGCCGCGGTGGCCTCCGCCGGTTATGTGCAGTCCATTATCCTGCTGGTCCGCGAGGGCCGCGAGCCGCGGATGCAGGATATCTTTTCACACTTGCACCTGTTTCTGCCCCTGCTGGGTTTTAGCATCGTTACCGCAGTGGCCGTCTTCATCGGCTACGCACTATTGGTTTTGCCCGGGATCATTCTGGCCGGCCTGATTACCTATGCCTGCCTTTACATGCTGCCGCTCATGACCGACAAACAGATGCCCCTGTTCGATGCCGTCCAGGAAAGCTGGCGGATGACCACCAGCGGTAGTCTGGCCGACAATATTATCGTGGCCATCCTGTTTATAGGGGTCGTTACGATCGGCGGTTCAACGCTGATCGGAACGCTCTTGACCCAACCGATCGCGACGGTGTTTCTGGCGGTGGTATACGAAGAAAAAACCCGATAGATGCCATTTCAAAAGCGACCCTTGTCGAAATCTCTGCGTTGGGCACGAATATCCGATCCTCGAAATACTCCTCGTATTCCTCCGGTCTGATATTCGAGTCCGCCTTGATATTTAGCCAAAATTCATTCCTGAAATGGCTTCTAAGACTCATCCCTTTTAAATTCACTTCGAATCACGGATATTTAAAAATTCTATTGTAACGACGGGGCTCCACTTACTCTTTTATTGACACGTCCATCACCAAAAGATACATAATTTTTTAGGAGTACGTCCTCAAACATCAAGAGGTATGCCATGTCGAAAAAAATCACCGTCAGTGTACCGGATGACCTGCACCAGAAGATGACTGAGTGGCGTGAATCCTTCAACTTTTCCAAGATCTTCCAGAAAGCCGTCTCCACGATGATCCATCGTAAGGAAGAGTTCCAAAAGCGGATGCGCAGCAGCATGGATATGGCCGCAATTGCCGAACGGCTGCGCCGCGAAAAGCTGGAATCGCAAACGGAAAGCTCGGAATTGGGTCGCAAGGAAGGTGCCCGCTGGGCCCGTTCGGCCCACTATAAGGAATTAAAGTACGCGCTCAGCTGGCACCCGGACACACAACCACGACGCAACGAAATCCTGGGCGGGTATTTCACCGACCTCTTTGCCGCCAACCAGGAACTGCAACGCATCGCCCCGGAAGGCGACATCGAAACCAGCGAGTTTGTCCGCACCTTTCTATCCGGCTGGAAGGAAGGCGTGGAAGCCTTTTGGAACGAGATCAAGGATAAGTTATAGGATCGCCCATGAAAAAACTGCTCAGGCTGCTCTACCAACCCTATAAATGGCTGATCTTCGGCCCCATCCTGGTATGTTCTACCTTCGTGTTCGGGACGCTCGCGATCGCCTGTGCCGCTCTTGCCGGGCCCAAAGCAGCCAGTGTTTTCGGCGTTGCTTGGGCCCGCCTGAACAGTTGGGTCACCCCTATACTGGTCCAAATCCGGGGCCGGGAAAACATCGACAAAGCCCAGTCCTATGTAATCGTATCCAATCACCAGAGCCAGTATGATATTTTCGTGCTCTATGGCTGGCTGGGCATCGATTTTAAGTGGGTGATGAAGATAGAATTGCGCAAGGTCCCGGCCCTGGGGATCGCCTGTGAAAAGATCGGTCACATATTCATTGACCGCTCGAATACCGAGGCGGCCCTGCGCTCCCTGGACGATGCCAAGAGTAAAATTGTCAATGGCACGTCCGTCATCTTCTTTCCGGAAGGTACCCGCAGTAAAGATGGAAACCTGGGCCGGTTTAAAAAAGGCGCTTTTAAAATGGCGCTCGACTTGGACATCCCCATCCTGCCGGTGACGATTTCCGGTACCCGCGCAATCCTGCCCACCAAAACCATCGATATTTTCCCCGGGCGAGCCTGCATGACCATTCACCCGCCGGTGGACGTTTCCGGTTTTGACAATGGCAGCGTAAATAACCTTATGACGGAAGTTCGCAATATCATTGAATCCGTGCCGCGGTAAATAGTACCTCCAAAGTGTTTGGCAGAACGTCAATCGCGCTTAAAAGCTTCCCATAGAACTATTCGATCGGTGCCTGCTCTTTTTAACCGCAAATCCAGCCTATAAACAATGGCGACCCAGCGCTTTTATACATTCGGCACTGCTCCGGGGGAAGAAGGATGTGGATGACGGACGGTGAGTGCAAGCCAAGCAAATTCGAATACCTGTGTGTGGTGCTCCTGGGGTACCTGAGCATCTTTATCGGGAGCTGTGGTTCATTGCCTTCGCCTTCGCCGAGAGCGAATGACTGCCTGGAAAAGGAAGGACAACGGATCGATGCCGCACCGGCCCAGGACAGCATCCAAACCTTGGATGGTCAAACCGTCCCCCTCGCAGAATTCACCCTGCTGTGCCGCCGATTATTTCCCAATTGTGTACTCTATTCCAAGTTTTATCACTGGAAAAATGAGATCAAGCAAATGGTTACGCAAACACCCAGAGGAACGGTTCGGCATCGCGTGCGCATCTATTACAATTTGCTGTCAACCTGCTATCCGGACCAAATCGATCCCGGGCGAACCCATGGTGATGTGGCTGAATTTTACGATGCAAAAGGCGCCTTCATGGGATTGGCAGTTTATATGGGGAAAGGCTTATACAGCCCGTTACCCTATTCGGGCTACCAAGGCATCGATTCTCTCTTAAATCCGGTGCCCTAAATTCAATAGGCAACCTTGCCCATCAACCACCTTTTTTTCTTAGACGTAAAACCACCGGGTCAAACCAGCGTGTTCAGATATTGACAAGCGGGAAGATGGGGTAGGGAACAGGGATTCCTTTAACATTGATTAGATGATTATCCCCCCATTTCTACTGGTGCTTGATTTATCGGCAATTTCAAGAAAACCTTTATAGGGGGTATTGATACTACAACTTATCAACAAGCAGGCTACCGGCTTGGTCACTCTCAGGCTAAGCGTAGATCTAATATTCAGTGAGGCACAACCTCTGGGATCACTGCCCTTGACGTTTTCAGGGATGAATACCATTTTATAATGGGATTCCCGCAAAAATCACGCATCACGTATGAATGCACCGAAGCCATCAATTCACGCACAATAAAGCTAAAAACAAGGAGCTGGTCATGTTTTCGATAAAATTCGATCTGGAAAGGTCCACCACCATTGATGCATCCGTGGGTGCCGTGTACAAAACAATTTCCGATTTTCACTTCTGGCCCCGCTGGTCGCCCTGGCTCTGCCAGGAACCCGACTGCCCGGTAGACATTTCCGGCACGCCTGCAAAGACAGAACATGCCCAGGCCTGGGATGGACAGAGAATCGGTGCGGGCCGGATGACCCTTACCGAAGCAGTTGCCAATAACCGCCTGGCATATGATCTGTTTTTCATCAAGCCCTGGAAAAGTCATTCGAAAGTTGACTTCAAATTTCAAGAAAATGGTGGTGGCACCCAGGTAACCTGGTCCATGCAAGGCACGCTGCCCTTTTTTCTGTTCTTTATGAAAAAGATGATGTCCGCCTGGGTGGGGTGTGACTATGAGCGCGGCTTGTCCATGCTCAAGGAATACATTGAAACCGGCACAGTTTTATCCCAGGTTACGGTGGCAGGCGTTTCCGAGCAGGCGGGCTTTTCCTATGTCGGCCGGCAAAAAGAGTGCGCCCTCGATGATGTCGGCCCTTCCATGGAGGGTGTCTTTACAGACATCGCGCAAGCCGTGGAACGCGGCGAGCTTGCAAAGCCGGATTTCCAAATGTCATTCTATCACAGCTATGACATGGTGAACCGCCGCTGCAATTACACCGCCGCCCTGGGGTACCGCCAGGCACCACCAACTGAATTACCGAACGGCTATGTCCAGGGCACCATCGCCAAGCACCGGACTCTATAAGTCACTCACCTTGGCCCCTATCGTCACCTTGGCAACGCCTGGTCCACTGCGATGACCTGGCAGCGCAGCGACAAACTGAAAGTCAACAAAACAATTCCGATGTACGAGACTTACACGACCATGCCGGGCGAGGTGGCGGAAGAAAAGATTGAGACGCGGATCTTTCTGCCGGTTAGATAATGCTGTCGCCATAGCCAACAGTTCACGCCGGAGCTGTTAGCTTCAAATATCTCCAAAGGCCACCCTATCCTCAGTTTCGGCTCCGTTGCTCGAATCACGGTGTGAGAAGCTACGGTCGCTGGAATCTTTGGGTCCACAACTCGACCATGCGGGCTTCGGATACATCGGACCATTCTTGATAAGCGGCGGCCACAGCAAAACTGAGGCCGCTCCTTACATTGGCACAAAAAACCCGATCTGCTCTGTCGCCGATCCAGCGAATTGAGTCCAGGTGGGCAGTTGGAACGGCCAAAGCCACCGAAGCCACATCCATTTGGGCCACTGCCTCCAAAGCAACGCTCATGGTCGTTCCACTGGCGAGCCCGTCATCCACGAGAATGACGTGGTGATGGGCTAAATCTTTGGGCGGGTTTTCTCCGCGCAGAGCTTTACTGCGCTGATTGACCTTGGCTGTGGTAGCGGCAATACCTGTTTTGATTTCGGTTTCACTTAGACGCACCCGGTTCATGATGCGCTCATTCAAGCGCACCAGGCCATTTTGCGCCACCGCACCATATCCGGCTTCAGAATTCCAGGGAAAGGTGATCTTGCTCACCACCATCACATCAACGTCCAAATCCAGGGATTCGGCCAGCGCACAGGCCACCGGTACGCCGCCAGCCGGGATGGCCAAGATGATACTCCCGGGGTCCACTTGCCCATTTAATAAGCCCGCCAAGATCCGCCCGGCATGGTGCCGGTCACTAAAAATCCCTTCCCGATCACGATACGCTTGCAGGTCGACCAGGTTTTCAGGAAATGCTTGCATTTACGAAGCTATCAACAATTGGTGCACATTTTGGGAGCCGTACTAGGTATCCCGTCAGCGGCATTCTTATCTGAACCATGAACAGCAAAGGATGACATAAGCTTGGTGACCGCTCCCTGGCATTTGGGGCACTCCACTTGAGCGTCCCAGCGTGGTACCATCTTATCGAATCGGAAATGACATTTGTTGCAGATATATTCAAATAACGGCATGGGATTCCTCCGTATCGTTCGTTATAATTATCAAACTAAGTATGATTGGAGGGGACCTCAAGTCCAAAGCCTGAAAAATCAGATCAGCTGCCCGGATAAACCTGTAAATTGGGACTGCAAGCGAAGGCCCGAGCGAGACATCCGGGCTTATAGAGACTGTGTCGCAATTAGCAAAACAGCTCAAATTACCTCCGTCATGCCGGACTTGATCCGGTATCCAGATCTCTATGCACCAGAAAACACTCTGGATAGCGCTACGCTTCACTGCGTGCCCGGATCAAGTCCGGAATGACAGAAAGGCCAAAAGCGCGGTATTTTTAATTGTGACCCTGCCTGGAAGTGGCAGAATATAGGCAATGTAATATCGAAGTCTAATTCAAGACTTCTCTTAAAAACCGCCCGGTGTAGCTATTTGGCACGCGGGCAACCTCTTCCGGCGCTCCCTGGGCCACAATCCGCCCGCCGCCGGCGCCGCCTTCGGGCCCGAGGTCCAAGACCCAGTCGCAGGTCTTGATGACATCCATGTTGTGCTCGATGACCACAACGGTATTGCCGGCCCGCGATAAACGCCGCAGGACCGCCAGCAGCATAGAAATGTCCTGGAAATGCAGCCCGGTGGTCGGTTCATCCAGTATATAAAGGGTCTTGCCGGTATCCCGTTTGGCCAGTTCCCGGGCCAACTTGATCCGCTGGGCTTCGCCGCCCGACAGAGTCGTGGCCGGCTGTCCCAGTTTGATGTAGGAGAGCCCCACATCCATCAAGGTGTCGAGGATGGACTTGATCCGGGGATGATTGGTGAACAGGTCCCGGGCCTGGTGCACCGACAGGTTGAGCACATCTGCAATGGAATGACCTTTGTACCGGATCTCCAGGGTAGCATCGTTGAAACGTTTGCCGCCGCAGCTTTCACAGGGTACATAGACATCCGCCAGAAAATGCATTTCAACTTTTAGAAACCCATCCCCGCGGCAGGCCTCGCAACGCCCCCCTTTGACGTTGAAGGAAAACCGCCCTTTTTTATACGCCCGGGCCTTGGCTTCCGGCAACAAGGCAAAAAAATCCCGGATATGGTCGAAGACCTTGGTGTACGTGGCCGGATTGCTGCGCGGTGTCCGGCCGATGGCTTTCTGGTTGATGTTGATCACCTTGTCGATATTGGCCAGCCCGGTCACATTTTTATGGCGGCCAACCTCTAGGGTGGCACCATGGAGTTTGCGCGCCAGGGCCGGGTAGAGGATCTGGTTGATCAAGGTTGATTTACCGGCTCCGGAGACACCGGTCACTGCTGTCAGAAGGCCGGGTGGAATCTTGGTGGTAATGTTGGCCAGGTTGTTCGCCCGGGCCCCATTGATGGTGATCCATCCCCGGCCGTTGCCCCTCGGTTTTTTCCGCTCGGCCGGCACGCTGATCTCTTTTTGACCGCGCAGGTACTGGCTGGTAACCGATGAGCGGCTCTTTTTGATCTGGGCCAGGGTGCCCTGGGCCACGATCTGCCCGCCCAGGTGGCCGGCACCGGGACCGAAATCAAGAATCCAGTCGGCGGTTTCCATGGTTTCGCGGTCGTGCTCCACCACGATGAGCGTATTGCCGATATCCCGCAGATGACAGAGGGTATCCAGCAGGCGGATATTGTCCCGCTGGTGAAGCCCGATGGAGGGCTCGTCCAGAATATATAGGACCCCGGTCAGCTCGGACCCCACCTGGGATGCCAGGCGAATCCGCTGGGATTCGCCCCCTGACAGAGTCGGCCCCTTGCGGTCCAGGGAGAGGTAGTCCAGGCCGACATTGATCAGAAACTTGAGTCGCCCGCGTATCTCCTTGAGCAGTTCTGTGGCAATGATCTTCCGATTTCCGGTCAGCTTGATGGAATCTATAAACCGCCAGGCCTCCAGGACCGACATTTCAGTGATGTCAATGATCGACTTCTGCTTAATCTTGATATTGAGCACTTCCGGCTTGAGGCGTTTACCACCACAGGTCCCGCAACTGGTCTCCGAAAGGAACTTGGCGTACCACTTTTTAGCACTTTCCGACTTGGTCTGCCGGTAGCGCCGCATCATGCTGTTTAATATCCCCTCGAAAGCCATGGTGACTTCGCCCTGGATTTTTTCCGAACTCCAATTGACGATCAGCTCCCGGCCGCGGGAACCGGTCAAAATCAGATCCTGGTGCTTTTTGGGCAATTTGTTCCAGGGGGTGTCGTAATTCACCCCGCACTGTTCTTCGACCGCCACCAGCTACTGGGCACCCCAGGAACCGTTGCCACCATTGGGTTTGAGAAAATAGTTCTGCCAGGGCCGTACCGCACCTTCGCGGATGGAAAGGGATCGGTCAGGAATGATCTTATCAACGTCCATAGAAAGCAGACTGCCGATGCCGTTGCAGTCCGGACACATCCCCAGGGGGGAGTTGAAAGAGAAAAGCGGCGGCGCCAGTTCCGGATAAGCTATCCCGCAGCAAGAGCGCGCCTCACTCATGCGAACGTCTTCCCGACCCAGAATGTGAACAATAAGGCTGCCCTGGCCGACCCGCAGGGCAGTTTCCACCGAATCGGTCAACCGTTTGCGAAAAGCGCGGCCGGACTTCATCTGCAGCCGATCCACGACCACTTCGATGTTGTGCTTCTTATGCCGGGCCAGACTCTGGACATCTTCAATGTCCTGAACGACACCATCGATCCGTATCCGGGCAAACCCATCCCGGCGCAGTTTTTTAAAGAGCGCCTTGTGCTCCCCTTTCCGATTTTCGATTATCGGAGCCAGCAGCAGGATCCGCGCAGACTCGGGGATCTCCAAGATCTGACTGACCATGCTCTGGGCATTGCCCCGGCCGACCTTTTTTCCGCATTTATAGCAGTACTGCTCACCCACCCGGGCAAACAGGACCCGCAGGTAATCGTAAATTTCGGTGATGGTACCGACCGTGGAGCGGGGGTTCTTGCTGGCGGCCTTCTGCTCAATGGAAATCGTGGGGGAGAGCCCGCGGATGGTTTCATACTTGGGCTTTTCCATCTGGCCGATGAACTGGCGTGCATAGGCAGATAGGGATTCGACATAACGCCGCTGTCCCTCGGCGAAAATGGTGTCGAACGCCAGGCTCGATTTACCGGAACCGGAAACACCCGTAAACACAATCAGTTTCTTCTTGGGCAGTTCGACATCGATATCCTTGAGGTTGTGTTCACGCGCCCCTTTGACAGCGATGGTATCCAGTTCGCGAGATTTGCGGGATTGTTTTTTTTTCCGGCGGGTTTTGGCAACGCCGCCTGCTATTTTTCTCTTCATCAACACTGCATTTTCTGGATCAGGTATAGGATTTCAAAGCGTCATTATGAGCAAACAAAATAGGACCGAAAAATTAAAATAGCAAGCGGCAAAACCAATATCCGGCAATTATCTGATACCCATCTGGTGGCTGTCTGCCGGCCCGGCCAAATGTGGTCGGCACGGACGCAAACTCGGATTCCATATGACTGGACAGGCTCGGTTGGAATAGGATAGTATGGCTTCATCCATACGGGCCCAATGGCTGTAGCCGAACTCCCCTGTAATTATAACTGGTATGCCTATAACTATTGTAATGGTCCCGGGGCCCCAAACGCAATTGTCTGCGCCGATCTATGTCTGCGTTGATGAGAGACTTGCAAGGAGATAAAGATGAAGGTTCGGCACGTTGACTCGTCCGGATGTTTAAACACATTCAGCTTCAATTGGGTTGCCGGTGTTTTGTTGGTGGTCCTTTTCAGCCTCCCCGGTTGTACCGTAAAACAACTTGCCCTGCCGGAGACGGCCAGCAATAAGTTAATGCGGTTCTCTAAAAAACTCCAGTAGTGCCGATCTGTGACCGTATCTGTCACAGACGGCGGTTATAATGGCCTCATAACCTTAAAAAGGAGGCCGCTATGACAACATTTACGATCACAG
>Ga0126325_10000201_pt1 | contig 16582 bp, 10 predicted proteins | sample InaspJWI14metaG_FD_94487 | JGI IMG/M metagenome (GOLD analysis project Ga0126325, IMG submission 94487) | Marine gutless worms symbiont microbial communities from Oahu, Hawaii - Inanidrilus sp. 1 OAHU.JWI-14 metaG | ecosystem: Host-associated > Annelida > Digestive system > Unclassified...
CACACACACACACACACACACACACACACACACACACACACACACACACACACACACACACACCACGCTACTACACACAGTGACACACCCACGGGGGCCCGGGGGCGCGCCCCCGCGAAAATGTGGTCACAAGAAAATATCTCGCTGCGCGCTGGTGCTATATACACAAAATTGTGCATGGTTTGGCTACCAAATATCCTTATTATGAGCTTTCGGGAGGCTATGCCCCCCGAACCACCCACCAGGGGGGCAGAGCCCCTGGGGGACCTCCATTCCGTAGACCTCCTGTGCCCCCATCTCCAAATCCTGGCTACGCCACTGGCTACATCGGACCCGTGTAGCAATAGGCGCCGCGTTGATGAACGGGCCTCGAGCCAACATGACCCGACATTGGCAGTGCCGGATGTAAGTGTGTGGAGGCCCTGGGCAGGATCATTATTAGAGCGACCCCCCTACCCACCCTCAAATGCTATAATTTACATGCGCTTACAATCGTAATAATAACTAAGTATACATGTATCTATGTTTACTTTCATACTTTGTAAAATATAGAAATCTGAACACGGAAGAACGATGAAAATTTTAAAATATTTTTCTCGTTTGCCAGTGAGATGGGGCGATCGATCGATATTTCTCTGGACACTGCGTCCAACGACGACAATGAATAAACCAATACGCAGGGGCGGGTCCAGAAAATGAACTTGAAGGGGGCCAATTCAGGCGGTCTGGGGGACAGAAGTCCCCCAGCAGGGTCCAGGGGCGGAGCCCCAGTAGGGGGTATGGGGAACGAAGTCCCCCAGAAGCTGACGACTTTTCGCAGTTGAAGGGTTATTTAGATGTCCTCTTCCCTTTATTTTTGAGGAGACATAGTTGTGAAATAAAGGACATGTAAAATATGGGTTCTACAGTACTGGTGTCTGCATTTCACGTAGGTGTGTGATGGGTGAGTTAGGTCGGATCCTTGTAAAGTAAAGTAAAGTAAAAGTAAAGTAAACGGAGTATAGCAGTTCGCGACTCGCCTCACCGCTACGGGAACTCACATGCCATATGGGATCACACAGTATTACCTGTAACCCGGCAGAGGTGACATTCCCGCCGTGTGTTAGCATCGTGGGTTGGGTTGGGTTGGGTGAAGAAAAATGGACCCATGTCCATCTCTGGACCCATTGTCGGGCCCGACGTAACGGGTAACTTCTTTCATGCGTCGAATTAACGACCTGACATGCAGTACGCCATGCGGCCGGCGGAGGGCCACCCGCAGAGGGCAGGAGGCCGACTTGGGCGGCGGTATACCTCGGCGAGGAAGATGGCGGTCATGAAGCCGAAGGCGACGGCGTCGGTGGCTTCCTGGTCGACCCACGGAATGCCGATGCGCGACGTCGTCCAGATCTCCTGCTTCCAGTCGTCGACTCGCCGCATAGCAGTGGCGATGTCGAACAGAACCACCTTCGGGTAGCCGTCGATCAGCCAGCGCCCATATATCACCTGTCCACGCACACACACACTAGGTCAACTCAGCCTTGCATCCCTCCGGGGTCGCTAAATCGAATACCAGCCTTGCTCGGGTAAGGGTGGGAATGTCAGCTCTGCCGGGTGGCAGGTAACACTATGTGATCCCATGTGGCATGTGAGTTCCCGTAGCGGTGTGGCAACCTTGCGAACTGCTATACACTTACTTACTTACTTACTTACCCCTCACTCTTTCACTCCCCGCCTAACACTTACCTCGTCCACAAAACCCTCCCACTGCATGCTGGCTTGTTTTCCTCTCTAACGACTGACTCCAGTGCCGTTTACGCGGCCCGCAGAGCATGCGGTAAGCGTCATAAAACCGTCGAGTGACCATCCGTCCGTCCGTCTGTCTGTCCCGTCGATCGACAGCAGCAGCAGTGTTCTGTTAGCCCTATACAGGTCTAGGGTCAAGGGCTAACCGCTAAGAGTATGGAGAATCAGGTTTGCGGGACAATAACCTACAGCAAGAATAAGTCAGTCGTATAAAGGATATATAGTGTAACAAGTAACAACGTATACTATAATGGTTATACATCACAACAACTGTCTGTCTGTCCTTCCGTCTTCCGTCTCTCCTAACCAAACCTACAGTTCGTTGCATCTTGTCCGACCGACTTCAACTGAAGAACATCACGGAAGACTGACTACTAGCACGCAACTGCCCAGTCACAGACGCGCTCGCTCGGCTGCGAGCGCGCCTCGGCCTGGCAGTAGGCCTAGCAGGACTGTGTGTAAGTGTGAATGCCTCAAGGCGTGTTCACACTGGTCGGGGCGGTTTTGCTGCTGAGGTCGGGCGCGGTCATCAGATATCGTTCGACAACTGCTGACAGCGAGACATCTGGGCAGCGTAAATTGTGGAGATCCAACATACTTGTTGTTGTTGACGCTGCCCGCATAGCATATACAGAGCAGCGTCTACGTAACGGCCTGGTGTCCGTCCACCCGTCTGTCTGTCCCGTCGATCGACAGCGGCAGCGGAGTGCAGCTGGTTTGCTGCTGAACACAGGTGCCTACAGCAGATATCGATCGATAGCCGGTACGAGCGTACACGGGCCAACACTTCGAAATGCGGGAAGCGCCACGCTCAGAGCCGAGGCGCAACAGGGACTCGTTAGTTTCAGTTTAGTTTTTTAGTTCTTATATGTTTTTACTCGCGCGACGCTATGCTAGCGCTGACTGACGATCGCGTGCGTCGTTATGCCGCTAAACTGTCGACTGACGACTCATCATTATCATCATATTTATTCGCCTCAAAACACAATAAGCTCAAGCGTACAAGAAAGCAGAGGCAGGCTGCCAGAGAGGCACAAACACCCATCAATGCCAATGCTGGCCGCCCTTACAACTAAGAGATATAATACAAGTACACAAATGCACAAAAAACGACTGGTGGCCATCTACGGCCGTCGAAGCTATAGTGAAAAGCGCGCGACTACGCGTAACGTCTGATGACTTTGACCACTGAGGAAAGAGGGATGCTGTTTGAAGAAAGACATATAATACAAGGCACAACTTTAGAGGAAGACCAAGAGCACGATTGGTATTATATGTATCACAAAATGGACTGGTCTGAAGGAAGATCTCTTGCTGGGATCAGCTCAAGACAGATCACGATGGCGGAGGATCGTCCATGAAGCAGCCAATCGTCGGATCGAGGACGGTTAAAGACAAGACAGTTACAGGACACATTACGAGCTATAAATGCAGCGCTGACCGCACCATAAAGTCATCAGCAATCAGTAACAATAACGACGCTGAACGGACCCTGAAGCCGTACTCTTTCATCTTGTTGACGACGGCTGCCATTGGCTGGAACTTGATCGGCTCTTCGACTTCGATCTCCATTTTGACGCCCTTCTCGACGTACGGCCCCACCATGCAGTACTGGTCGCCCATCTCGTCGATGCTGACCGCCGCCTTGGTGCGCAACACCGTGTTGATACCACCCACTCGCACACAAACACACCGCCAGTCCACCACCATCGGCAGCATCGTATTTCATTCGCACTAACATGGATCAACTTCAGCTTTCAGTGCTTTGACGCTGTTGGTTGGGCGGCAGGAAGAGCATCCGGCCTGTAAAAAAACTTGAGTAGTGAAGTGCTGGCGTGGTTATCTGTCTGGAGCGAGGTGCAGACTTCCACATGGCCCGGCTGATGCCACTGCCGCTCACTGTCTCTTGCTCCAGTAAAATCCAGATTGGTTTTACCTTTCTGGTAGCGGCTCACCCCGGTAGTTCCGGACAAAGGGCCGTTAAACGGGTGTGTGTGTGTGACATGGATCACGATCAACTAGATGCAGAGCAAATCCCAACGTTAGCCCGCTCGGCTGTCCAGCGAATCAGTTCTGTGGATAAAACCAACAAAAATTGTTTGCTATGACAACGTCCCTAGAGGGGTCGAAAACCCGATTTCCGATTGATCATCTACAGCCGTAGTTCTATACCAAACCTGAAAATTTCGCGAAGATCGGTCCGGTAGATTTTGAGATAACTGGTCTGAAGCAATCGTAAAAAATAAACATAAAATAAATGATAAAGAGAAGGAGAACACACAGCCAGCCGTGCTTGCTTTCAGCAGCCAGGCGGGCTAAATAAGCTGCTACGGAATTGGTAGCGACAGCCCGCATCGCCGCGACGCACCGAATGTGTTTGGCACCTTCGTCCGCATGCACCACCAAATCTTCCTATACCATTCAGTGGGTAATGGGTGAGCAAATGTACCACAACAGCTATACATTTTTGAGTCGGAAAAAAACATTGAAGACTCTTAAGATTCGCTTTCAATCAAAATGTCCAACTGGCCACATTTGCTACTGCTTTTATTTTTACAGCAATGACTACGGAAATTTGGGGGGACACTGAGACAAGTCTTAAACTTTAGTCTGAGACCAAAATCGCAAAGACCCTCTAGAGTGTACCTTGGTTGGCGACTTCCCATGCAACTTCGAAGAACCACTGATTTTTCTCAGCCATCGATTTTCCGCCATCAAGCTGTCGCAAGTATTCGTTATCAGTGACATTTTTCGACTGAAGACTCAGTCGCCTAAGTCGACTGCTACCTCTAGACATGTTTCAGTTTCAGATCACACCATATCACAGTTCGTATCGGCAACGCTTAGAAAGTACTCAGTAACTGTTAAAACAATTACACAGCAAAATTCTAAGAAAAATAAATCGCGACGTAAACTATGACGTCATTAGCAACCATCAACGAATATTAAATTTATTAAAGTTCCACGAGCTACTAGTGTTGGGCCATACCACGTTTCTTAAAACTACCCGATTACCTCGAAACTTTTGCACGAGTACCGTAAGGTTTTATGACGTCTATTGCGTTGACGCGCGCAGCAAGGTGGCTGTGTGGACACTGGACAGTAGACGATGTAGCGCGTTTGATCAAAAGTTTTTTTAAAGAATAGGGAACGAAAGTGTGCCGATACAATTGGCACAGTGCTGGTTCTCTGGGCTGGTCATTTCCATTGCTAAAATATTAATACGTTTTTCAAATAAAATATACGGAAGCAATTCTATGAAACAGCACTCGGAAACTGTTATCGTTTGAAATTACCAAGATGCTGATTGCAGTTTAAAAATAAATTTATTGTAATTTTCGGTACACTTTCGTTCCCTATTCTTATTTATTTTTTACAACAGGTTGTACAACGGGTTGTAAAGTGTGTACGGACCTGCAGGGGATTACACCGATTTACGGTTCTGCGTGACGTGATGTACAGAGTTCTGTCAGTCCGATGCGGTAGGCCTAGTTTGTGTATATAATTCATGAGTCCGCCATGATCAGGTATCGTCAAACGCCTCGTAGCGCCTCTGAAGTTACGACCTTATGGCGCTATACAAAGATGTTTATTATTATTATTATACACAGACTTCCAGGATTCCATACGGTCATTCCATGGTCCGAAAAACGTCCGATGTGGTCCGATGCGGTAATTAGTGTTAGGAGTTGCTGCCCCGAGATAATACATAGGGTGACAGTGACGTAATTTCGTTCCATATCTACGCCAGCTGGCATTCGTCACCATCTTGTGGGTAAAACTCTTAGAAATGTTTGCTGTTTTGTTGTCACTTAAATACGCTTTGTCGGTATAGGTTAATAATCACGTGGACATTCTCTAAAACTAATTAGTTAAATTTTATTTGAATTTTGAATAACGCGATAAATCTTCGCCCGTTAGCTGCACACATTATGCCAAGTTATACCCACAAAATGGCGAACGTATCGTGGACACAGATTCTGTGACGTCATTTCACCCCGTGTATAAACGGACACAAAACAGTTAACTCGTTTGTCCAGTGTAACACGGTAACAAGTTAGCAGACCTAACAGAGTGCCGAATCACGTGACCCGTGAGTAGGGGGTCAAAAACAATTACATTTTTGGAATCTCCGACCCCGATTTGCCTATTCACTATGCACCTTCTATTGGGTTATTGCCATTCACTGTGCCATTCAGCATGCCTCAATTATGTTAAAAAGTCTCGTTCCCCACTTTTACTCCAAAATGCACCTTGATGATCACTGGAGGCCTTTATTTAGAAATCCATCTAGTCTAAGCCAGGACGGGCGCTAAGCGCACGATGACCCGGCGATGCGGGCGGCGATGTCCGTCGACGTCCAACTGGACGGCAGCTGGGCAGCAGCGATGAACTGACGGACGTAGACTTGACCAGCGCCGGACTGAGACCCAACTGGGCCTGATGCTGCAGCAGTGGCGTCGCGTAGACTAACCCAAAGGTCGGACCAGGCTATGTCGACCACCTCCCCCTCCACTTCCCCTTATCCTTTCTTTCCCCTCCCTTTGGGCTCTTTCCTTCCCTTCCCTTCTCCCTTCCACTCCCCTTTAGATGTAGACCCCTTAAATTCAGCTAGGGGTCTGGCGAACGTGCGAGCAGTGTTGATCATGCCGCCGCGCATTCACTACGCCTATACTCTACGCGGAAGATTTAGCTTCGTACAAAATGTACAGGCTCAACCTAATTCCACGGCACAGTTCAGTTGTAATCCATATAAGTACGCGTACGTGTCGGCGATCCAAAAGATACACAGCAACTCGCTCGCTCACTTGTTAGGCTATACCTACGACTTCGCGATAACGATGACTGCTGCATCCACACCTCAGACATTGCTCGTCGCCAGCATCTGCCGGGTGGCAGGTAACACTAGGTCCGCCGGCTGTCATCGGCTGCTCGTACCGCCGCCGCGACACCGGCGTTCCATGTTCGGTCGTCGGGCCCCGCTTTATCGGCGGCTGGAACTCGTTCGACACGGTCGAACGTCAATCCACGTTCTATCGTCGTGTGTCGAATAAACCCCGATACTCGATTTGCACTTTGTCCGTGTTCGCGAAACCACTTTATGTTATTGGTTGGCCCGGTGTCCCTGTCGTGTGATTGACTAGACAACGCGTGTGTCAAGTAGCTTTACAACCTGACGACCGCTTCATTGTACTGTGCTGACTAAATGAGTTTACAAGCGCGGTCGTTAAAAGCTCACGTGACGGGCACCTTGCTTTGATGTCTCACATTGTCGCCATTTCTCGCGAGACCGGACTACATTCCGGCATTTCTACTAAGTCGCAATACTGCTTTTTGGTCGTATTTTCTTAGACTCTGGGTGGTTTTCTTGGTGCATTAGTAACTTTTTGATTGTCCGCCAGTGTGCAAATTCCACTAGGCGGACCCGTTGGATCCGGGCGGGTCTCTGACAAGTCCGCGGACTTCGTCTGGTCGGGTCGGTCCCGGTCGGGTCCGTGTGCGTGTACTGGAATTCGGCACAGACACAGCTAACACCATAAAATACTATTGGTTTATTCATTGTCGTCGTTGGACGCAGTGGCCATAGAAATATGTAGGCACACCACTGTTCTGTTTAATTTGGAACAGTTTTCATCAGAGCTATATGGAACGTTAAAACGTAATGAAAAAATATGTTCACCGAAAATGACCGTAACTGCACAAGAACTGCAAGCCTAAACCCACACCAAAACCGGCTCACTTGCTGTTCAGCCGTTTTGCGGGGGTCCACACTCAGTGCCGTCCTTATCTGCATTGGGGCCCTGGGCACCCCAGCCGAACGGGGCCCCTCGCTAGCAAGTATTTACCGGGTTCCCCTTACAGTTGATCTCGGCGAAGGTTAAAGCAGAAAATTAGCAGCATTTATTGCACCGTTATCTGCAACTAAGCCTATCCCAGAGCAGTACAAGAACAGCCCTTTATTGTAGGTCTGTTTTGTGTTACAAAGACAGTTAAGTCGTCGTTAAGTTAAGTTTACCAGATATGCACTGCTAGTGTTTGTACGATCGTGCAGTAGCATCAACAATAAGATAATTAATTTAAAAAAAAATTATTTCACCATAGTCAGTTGGGGGCCCCTCAAAAAGAAAAAAAATCCGGGGCCCTGGGCACGTGCCCAGTGTGCCCATTGGTTAAGACGGCCCTGGCCACACCTCACGTCGCCCAAAACACAAACAGACATACAGACCACGGTGCGTGCAACGTCGGCAGGAATAGGCCGCATGAATGCGATCCGGCCTAAATCTTCACCGACCGCGTTGGTACAGAATGTAATGCGATCGGTCGTGTCCGTCCGTCCGTCTGTTTCCACTCTAGTTCTTGAACCAACTGCGCTTTGACGTTGATATTTTGCATGCTCATGGATTATGACCACAGTTAGCCGGGAATTCAAGGGTTATGGTTATATTGGATGGTCGGTCTGAAATAGATCCTCGATCGATAGCAGTTTGTTTTCTATTCATAAGTATTTACACCTACGGCGTTTTGCAGTTGGAAAAACGAGAAATTAATAGGCCGCATCGCATGCAAAGCACAGATGTGGCACTGGCTTATTGCTATAGACAGATTATTGCTAAAGCATCCTCTATCCGTTGGTCTCATCCGTGAGCCCCGAAAAACGGCTAAGCCACAACTGAGCCGGTTTGGGGACAGCCTCGTGTGAGTCCAAGACGCAACTTGGCATCATCTATCTGTGCGGCGGCGGCGGCGATGCGGTCTGTCGCTACCGTTACTGTAGTCTGTAGCAACTTGTAATTATAACAACATAGCAGACGAATCTTACATATCAAAATGCTGTTACAACAACAAAAAACAGAAATATAATAACACAATCTTTACGAATCTTTTTATCCGGACTTTGAAAAGCTCTGTTTCAATCGCACTCGCTAGGTGGTAGCATCGGTGACGCGGCAATACCGCAAGCGCAGACTTACGACTACGAGACTCGCTGCGTTGTCAGTTTCTCGCAGTAAAGGCTCAAGAACGTCGAATATGCAGCTTTGTTAGTCCAACGATCAAAAAATGATTATGACAATGTTACTGCAAAGTGAATGTCACATCTAGAGTGTTGGGAAGTACTGTCCTCAAGCAGCCAACGGAGATAAGATAAAATCTTAAAGTTAACACATTGTTGAAGGCGTCGTTCTCTGAAAAATATCTAGGATAGGCTGTTATATTCATGGACAGAAATAATACCGTATTTACACTTTTTGAACCTATTATAGAAAACAACCCCTCATATGTGCTGTATCTCACAGTTTTCTACAGTTTCAGGTCTCGATTGTCGCAGCTTCTATAAACGTCCGGTCTGGACATTTGATTAATTATTTGTTCATCAACAACTTCTTTTCGATTTTTGTTTTGATATCTTTAAGTATTAAAGTGGCCCATATGCCTACACACATTAAGTTAAGCTTCGGTAACCACGGATTTAATTATTCCTAATAAAACATACATTAAATTAATTAATACAAGTAGTGATTTATTTAAATTATTATATTAATTAGCAATGTTGTGATGAAATGAGCGAAATAAATAGGCCTAATATAATATAAGTTTTAATGTATAAAAGCAGATTAAAAGTAGGTCCCTATAGTTATACAGTTGTGTCACACAAATGCTAAAAATTATTTACATTTTACACTGTGATTCACAAAACACCATTGCAGTACTTCTTTATAACTCAGTCAAAAATTGATTGTCGAAATTCTTTGACCACAGATTTCTAAGGAAATATTGTATGTTTTCATCATAAAATTTCCAACTTGCCTTGAATATCCTGTGAAATGTGAATAGTGAAAATTATCAGCAAATATTCACTTCTACGTCACAATAAGTTTCTTTTATTTGAGATTATATTTTTACAACAGGTCAAGTAGACACTTATTGGTTAACCTTTGACTGACTTATTGATGAATGTTAAGTGGTAATTTTCAGCATCATAAAATCACAGTTTAATAAGGTAATCCATTTAAAGAGAGTTGGAAATTTTCGTCACATTGTGGCAGCTCAGAATATTTCCCTAGAAATCCGCCGGTGAAAAAAAATTAAATCAGATAATTTTGACTCAAATCAAACAAAGAGGATTGATGGTCGTTTTTAGCAATAACAGATTGTTAAGCCTACTGCCTGCATCTAAATTTGTAGGCTATGAGTTATTTGTCTGCTGACCAAAATTTCTAAATTTGTATGTACGTATAGTCTAAAAAAATTCTTTGGTCACAAAAGTAAAAGCAAATTTACAAAGTAAAGTGACTCACAAAAATTTGTAATTGACAGTGAAATATTTGTTTAATTTTCATAATTTTTGTATTAAATGTATGCAGTTCATTTTATTAGAAAACTATGCATAATGACATTTTACTTAAACGTATAACTTTATTATTACCGAAGAAACTAATAAAGAAATATAAACAGCAAAAGCATAGGCCTACAAATTATGCAGTTTTAATTATTTTATTATGCATTACAGTAAAGCAGGAAAACGAAACTTGTGATCGAAATTATTATCACATGTATACTTCGGTTAACACTTGAGTGTTTAATAGTTTCTTGTTTCTTGTTATTATGTATGTATGTACACTTTAAAAAATTCTGAATACACTGTAAAGTTTTCTTGTATATGCTACATTAATAGATATTAGGCCTGCATTAGGGGTGATTAGACAGGTCTGCTTAGTACAACTTCAACGAACCAAAACAAAATGCAGTGTTTACTTTAATCTGTTTTAAAATAAATAAAGATCATTATCTATATTTTTGTTTATACATAAAAGTAAATTATTATAAGCATATGGACGCCATTTTACTATGAAACCGTGTCTCACAAAAAAAATAAATAGACTGATCTGTCAGAATAGGCCTTTGACAAGTTATTGTTTTTTAGTTGTAATATATTAGACTTCATTTCATTTTTTTCTGGACAATGCTTTATTTTGAGTCATATTTAAAAACCTACGTAACACAGTGCCTTGATAAGCCAGTGCTAAATAGTTTGATAATAGATACCAGTAAGCTATAATAAAATAGTACAGTATATTTTGCGTGAATAATACTTCACTTCAATGCCATTCATCTTCACTTACTTTACAAGCGGTTTCCAAACGGTCAGCGTTTTACTTTATGGCGATTGGCGCACAGAAAATGAATTTAGGGGAGCTATTATAATACGTGTAATGTTGGTAACAACGCTGTTGTTTTTTTGATATTGAAACCAGGTTACTAATTAATCCATTTTATCGACACTAAAACACAACTGTATATCACCTGAATGAAAGCACTCGTGCAGCATTAAGAAAATGCCCAGTAATCAGTGTAAGTCGCCAAAGTCGGACACGATAGGCGAGACAGTTATCGAATTATTACTCATGTGCTTTAAAGAATCAAGACACAAGACATTGTAACTGAATATATTTCTGACAAGCCAAAAAGTTGCTAAATTTCATTTTGTCGTGTTTGGCTTTTGAAAAGTTATTAGAAAATTTTCAGGCCTTTCTTGTTGCACAAGATTATTGCTATAGCGTCCTCTGTCCGTTGGTCACATCCGTGAGCCCTGAAAAACGGCTAAGCCGTAACTGAGCCGAATATTTGAATATTTTCATTTAGTTGATTTAGTTAATATTTGCAGACTGTGATATATAGGATTTTAACCAGACAAGTAATATTAACTAAACAATAATTTAATAGGCTGATGTGATATGCCCTGGATGCACTAAATCAGTTCTACGCTACACATTACTTTATAAGCCTACATCGATAGTTGAGATTTAAAAATTGTATTTTGTTCAGTATATGGTTCAGTATATGGCTTTACGAATTTTACATGTACAGTAATGTTGGGTTTGCAAAAATAAAATTTATTTAACTTAGCATTTGTGGTGTGGATAAATAAACCAACATAAATATATACAGAATATTTCGACGACTTGTTTTTAACAATTTCAGTTATAATGCTGTCCTGAAATAATTGCTATTTCTTCATTTTTCGAAGACCGTACACAGTTTCCACTATAACAGTAGCATATTGGGGGCATAATCTATAAATATTTTACACGCGAATGCCCACTGCAGCAAAGCGACTCTGTGTAGCAAATAATAATTATTTGATTGCAAACTATGGAAATCTACAAACGAGCAACATAGCTGAGAACATAAGAGAACATAAGCTGTTCATGAAAAACTTTGAATTTTACGTTTTCGCATAGATTATGTGTTTTGATAGGCCCAGACTTTGCAATTTGTCTCTCCGTGACAGTGAACCTAGGATCGAGCTCTTTTGCGCTTAAATTTATTGCAAACGCGGCGTAACATATTAAATCCCTTTCATTACAATTCAAGTTTTTCACTTGTTTGCAGTTTCCAGATGTATATTTGTTATATCTGCAAACAAAATTACGCCTTAAGTTTATATAAATACAGCCGACTTAGTGTGAACAAAGAATTTCATGTAGGTGAAATGAGTATCAACGAGAAAGGCATTGAAATCTTCATAACGCGTATGCTGAACAGTAATGTTGATGGGTGGCCATTAAATACAGAAAAAAATGACAATAAAAACCACAGACGTGAAAGCAAACTAAGTGTTCTGTAAGGCCTGTATTCCAGCAGCATGTAACAAACAGTGGTTCACATTTTATTTACAAATGACAAGAAAACATTTTATTCACCAAAGTAAGAATCGGTAGCAAAAATAAAAGTTGATTAAATAAAATTGTGTGTTTGTAGTAGTATATAAAGCTTTACGCTTCGTTAACACTGAAGTAAATTTCGAAGACACCATGTCTTTTTTTGCGTGCACGTGTGCAGATTTTTAAAATTTGTTTTGGATTTTTATCCATTTTTATCATTTATCATTTTTATCAAACAGCACTCGGAAATTGTTATGGTTTGAAATTAGCAAAATGCTGATTGCAGTTTTAAAAATTAAATTTAGTGCCATTTATTATAATTTTTGGCACACTTTCGTTCCCTACTAAGCTGGTACTCGATTTAGCGACCCCGGGTTGTTGTTATTGCTAAACATTTAGGAGATCGAAAATATAATTTTAATGTACCCTGTGTTGTATGTACAGGATAAGTGTAAAAATGTCAACTGATATGACATGCTACATCGATAAGCAAAAATACAAAGGTTAGTGCTATCATCGTTTGTACGCATACCACTATGATTTTGCAGTTTTCGGTCGTCTAAATTTGAAAACGTTTGCCCTGGCTTAGGCAGGCCATATTTCACTGTGCATTAATTAGTCTCACTTGTCAGATTCCTGTAAAAATTCAGACACCGCCATTTCGGCGACCGAGGCTTCCTGCAAAAGAAGAGCGCGCAAAGTGCGATTACATATATATATATATATATATATATATAGGCGTGGCGGTGTGAATTGGGTATAAGGCGCACACAACGTCTGCCCCCAAACCTGCACAACCTAACATACTACTAGAGACAATAGGCCTATACAATGCAACGTTTTACAGGTTTAATGCACATACAGAGAGGCGGTGATATTTCTATACTTTTGGTATATCTGTCATTGTCTTAAAGGTACTCACATTCTGGCAGCTGGACAACAATATTGGCTGTATTTTCACTGAACAAAAGAATGGTTACTTAAAATCTTAAGATCGAAGTTTTAGCATTGGCAATTTGGCGTTGACTTCTCGCACTGTAATTTTCTTTGAAAGATGCGTATAGGTTTGGACCATCATGAAAACGTGAACAAAATTAACATAAATGTTTTCAACTGCAGTTGAAAACATTTCTGATAAATTTGTTTACGTTTTAACTGACCGCGTACGCGCAGAAATGGTTATTTATGAGATTTTTGTTGAAACTTGACTTTGGCGTTGGTGGCTGTCGGAAATGTGTGACCACAAGAAATTGTAACAAATGCTCTCTAAGTTACGAAATGATGCATACATGTGCACACAAGAAAGGACGATCGTAAAGGAAGACTCCGCGTGTAATATTTTTGCACGTGAGGTAGATAAAACTGGCTAACAGTCGATTTTTGAGCGCACGTTAATATAACTTTCATTCGTTCTCTGTTGTGAAGCGAAAGCCAAGTATGCAAGGCTTGCTCGAGTTAGAGCCGCGGGTCTGTTTACATAGATGTCTCCCTGTCACCGTCTATAGCTGCCTGTCACCGCCTGTCAACCTGGCCGTCTGTCTGTCTGTCTGTCTTTGTCTGTGTCCGTGTGCGCCGGTGTCGAGCAGTGGAGATAGTGAGTTGATGTAAGGTCCAATCCACACCGCCCCACACCACGCGACCAAACGTAGCGTCACGTACGATACGATACGATACGAGATGCTATTTTAACGTGCGCTCGAAAGCCAACATGAGTCAGCTTAATCTGTCGCACGGAACCGACAAAAAAATAAAAAGTGTAAAAACTGAAAAAAAACTAAAAGTAGAAAACAGATATGCTCAGAAATAACAGTAAACAGTCCCGGGAATCCACGTAGTAAATATTTCAGTAGAAGAAAGAAAGGACTGCAGTGGAAAGGATTTGCAGAGAAGGAAGGTTTTAAGCCTGGAAAGAAAGAGTGAGTGGGTGATGGAATGCCAAAATAACAGGAAGTATGACTGTTGGCAGATAATTTTGATTATGGTCATAGGCGAACATGTGAACAAATATCTTTCCCTTAACAAACTGGGAATTATTAAGTCAAGAACTGAAACCACGCCCGAAGTAGGTTTCAAACGAAATGCCTTACACTAATTCACCTTTGATCACATCAGTGAAGCGCAATGTTTACGCAGTGAAGTTGAACGATGAAGTCGTTTATAGGCCATGCATGGAGGGAACAAAGCGGTATAGAACTTTTCAGCAATTAACGGATCGAAGCTAAACACTAAGAGCAGTGAATAATAGTTTGTATGCAGGAATTTAAATTTCATCTGTAATTATAAAAATTTGATGACCAAAAGACTTTTCATTTGCTAGGTGAATGTGGTTTTCGTATCGCTTTGTGGTCGCTTTAGTCTGTGGCCGTTTTGGTTTGTGGTCGTCTAGGATGTACGCCCCGCCTTTAACCCCAGCCAAATTAAGCTGGTACTCGCTTTAGCGACCCCGGCTGCATGCAGGTTGAGTTGACCTAGTTGGCTGGTTACATGCCGAGATGGTATACTTGCCCGACCAGTAGTCACCCATCCCAATAATAACCGGGCCCGACTTGCGTTAACTTTGTTCTTACGACGAACGACACATAACCAATACGCCACGCCGCAAACGCAGCGTATGTGTGAACGCCACGTAATGCCCAGTTCACACCGCCCGCCAGACACAAGACGGTCCTGTCTTTGTCGGTTATGCAATGTCCAATGTCCAATGTCATTCTAAAAGGTTTTAGACACCAAGATAGCCAAAATTGAAAGAATGGTTACTGACCAATACCTATTTGTAGGCTTAGGGGGTCATGTTGGACGCCATATTGAATTATTCGGTTACGTAATTGTCCAGCGTCATTCTAAGTGGTCTTAATGTGTTCCTTGCCCCAAAAAACCTAGGGATAGACACCAAGATCATCAAATTTGAGTGAATAGTTTCTGATTTATGGCTATCCATATATTTTGGCGGCCATTTTGGACGCCATATTGAAAAATTACTTTTTCAGTGCTTCGGTCTTGGTAAACTTTTGGTATGTCATAAAGTACACCTAATGTTAATAGAATCAATTGATAAACATTTTCTAGCAATTTTGGGGGTCAAACCTTATTTTGACCCGACTAGGCGTGGCGGTGTGAATTGGGTATAAGGCGCACACAACGTCTGCCCCGGAGATCTATAGGATGACCTAGATACCAACGATCAATACACGCAGAACGCCTTGCCTGCTCGTTCTATACTGCTGCAGGTCTATGGTTTAGTGATGGGAAAGTTTATTCGAATATATTCTAAGCTATTCGTATGGCCGAATAGAATCGAATCTATTTGCTTTATCGATTCTGTGTACAGTCCATAGTTAGCTACAGACTACCGGCAAACATTAAGTAAGTAAGTGAGTGAGCAAAAAGCAGTTATGTCCCAGTGTACCGGAATCGATTACAACGTCTCGTTCGAAAAGGCGGTTTGGCAGATTTTCTCTTCTGCAGTACTTGCTAAGTGCTAACTCTGTTCGTATTTCATACTTTTATTTTGTACAGCTTATTGTGTTATTTCCGGTATTTCTGTATGCTGCCTCATGGCGTAATAAACGATGATGATAATCTCCTTTCAGTGACTTCTTCAAATATCTGTAGTTCTTGTCGTGTCGAAGGCATGACGGCAACGCGTTCGACACGCGACAACCGACAGCAGAAAAACTTCTGTCGCCGAATATTGATTCTGAACTGAGTTTGCGTGTCAACTCTAATGGGTTTCTTGTTCCGTATTTATTTTGACATCTTCTTGGCTTTATCTGCAGCAAAATACAGGGGTATAAAGACTTGCAAATTAGAAAAAATCGGACCCACAAAACAGTTACAAATTTGTATGGCGTTGCGTCTACAACCGATGCGAAATTAGCCACAGTTCTGAGACTGCGGTTTGGCGGGCTTCTCGATAAACGAATTTGTTTTTGTTATGTTACGTAATTATGTTGCTTTGGTCTTCAGTGCTTTGATGCTGTTGGTTGGGTGGCAGGAAGGGCATCCGGCCAGTAAAAAACTGAGTGGTGGGGTGCTGGTGTGGTTATCTGTCTGGAGTGAGGTGCAGACTTGCATATGGCCCAGCTGATGCCACTGCCACTCACTGTCTCTTGCTTCAGTAAAATCCAGATTGG
>Ga0126325_10000202_pt1 | contig 16569 bp, 11 predicted proteins | sample InaspJWI14metaG_FD_94487 | JGI IMG/M metagenome (GOLD analysis project Ga0126325, IMG submission 94487) | Marine gutless worms symbiont microbial communities from Oahu, Hawaii - Inanidrilus sp. 1 OAHU.JWI-14 metaG | ecosystem: Host-associated > Annelida > Digestive system > Unclassified...
GCAAAGCCATTGCAAGTAAATAGTGTGCATAATCTGGAAGATGTTCTACAGTGAGTCTTGCACATTCTAATTCCTTCTGAAAGTAAGTGTATCATTGGTTCAGTAAAGTGTAGTATGCGTGAGTCTGCATGGTGGAATGTCTGTGTTGCATGTTACGCAGGCAAGAGGTTACTTGCAGTCTCTGCCACCAAAGATCAAGGTTCCGTGGAATAAGCTGTATCCGTCAGCTGACCCGAAAGGTGCAGTAGAAATGTTAACCTGCTGATTGATCGATTGAGTTGTGAGTTTACATCGCACTCGTCACACAATAGGTCATTTCGGAGACATGTGGAAAAAACTAAACCTAACACAACAAAAGCATACATTCACCAATCAAAAGAAATGACACAAACCCACACACACAAACACACCCGTTTAACAGCCCTTTTCCGGGACTATCCGGGTGAGCCAGTACCAGAAAGGTAAAACCAATCCGGATTTTACTGAAGCCAGCTGGGCCATATGCAAGTCTGCACCTGACTCCAGACAGATAACCATGCCAGCACCCCACCACTCAGTTTTTTACAGGCTGGATGCCCTTCCTGACGCCCAATCAGCAGTGTCAAAGCACTAAAGGCACTTTAGAAGAAATGACACAAAAAACTAAAGCCAGGTTTAGTTGCCTTTTCCATTACGTTTACTAGGCATCGTGATGTAGGTTATGCATTGAAATGTACAGTTTTATTACATTGGCTATACTTTGGCATCTTCAGATTTTGTGTGTGCCATAACAGATTTAGTAGTAGCATTGTATTTCAGCTGTTACTGTCCAGAAAGTTTGCATGAACTGTTTACGACAGTGATTTTGGTTGGTCACGCAGCCTGAACAAACTGGAAGCTCGGTGATCTAAGTTAATTGAAACAAACGTGGGAGATCTGCAGAGGTGAAGCCGCGATTGAGCAAATATTTACGTAAATTATATTTGTTCAACTTTTTCCTGTGCCACCCTGTACAAACAGCAGAGTACTGCTACTACTACTACACCCGTTCAATGGCGTCTTCCAGAACAATATGGGTAAGCCAGTACCAGCAAGGTAAAACCAGTCGGGATTTAAATGAGGCAAGAGATAATGGTGTTTTGGGAAGCATTGGCATCAGCTGGACCATGTACAAACAATCTGCACCTCGCTTCAGATGGCTAACCACACGAACGCCTCGTCACTCAATTTTTCATTTTGATGCTCTTCCTTCCAGTGTCAAAGCACTGAAGGCACAGCAAACAGCAGAGTAATTTCTGTTATTTGCATTGGCCATGTTGCAGCACTCGACTTGTTGGACAAGATGCTGACGTTTAATCCATTCAAGAGAGTCGACGTTGAGACAGCGCTGGCACACCCGTATCTGGAGCAGTACTACGATCCATCAGATGAGGTCAGACTTTGAATTTATCACCAAAACATGTGCTTATTGTCGTTAATATCGACTCTGTTTAAGTCTAGGCTAACGACATTCCTCTTCTCCTGGGCTTTCTCTCTTCCCTTTTCTCAGTAGCACACTGCGTGGCCCCAGCATCTCTGAAGTTACGACCTTATGGTGCTACACACACGCACACACCTGTTTAATGGCCCTTTTTCCGGGACTACCCGGGTGAGCCGGTACCAGAAAGGTAAACCAATCTGGATTTTACTGAAGCAAGAGACAGTGAGTGGCAGTGGCATTAGCTGGGCCATATGCGTGTCTGCACCTTGCTTCAGACAGATTACCACACCAGCACCCACCACTCAGTTTTTTAGAGGCCGGATGCCCTTCCTGCTGCCCAACCAACAGCGTCAAAGCACTGAAGGCAACAGATATGTTTATTATTATTATTATTAGACGGGGGTCACTTGCACAAAGGGTCATACATGCATGCAAAAATTCAGCAGTGTATTTTTCTCTGGTATTGGTAGAAAATGTTATTCCCCTAAATTACTCTTGGATTAAGGTCTTCTTCGCAAAATTTTGGGCTCTACACCTGCGTCACAAATACTGATGTGCCTAAATTTGTAACAGGGAACCTTCAGGAATGGGCTGTTTCTTGAGACGCCACTTAATATGCTGTCGGCAGAGCACATATGTTATGAATAAGAGTTGCGGTTTGCTGACATCGGCAGCGCTGTTAATAGGGAATGATAGTGCTCCCATACAATTGGCGCAGTGCCGGTTCCCTGGGCTGGCCATTTCCAATGCTAAAATATAAATATAGTTTTCAAGCAAAATATACGGAAGCAGTTTTATCAAACAGCACTCGGAAACTGCTATGGTTTGAAAATGCCAAAATGCTGATTGCAGTTTAAAAAAAAAATTCTTATTGTGTTATTTATTATAACTAGCTGATACCCCAGCTAGCCCTATGATACAGTACTTTCAACAGACGACCGTTCTAGCCAACTGTGTCGCCATGCCTCGTCGGCCATTGCCATGTTCCCAGGCCTGAGCCACAGCAGCCTGTCCTACTACGGAGCTGTGCCACTACAGACAAACACACCGCCCACCACCACCACTGCTGCTGCTGCTGACTGACAGACGCCGACATTTGCCTCCTCGCGCACCCGCCCCTCCCCGAAAGCAGCTGTCTCGTACGTCTGTGGGGAGGGGGCAAATGTCGAGTCCCTTGCGCATCAACCTTGTGAAGATAGAAGTGTAGATTTTCGGCACACTTTCATTCCCTATTCAGCGAAGCAACTCAGTCATCAGCGACCGCACAGGCAGGAAATGTAATGCAGTGAGCGTCTGTTTGAGAGTCCGTACCCTAAGTTGCATACCGTGGCCGTCGTTGTGTACAGTCAAACCTGCTCAAGTGGATAGCACTGGGACCTGATTGTGAGTGTCCACTTAGGCAGAGTATCCACCTGTCCATGTTTTATGCTTTATATTGTGTCTAAACGGGACCAACAAACGATATCCATTTAAGCGGGTTATCGGCGTAAGTTGTATCCACTTAGAGAGGTTTGACTGTACTCTGAATTACTAGCAGTAAGCATATGAATGCACTGTTGGCTTCAATTCAATACCCCCACCTTCACCCCCACAGCTGAATAATTTTTAACAGATTTGCAATCTGGAGAGGGTTGGGGGGGGCAACTGCCCCCATTTCCCTCCCTCCTCTGTCCCCCGTGGCGACACCAACGTTTATCGCTGTTACTACCTCTCGTGGTACTGTCCAAGCTGCTTGAACGTTTGGTCAGTAAGCAGCTGTTTCAGTCATCGTACTCTTCAGCTGTGTGACAGACTGTAACTTTTAATACTGTAAGGTGCCCCTGTAACAGACTTTTTCGTGAAGTGTCACCTTAAACTTCACATTGACATTACATTACTACAATCTGTCCCCAAATAACGTGGCTACATCTGACAGGTGAGATGGACAAATCTGTAAGATGTTCATGTCAAATTTTCTCAGGATTTACACACACACGCATACACACCCGTTTAACGGCCCTTTTCTGGGACTACCCAGGTGAGCCGGTACCAGAAAGATAAAACCAATCTGGACTTTACTGAAGCAGGAGACAGTGAGTGGCAGTGGCATCAGCTGGGCCATATGCAAGTCTGCACCTCGCTTCAGACAGATAACCATGCCAATACCCCACCACTCAGGATTTAACGTGCCAAAAATTATTAAACTAGATTACTTTTTGACAAAGTTATTCAAAAAATAAAAAGATGGACGTTTTTTTGGACACAGTATACTTCTGTGTTTTATCTGGTGTCTGTGTGGTTTGCAGCCAGTGGCAACAGAGCCGTTTACATTTGAGATGGAGCTCGACGACTTGCCGAAAGAGAGGTTGAAGCAGCTAATCTTCGAAGAAACAAACTTGCTGCGAGAGAGACAAGCTTACGAGGCAGCACAGATGGGCCGGGTCAACTTGGGTCAGTTGATAGTGTCTTTTGCATTTTCTACTACTGCTTGCAGATCTCTGAATTGTCAACAGGCACAGGGACGTGTAAAGGGGTATTCCAGTTTTCTTCTTCTTCTTCTTCTTGATCGATAGTGCACAAACTTCAATGGATTGAAGACTCCTGTCGTAGTTGCATCTGCATCAGGGTTGACATGATATATATCGGCGATACATATCCATGATATATGTCGGATATTGTCGACTGAAAATATATCAGATATTTTCAGCAAATGTGTTAAATGATTTTGAAATTTTCTATAAATAGTAATTTATTTGTACTATATCCATGTGCTCAGTAATGCCGTCAGTGCTTTGACACTCTTGGTTGGGCGTCAGGAAGAGCATCTGGCCTGAAACAAATTGAGTGATGAAGTGTCTGGAGCGAGGTGCAGATTGTTTGCACATGGTCCAGCTGATGCCACTGCCATTCCATAACCCCATCTTCTCTTGCCTCATTTAAATCCTGACTGGTATTTACCTTTCTGGTACTGATTTACTCAGGTTGTCCCAGAAATGAGGCCGTTAAATGGGTGTTGTTTTATAGTAGTTCACGTTCTCAGTAATAAACCAAAACTTGTTCTTCTACAAGAAACTGACAGACTATAGAGTTTGTTTTTTGTGTCAATATATGCTACAAGTGAGGAACAAAAACTGGGAAACAGGAATGCAGCTGATCTGTGCATGGCACAATAGTGTGACTATCTGTTTGGGGGTCTGTTTGGATAATGCTTTTATGAATCCTCGGAACTATAATTTGTTCAGTTTTAAACTTGTTACTCAGTACTATTTCTGCCCAGTAGTCTGAAGCTCGTGCACAAAATTCATACCACGTGTGCACTCCATGTATTTTAAAGTGTATTGGTCAGTAGATCACAGACAGCATAGCATAGTGCTTGATGTTGAAACACATTTTATATACAGCCAGAACCCGCTTAAGTGGATAGCATTGGGACCTGTTTAGCAGTAAACGTAACCAGTCAAGTGATATCCATTTAAGCCAGTTATCCACTTAAGTGGTATCCACTTTGGTTTGGTTTGACTGTTCATTACTACTGCGGCTGCCTTGTGTGAACCGAGATGTTATTTGTTGTGCAGGGTAGCTTAGTCATTGCCAGTTGCAGTGACTGTAGCAGACCAAACACACATCGTCATCAGTGTTTTCATCTTTTATTACCATCGTGAACAACAGTGGATGCCGTCGTTGACATTTGCTTTGCATTTGATTGTCTTGTGTTTGCTTACACTAGATAAAGCTCAGATCTGCAGCATCTTTTAGTGACTGTTTTTTTTCTCGTTGGCGTCAGTGATGACATGAGTGACGTAACTTGTTTTCTGTTGTTGCCTCTTTGTTGTTGATCAGTCGTCTATGCTATTAATTAACAGTGGATTCGCTGTCTTCAGTGCTTTGACGCTGTGGGTTGGGTGGCAGGAAGGGCACCCGGCCTGTAAAAAACTTGAGTGGTGGGGTGCTGGCATGGTTATCTGTCTGGAGCGAGGTGCAGACTTGCATATGGCCCAGCTGATGCCACTGCCACTCACTGTCTCTTGCTTCATTAACACCCAGATTGGTTTTACCTTTCTGATGTCTGCTGACCCGGGTAGTCCCAGACAAAGGGCCCTTAAACGGGTGTGTGTCAGTGCCAAAGTAGTACAGACCTCTGGCTTGTTGAAACATGCGGGTATCTATTCTGCTTCATGTGTGCTGCAAGGATTGAAAGTACGGTTTAAAACAATATTAGTGCAGGTGTGTGTTTGGTGCTGAAAATTGAGCATCCCATATTTGCTACGTTTGTTGCTTAGTAAATCAAATCGCATTCGTTGTTGGCTTACTGTTTCTGCAGTGCCGTGTGCTACGAGATTACGACGAACTGCACGGAATAGGGAACATCACTGACACTGTTTTCCATGTTTTTTTGAATTTTATATGTTGTACAGTGCCAGTATCATGTGTTATGTCTGTTTTAATTTGTTGTTGTTATCTGAAGTGGTCTATGAATGTGCTTGTACCATACAGTCAAGCTGCAGTGCTGATTTGAAATTAGATATTTTTGTCTTACGACAGGACTATCTGTTGTATTGTCAGTGAGAATGTTGCATATGGCAGGCACAAACGAATGACCCGTTAACTCATTGTAGGTAAGTAAGTAAGTAAGAGTATATGTACAGCGCGCAATAATCAAGAGTCACAATGTGCTGCGGTTTCTAGGCCCTGAATAAATGTGTTTTCAGGTGTTGCCTAAACTGTCCGTAGCTGGTGATCTGTCTTGTGTGCCATTTGTGCACATATTGATAGTTTATTTAGTCGTAATTATTTAGTATGAAGTGTAAAACAAGATTGAGTTGGTAATGCTATGTGTGCTTTGCATTTGCTGGCAGATTGTTACTGTTACGTTGAGTGATCCTGACAGTACTGATGTGTGGCATTCCAAATATTTAAAAAAAATTAACAGCGGGTTTTTGCCTCCGACCGTCCGATAGCTGAGGCCGGAGACATCATGTGTTTGGGTTGTCCGTCCATCTGTGTGTGTGTGCGTGTGTCCGTCGACCAGCTTGACATCGACATATACTGGTGTAATTGTATGATGTGTACTCAGGGTGTCTACAACTCAGTGGCATAGCAAGGGGGTGCTGGCCGCACCGGGCGGCACTTGCTAGGGGCGGCAAATGGGCGAAAAATTCACGTGTTTACGTGCAATAAAAATAAAGCATTACAGCTGCAGCACGTACCTATCCTCAGTATCCTGGGCTATAAGATTGGGTCATTGGCTGCGTCCAGTTTGACTTTGTTGGTATTATGCCAATTTTGTGTCGGGGCCGGTCTATACCGAATATTAGTTTGGTATTATGCCAATTTTGTGTCGGGGCCGGTCTATACCGAATATTAGTTTTCTTTTCTTAGGTAGCATGACGTCACACATGACGAAAGGGTGGCAAATTTGACCGCCGCCCCGAGCGGCCAAAGGTCCTGCTACGCCACTGCTACAACTCCTGGAATTTGACATTTCTCCTGGAAATATTGGAAATCTCCCGGAATTTAGTTGATGCTCCTGGAAATTTGTATAATTAGTAATGTAATTTTCGCACGTTGGGCGGTTTTTAGTACTGTGTACACAGGGAAATCCTTCAATAAACAGTATCACTTCACCTGCATTTTGCATCACTTGTCATGGAAAAGTCTTCTGGATTTTAAAAAAAATGTATCCTGAATACCACCTGGAAATTGGTTAAATTGGATTTGTAGACTCTCTGGCATTGGCAACACAGTAACGGCCTAATACCAGTACCCTGTCAAAATCTTGAGCTTATATTGGCACAAGAAAAATTAACTGCTAGGCAAGTAAATCAGGCAGCTGTTTCACCAGTGAACTGCGAGCAGATAGATTACTCGTTCTGTGTGTTTTCATTTAATGCCTTCCTCAGTGCTACAGTGCTGTTGGTTACTTTTGTTAAGGCTGTGCCAGCACTGCTTTACCTTCAGTGCTTTGACACTGTTGGTTGAGCATCAGGAAGAGCATCTGGCTTCTAAAAATTGAGTGATAGGGTGTTGGTGTGGTTATGTGTCTGGAGCGAGGTGCAGATTGTTTGTATATGGTCCAGCTGATGCCAGTCATCCCAAAACCCCATCGTCTCTTGCCTTGTTTAAATCCAGACTGGTTTTACCTTTCTGGTACTGGCTTACCCAGGTTGTCCTGGAAAAGAGGCCGTTAAGCGGGTGTAATTGTAATAGTAGTAGTACCGCTGCTTTACCAAATTTTATCACACAGTTGCTATTCCATGGACATTTGATTTATTTGTCTCTTTATTAACTTCAACTTCAGTGCTTTGACACTGTTGGTTTGGCAGCATAAAGGGCATTCGGCCTGTAAAAAAACTGAGTGGTGGGCTGCTGGCATGGTTATTGGTCTGGAGCAAGGTGCAGACTTGCATATGGCCCAGCTTATGCCACTGCCACTCACTGTCTCTTGCTTCAATAAAATCCAGGTTGGTTTTACCTTTCTGGTACCAGCTCACCCGGGTAGTCCCGGGCAAAGGGCCTTTAAACGGGTGTATGTGTGTAACTTCAACTACTGTTCAAGTCTTAAGTCTTGTGATGTTGAATCTCAAGATTGCTAGCATCCAATTTCCAGAAGTCTCTGACTTGGCTCGAGACCACAACCTGATTCAGTAGTTAAGTTATGGAAAATATACACTTGTACTTGTGTCTGAAACAATTGTACGATATATTATGTTGCTGTATTCAAACGTAATCTGTGTGTCAGCAGTAAGTAAAATTGTGCAGTTGGGCATGAGCAGAATTCTAATATACTTGTCAGTCATAATGAAGAGAAATAGCCCTATGCTATTCAACTTTAAGGCCATAGAGCAGCCTGTAAACATTGTCTGAGTTGAGAACAAAAATTGTTACACTGTATTTATATGTTAAAATGAATAAAATAAGCTACTGTGCATCTCATTCCTAAAAAAAATTCACTCATACTTGTGAAACACCCTAATGTGTCTGCACTGCTTTACATCGTGTTCATTTCATCTCTGCGTAACTATTACTATTCTTATTGCTATCACTATTAAAACTGTCTGCTGTTACTGGCACAATTGCAGTCTGCATTCTGTGATGGCAGACAGAGATAGCTGCCGGCGTGTATAAGCCTGTCACATTTGTTGGTCATGAATATCCCCTTTGTTACACTAATACTGTTTTTGCAAAAGTCTTCTTTATTGAATTCTATAGTTTCTTGATTAAAACTGTTCACTATATGTCTCTTTGTCCCCCAGAAAACAATTGAATGTTAATTTCTGGTTTTCATCTGCAGACCATGGTGTACAGTCTTGGTCATTAACTCAGCAGTAACAAGACTGGTTCATGTTAATCTGCTCTAGCCCATATCTCACAACTTTCGTTACAGACTGCAGTCAGATATGCCGTATTTCACTGTGAAATCCATGTGCTTGTTTACAATGGCCACATCCACGAAAAAGCAGACAAGCTTCTGTCACTCATTTTTGCAGAACTGTACGTAAGTTGATGGAATCCTTACAATTGTCATAAAATTTTGAATTTGCAGAAACACAGGGTATGCATCCAGCATACATTTTGGCCCTTCCATGCAGCTTCTGCATAAATTTGTGTCTTAGATATGGAGTGTGAGCGGATCCTGATAATTCCTCGTACAGCAAAATAGGCTGTAGTAGAAAAACGCCATTGGCATTACTTCTGCTGGACATTTTTTGCAAACAGGGCTATTCCAGATACGAGTTTGTCTTGAGTGCCGGTACCTAGAGCTCATAAAAACTCTAGCTTTATTTCAATACTCACGCTCGATACTCGACTACTGTTGCAGTGGATATTTTTCACGAAAAAATGGTTATGGTAAAATAAATGTAAAATTATATCAGTTGTCGATTTAATTTGTACATAGACTGGCAACTGAAAGTGTGTGGCAGTAGCCAGAGAAAACACTGAAACTTCCACTAAGCTTATTAGTTATCATTCATTCCAGAATCGTACAGTTATAACTTTTAATCCTACTTACTTAATATTTTTGACTACCTGTGGCAGATTTGAGTAGCTCTAAAAAGCTTGGCAAGTATTTGAGCTTAAAAAATCTTTTCTGGAACAGCTCTTGTTGCAATGCCTATAAAATGATGTTCGTTGCTGTGTTTTGCTTATTAAAGCTGGTTGAACTGGTCTGTTTATCAACCTGGAGCCCAATTTACAAGGTATTTTGCGATAATGCAAAAGATACGATCGACTTACGATGGACATCTAATTTACAAAACATCTTACAAAGAGCAGAAGGTGCGATTCATTCGAGAAATACGTAAGATTGTCTGAGACAGTGTTTGTAAATTACAACATTCCTTAGAGAAATTTTATCGCATTTTAAGTCACAATCGTAAGTCGATCTTACGATAAAGTTTCGATAATCTTGTCATAAACTGTAAGATAATTTGTAAATCCCGACCTCTGATGTATTGCTGTGAAAGACTGGTACAAATGTGAGCACATGTTGACATGTATATTTTCAATGTGCACACTGTTCTTCAGCTGTTCTGCTGCAGGCATAAAATGATAAATACTGTTTCTGTTTGATTTTAGCTAGTATGATGTCACTCCAGACTGACACTGCTGTACATAAACTGATTAGTTTGCAGTGAAAGTATGCAAACAGCTAATACTGTCAAAGACATTCAACATTTTGCTGTTTGTGTACGTAGGCATTTTCTGCTAGCCATAGGTGGATCCAGGTCATCATGTTGGGAGGGGCCAAACCTCCTATTTTGGTCAGGGGTGAGGCCCGATGGGCTGAAGCCCGAGGCCAAAAGGACCTAATAGCAGGGGTGGGATTTTGGGGATGGTGCAGCCAGCCTCCTTTCCACCAGGGTCTGGCAGAGCGCTGTAAGCTCCCCCAGCGAGGTCTGGGCAGAGCCCTGGCCGCTAAAAGGTTTTCTTGTATTCTACAGGCGCCAGATACTCTCCTGGAACTTGTTGGGGGGAGCATGGTCCCCCTTAAATGTGCAGTCTTGATTCGTCTCAGAACCAACCTATTTCATCTACTTATGCTGCTAGCAAGCTGTGTGGTTCAGAGTACCTTTGCTGAGAATTAACAATTGTTTCACAATACAGAAGTGGACTGAGTCCTCCTGCCACCTGACATGTTACTCAGTGTGAAAACAGTTAGCAGAGTGAAAATAACAGTGAAAAGCATTGAGAACTTAATACAGTGTAGCTGTACCACCAATTTTTCACATTACAGTGCTGCATTTTTAGAATATAAAACAGACGTTTGAATTAAAAACAAATCCTTGTTAGGAAAACTACAGCAGACATGCACAACTAAGATTAAAACGGCACATTTAGTTGCAGATACTGTCCATAGATATGTAGAACATTCACGAGTATTCAGTGCTTAGGAATGATAGCTATTTATATGCCAAGTGCACACATGTATTGCAGACTTGCAGTTATACTGAATAGTTTGAGACATTACATGTAAAATTAGTATTAAAAAGTGCAGTTTATCCATCTGTTAACGGCGATGGATCAGAAACCACAAAACTCATTAAAAAGGTGATATCACCCACCATCACATCGCCTGAATGTCAACGTGATGCCGAGTAATATCAAGGAATTTAAGGACAAGTGTTGATTGCTGTCGAGGCATGGTTTGATTCGAGACATTCTCTTTTCAAGGCATAAACAGCTTAGAAGAAAAGTTGACAAATGCATTCATGTTGCCAGAGAATATACTGAAAAAAAGGACAGTGTGTGATATAATTTTTATAGCCAAGTAGCAAAACTTATTGTGTGCCCCTGGTACGTATGCAATACAGTAGGTGCAGAATTTAAATCTGAAAACACATTTTGTTTTTTACACTACATAAACAGTAATAACCTAGCAACAGTTAACAGTGACTATGCAAGACCATAATACTGTCGCTGTGCTTGACTTACAGAATTTATATTAACATTCTATTGCAGAAACACTTTCTACGACTCCTTTGCAGTTCCTGTCAAAGCAGATGTTATGCCAGCTCTCTTCAGTTCTTCAACAAGTTCGCCTTTCTGGTGAAGTTCAATCATAATGTCACAACCACCAATAAACTCTCCATTCACATATATCTGCGGAATTGTTGGCCAGTTTGAATAATCTTTTATACCTGGATATGAAACACACACACACAATTTAAAGTTGTTGGGAACATAACCTCGCTATTGGTAAAAAGAAACGCTGCAGTCAGGAGTAAATTCAACAGAATTGATAAACGTATTTTGCGTGCCAACTTGTGGATTAACAGAGGGAGTGGCAATGTTGTCACTTGTAAAAACACTGGCTAAATAGTTATTAAACATGGATGCTTGGTCTTTAGGATTGGTAATTAAATCGCCAAAAGGAGACCTAATGTTGTTAACGAAAGTATTAGTTTTTAACTTTTTGTTGATAAAAGCTCCCTAAGTTGTTTTTGCGAATCAGCTGTAATTCTTTGGCAGCATGATATTTGTTTAGAGCTTGTATGCATTTGTTGGCAACAGATCTATACTTCAGCTTATCACACTCATAATGAGAAACCCTCCAACGCTTCCAAGTGACAGCTTTGTTTTTAACTAGATCTCTTATGTACCTAGGATAATAACGGTTAAGATTACCTTTACGTTGGGTAACTTTAGGACAGATATTAGGAACAAAAATATCAAGTGCATCAATAAGTACAAGTATTGAGTGAAGGCTGGCCCAGCAACTTTAGTATCAAAACAAGTCTGAAAAACAGAATTCCAATTGACAGACTGTAAATAATCATTAAGTGCACTGTAGTTAGCAGTAATTGAGATGGGAAACTGTATCAAATGCTTTTTTGAAATCAGAATAAATACAATAAATGCAACAAATAAACAGAAACAACACAGTTCTGCCAAACAAAAAAATGACCCCCAATTATTCTGCAGTATCATGTCGCCTTAGAAAATGACATGGTGCTGCAAATTTATACTAAACAAGCCAAATCTGGTGTGAACTTTTATGCGCTTTCGTCACAGTACCTTGCCGCAACTGCTCGTCTTCTAACACATTGTAAGCGTCAAAGGTGTCAACTCCGTGCATTTTCAGAATCTGAACCACGGCATTACTGAAGCCACACCGCGGAGCGTCGGGAGTGCCTTTCATAAACACGACAACCTTCTGTCCACTTTTCACCAGCCCATCAATGTGCTCCTTAGAGCCAGTTGCAGTCGCAGACAAAGACCTTACGAAATGAAAGACCGACTGTGACCGCCGAACTGCCGCGTTTGCTAATCTTATCGCAAACATATTCAGTGTGAAACACGTCGACTTTTACTACAAAATAAATGAAAAATCTGAAAAAAATATCGCTCATCAACACAGAATAGTTAAACGAATACACAGAAATTGTAAACAAAGTGTATAGAAAATAGGATTAGAGAACTGGAACTCTGGTGAATGCGGACGCCGACTGCCAAGCGACGAGGACGGGCAGCACGGCAGCCAATCAACTGCTTGCATGTGACAGGTCAACCCATAAAACTCACAACAATGGACATGTGTTGGTTTGGACGTAAAACTGTTGGCGAGTTTTTTTGACGTTTTACGTTAAATTGTTATACGGTCGTTTAAAACAGACACGGATTACCGTAAAATTATAGACGAGTCCCCCGTTAAATATTCTATATTTCTCGGGTATGTGAGTGACGTCATCGTATAAATGAATGGAGTCGAGTTTGCAGACAACATAGGCATATAACAGCGCGATGCCGCTAGACAAACAAGGTCGTAGTGTGTATGGTTTCTTCATGACTGCAGCTAAATCACTGCCAGGGATACCTGAACGAAACTGGTACCAATAGGAAATACAGAAGCCCGTAGTGGTTACTTGTTAACGAATGACGTCACTGTCGGGCCAAGATCGTTTTGTTTAGTGTTTACATACGTTTGGCATTTTCGTGAAGATAAAATGTCTTCGAATTAGTCGAAATGCGTGCATTTTTAAATTTCATTATACTCGGGAGTGGGCTGTGCTCCCTCCCCAGACCCCATTTCCATCATTTTTCGAAATTAGATTTTATTTCAAAAATATTAAATTTTACAATGCAAATTAATACGTACCAAGAAGGCACAAAAATATGCACTGAAGTGAATGAGCGACCTGTAACAAGGCCACAAATTAAAAGTATGCCTTCAGTGCATTGACGCTGTTAGTTGGGCGGCAGGAAGGGCGTTTGGCCTGTAAAAACTGAGTGGTGGGATGCTGGCGTGGTTGTCTGTCTGGACAGTGTAGTCACTTGCATATGGCCCAGCTGATGCCACTGCCACTCACTGTCTCTTGCTTCAGTAGAATTCTGATTGATTTTACTTTTCTGGTACCGAATGAGAATAGGCCTGATGTTGAGTCTGTACAAAACATTGGTCAGGTCTCATGTTGAGTATTTTATCAGTGCTTGGAATCCACATTGTAAGAAAGACAAGGAGCTCATTGAGAAGGTTCAGCGGAGATTTACAAAAATGATTAATAATATGGAGGTAAAATCATATGAAGAAAGATTATATTGTTTGAAGATGGACACTTGAAGAGCGAAGGAATAGGCAGGATCTCATCGAGGTATTTAAGATGTGTAACGGGCTGTTGAGGCTAAAGTTGAATGAGTTTTTTTACTCTAGCATGCAGATAATGCAAGAGGAATTAGAGGATAGTCTAGGAAACTAGTTAATTTTCGGTGCACACGGAACTGTTGTAAGTATTTTTTTCAAATAGAGTGATTAATAGATGGAATTAGCTGTACCAGCGGGTAGTAGATGCTTCTAGCATCAGTGCCTTTAAAGGATGGTTGAATAAAACAAGGGAAACTAGAATGGGCTTCTTCATGGACTGATCCACCGAGCCCTAGGCATAGGCCTCCCCGGTGGGTTTTCTGGCTGGCGAGGCCACACAAGGTGAGTGAAAAGGTGAGTGACCTTGATTTCAACGAGATACCAATTTCCTTCAGCCTAGCCCATTGCCACAGTATACTGGCCGTCCCATCTCTGGCAAATGCAGAAAAAAATTAGCGTTCTGTAGCTGCAACGTCATTCATGACGTATTTGTCTTGTTTGCATCTGTGAAAGTCGAAGTGATTTGGTTTGACACTTTCGTCTCAGACCAGAGTTTAGCGTTAGGCCTACTTCACGTTCGCGTATTAGACCAAACTTTTGGTCTCAGACTTAAGACTCGAGACTTTGAACTCAGCGAAAGATAAAGTGACCCGTGGTGTCGACAATCGAATAGTCTAGCCTGTTTGCCCCATAATTACAGTGCTTAGTTCTATATGAGTTGTTTTTGTTCGCTTCAGACTGGGGAGAGGCATTCCGGTTATTCGACGTCGACGACGCTGGATTCATCGATGCCAGAAAGCTGTTTAACGTCATCCGTCTGCTTGGATATAATCCGACTGAAGCCGAAGTGCAGGACCTAATAGCAGCCGGAGACAAAGACGGTGTGTGACTATCCTAACATAGGTCATTTTGTGGATATAGCACGATATAATGGCGAAAATTTATCGTGCTGTTCAAATATGCTATTGATCGATCAGTTAGTTTAAGAAAATATCCATATGATCACTGACTTACCTGCAAAGCGTATTTAAGCGCTGTCACGGTGACAGATATTTCTCGAGAGATTTTACCTACAACGTGGCGGCAGAAATAAACTGGCATAGATATGGAACAAAATTTCTTCGTCACTGTCACCCTATGTACAAGCTGGGAGTGTTCACAAGGATGCGCGGAGACGTGCCACGCCGCAACGCGTCCTGCATGAATGAACGATCAAGACCAAGAGTGAGCTTAGGCCGGCGTAGCCTATAGCCCGCAGTATATATAGATTCAGTGAAAGATCGAGATCGATGACGCTCGCCAAGAACTGAAACATAACGATACGTTCTTCTGGCACCCGCCTGCCCAATAACGCCAAATACGTATCTCGTCAGCATAGCATAAATAGAAAAAAAATCGGTTTGCTAAACTTTCTGTGTCTCGAGGAAATCTGCAGAAGTTCGGGTCAGGTCGATTGCCATACGAGTTTGCGCAGTTATATGCTGCGCAACATCGATTACATATTTTGCGACTAGCCAACAGCATATTCGACATGACGTGAAAATAGCCAACAAACGATTACGTAGTTAAAATTATGGCTGAAACGTTTACTAACGAACACTATTACACCCAGGGGTGTAGTGGTGCGGGAACGCGGTGGAACGCCGTTCTGGCAAATATTTTGGAGCAGGAACGGCGCTCCGGCGAATATCGTTGGCCACAGGTGGAACGCTAACACTGAAGCGCTCCGGCAAATCACGTCGTACTCGTTAGGTTGACCCTCGATCAGTTTATTTTCTGGCCCAAATTGCCCCCAAACGCGGGATTTGGCATCAAAAATCTCAAAAAATTTTCGGGGCTGACACCCCGGACCCCCTCAGCGGGGGCGCAAGCTCCCCCGTTGCTGGGACCTAGGTCTCGGAAACCGTTCCCCCAAATCAAAATTTACCACTACACCCCTGATTACACCAGTTGTCTCAGCTTAACCAGCCCATCATCCGACAAGTACAAGTACAAGTACAATTAAGCAGTCTGCAATGTCGCCGTGCATTGTAGTGTTTACTATAACAACCGCCAGGTGTCGTGTGTGCCAAGCTATTACAGCCGCTTGGTCTGCATGAACGTGGGTTTTCATTGAATCTATATTCTCCACGCATTATGCCAACTTATAGCCACAAAATAGCGAACTTATCATGACCATAGATTCTATGACGTCAATTCACCCGATGTATTTAGCGTTGTCAGGGCAAGAATAGTTGGGCGGTGGCCAACGTCAGCGAGAGCTTAAGCCGGCTAAGCTGTCACTCCGCATAAGCTGAACTGAACTGAACTGATTTTATTCAGCACACTTGCAGATTTGATGGGCTGAATTGCTGAATAAACTATACAATAATACAATGATACAGACAATTAAAAATGACTAAGATCGCGCGACCAAAACGTACATGAGCAGACTCGTGACGGCTTTCGAGCGCACGTTAACATGGCATCAGGGCCGAATTTAAGTGTGTGGAGGCCCTGGGCACGATCATTATTAGAGGCCCCTACCCACCCTCAAATGCTGTAATTTACA
>Ga0126325_10000204_pt1 | contig 16536 bp, 20 predicted proteins | sample InaspJWI14metaG_FD_94487 | JGI IMG/M metagenome (GOLD analysis project Ga0126325, IMG submission 94487) | Marine gutless worms symbiont microbial communities from Oahu, Hawaii - Inanidrilus sp. 1 OAHU.JWI-14 metaG | ecosystem: Host-associated > Annelida > Digestive system > Unclassified...
CCGAGGGTTTTGCCCTGTTCCCGAGCACGTTCGAGACCGGCGCGAACCCGCTCGCGGATCATGGCCCGCTCGAATTCGGCAAACACACCGCACATCTGGAACATGGCCTTTCCGGCCGCCGTCGTGGTATCGATGCCCTGCATGATGCAGGTACAGATCGACGCCCTTGGCCTGCAGGTCCGAAAGCAGCGCCACAAGTTGCTGAAAAGACCGCCCCAACCGATCGACTGACCAGGCCATCACCAGAAGGCATAGCCGATGACCCAGCTAAGGCACGCTGGCAGGCTTTTTCCCGTCTCCCTGGCGATCCCTTCCGCCGTGCCGGTGAGATATTCTTCCGTGCAGATTTTCTCGGACAGCAGCCCTTCCAGGTTGCGCCAGGTCAGGCGCGAGCAAGTCAGCTCCTTTTGCCTGCCGCCTGGCAGGCGCACCGAGCGGGTTTCCTGTTCGAGATAGGCTTCAACATCCTTTTGCGTTAGAAACTTCCTCATCGTTCCAAGCTACGGGAAAAGGAATCGCCTGCGCAAGAAAATTCGTCACCGCTCCCGTTCCCGGTCCTTCATGTCCTGATGTTGCTGCGTCATGTTGAAATCATCGCGGGACTTGTGCCGCATCCTGTCCATGCGCTCTTCCATGTAGGACATCCTCTCCTGCTTCCTTTTCTCCATCTCGTGACGGAACCGCTTTGCCGTGGTTCCCGGCGGGTCCAGGTTCAATTGCGCTTGTGGCTGCGTGCGGCTTTTCTTCAGGGCTTCGAGCTGCGCCCGCGTGACAGTGGAGCGTTCCGGCTCCGCCTTCGGCCCCGGGGCCTGTTGCGCGGCGGCGAAGTCGCCTCCGAGCGAGCCGGGTAAATCGCCGCTCACGCGCTCACCCGCTCAAGGCCGGTAGCCTTTCACGTAGCGCCTCACTGGCCGGAGGCGTATTGCGGCAGGTGGGCGTATTTGCGCGGCACCCGTTCGGTAACCACCGGAGCCCATCTGCTCCGCAAGCGTCCCGCAATGCGCACCCTGCCCTGCTCGTGAAACGGAGAGTCCAGGTATCGGCCCGCGAGCTCCGGTCGCTCAAAATATAAATGGGACGTGGCCAGGATCGTGTCCAGATCAAGCTCCGAGGTAAAAACGATGAGCTTATCGCTTGGCAGGTTCAGGACCTCGGATTCCGTAATCAGGTCCCGTTCCTGCTTGATGCGGTGCACCGAGGCGTTTTGAAAGTGGCGCATTTCGTGGGCGATCTCGAAGGGGTCTTCCCCGCTCATCATGCGCTGCACCGCCAGGCGCTTTTGCCGCCTGGCCTCGGCCTGCCGCAAGCTGCAGCGTTTGCTTGCCGACCATCCGGGATACGACCCCGGCCGTTGCGATATCCCGCACGCCCTTGAACATGCGTACCTGGGCGCTGTTCATAATCTCCTGGAAGCCTTCAAACCCGAAGGCTTCCATGATCTGCCCCGTACTCTGCCAGGCGCACAAGGCTCGGCATCCCGCGCCGCGCCCGAAGCTATAAAGCTGGCGGATGGCCGGGAACGCCCCGAGTTGCCCGCATTCGTCGATTTGGAACGTCAGCCTCCTGGCCCCCGGCCTGCGCAGCTTCTGGATGATGCTGGAGGCGATCAGCGAGCGGATCGCCGGTGCCCATTGGCGAAGATGCTCAATCGGTATGATGAGCTTGATCCGTACCCGGCGGTTGTCGTCCACTACATCCCCCATGGAAAAATCCGAGCCGTCGAGGGCGTCCTGGATGCGTGTGTCCTGCATGAAATTCAAGGTGGTGTACAGGGTGCTCATGGGGGCCGTGAAACCCTCCCTCCACTCCTTCTGTTTGTCCATGATGGCCTGGCCGCACCGGCGCACCTCCAGGAACCGGCTGCTTCCCATGAATTCCAGGTGGTCGCACCAGGCCCCGAGATCGCCCTCGACGGTGTTGATAAGCCGGTAGAACTTCGTCATGGTGGTGGAGCCGTCGCGCTCGACTAGCGACAGATTGAGTTGGCTGCCCCACTCTTGGGCGTCGGCCTCCCACCACTTGACCTTCCCCCCGCTATTGACGCTCAGCGGCAGCAGATTGACGAATTTATCGCGGTTGTCGGCGATCAGGGAGGGGCTGTCCAGGGTCAGATCATCCCAGGGGTTGCAGCGGTGCTGCGGTGCCCAGGGAACGCCCGTGGGGTTGAAGCTGTATTGCTCGAACCCGTCCATCGTCGCGGCGACGGTGCTCACGGCTGTCAGATCGCCCCGGACATCCAAGTCCACTGAGTTTCCGCCTTCCCCGTCGGGTTCCAGGAGGTATCCGCCGCACTGGTTGAGGAGATACCATCCTGCGGACTTCCCGCTGCCCACACCGCCTATATAAAGCGCATGTCCATCCGTCGGCAGCCGCATGGCGTGGCGACCGTCCGGCGTATAGGCCAGAATAGGCCCATTATCGCCAAGCAAACCGGCCCGCCGGATTTGGTCCGTCTGACCCCATCGAGAGCTTCCAAAGCGGTTGTCTTCATTAAACATACGATTGTCAACACACCGCGCTTGTCTATTATCGACCAGGGCATTCATCACACCCCGTAAACGCGCATTGTTCGCGTTCTTCTAATAAACCCTTAAGCCTTTTGCTCTAGCGCGAGCGGTCCGCCGCCCTTTTCCGCCCATTTCTCCAAAAGCGGCGTGCGCTCGTTTTCCGGGAGCAGCGCAATGGCCTTCGTAATCGCTTCGCAGCGCGCCTTGGCAATGGCGACGGCTTCTTCCTTGTCGATCTCGCGGCTTTTCTTCGTCCCATGTCATCCACCCCGACTCAAATTCTTTTGTGGGGATAAAACCTTTTTTAGCTTTTACTCGAACCTCTATGTCTTTCGTAAACATATCAGTACGTTTTCTTTCTGTGCGTTGTCGGTAATGGGTAGGCTTATCTCTAAGCCCGCGCGCGTAGGTCGCATGTGGGAGGGGCCGAAGGTGGGCAGGTAGGCGCTATTTGTCAAAATCATAGCAAAAAGTGGGAGAAGATGGCGCAGAAACCGCCGCCTCTACCTCACCTTTTCATACTAGACCGTATCCTCACCGCCCCATCCCCTGCCCTCCCCTACTGCAAGAGTTCCTCCACCGGAACCTATGACGCTGGGCGCATTCAAGAAATAACGAAATAACGAAAGAAATAAAAAACGAAAACTTTACTTAAAGAAATCGTGCTTTCGTGCTATCGTTAAATCACGAAATAACGCGTGAGGGGATTCGCATGGCAGCCATTCTTGGTTTTGTTTCTCAGAAAGGGGGGGTCGGCAAAAGCACTCTCGCCCGTCTGGTCGCGCGCGAGTACGCCTTCAACGGCTGGAACGTGAAGATCGCCGATCTTGATCCTGGGCAGGGTACGTCCTTCAAATGGCACAACAGACGCTTGCACTCGAAGATCGAGCCCGATATCGCCGTTGAACGTTTCCGCACCGTGGAGAAAGCATTGCCTTTTGCGGACCATTACGACCTGTTTATCTTCGATGGCCCTGCGCATTCCAATGTCGGAACGCTCGGCATCGCCAAGGCATCTGATCTTGTTGTATTGCCGACCGGACTTTCTGTTGATGACATGGAACCTGCGGTTTTGTTGGCTCATGAGTTGATAGGGCAGGGGGTTTCCAAAGACAAGATCGTGTTTGCCTTTTGCCGGGTCGGGGAGGGTGATACAGAACTCTCCGAAAGCCAGTCTTACGTTTCCAAGGCCGGATATGCCGCGTTGCCCGCATCATTGCCCGAGCGCGTCGCTTACCGCCGTGCCACCGACGAGGGCAAGGCGTTGACCGAATGTCCTTTCCCGACACTCAAGAAAAAGGCTGATGATGTAGCCCAGGGCATCATCGACCGACTGGCTGCATCTACATCCGACGAAAGGAGTGCTGCTTATGGCTAAACCTCCACCGCCTCCCGCAAAGACCGCTTCAGTCGCCAACGGTAAGGGTGATGTGCCGCCCCCGATTGCCGTTGTTCACAACCTCAAGAAACCACAGAGCGGCGACTTGAAGCCTCTTAACTTCAAGGTTGATCCCGAGTTTCACCGCGAATTTAAGTCTTACGCCGCATCGCACGGGGTCAGCATGGTTGATCTTCTGCGCGAAGGCTTCGAATTGGTTAAGGAGCATCGTGGTGGTCATTAAGAAGGAAATAACGAATTCGTTAAATAACGAATTCGTTTCCATCCAGGGAAAGGGTAGGGGATTCCGACAAAGATTGTGAAAAAGCCGCCTTCGAGTCTTCCGCAAAGCCTACAGTACGACCTCTTTACGACGTTCTTCGGCGAGGCGGCAGAGCTTTCCAATACCATCGAGCTTTGGGACGCGATCCCAAAATACGCCGTTTCGCCCCGTGCGCAGAGCGCTCTTCGCAGTCCTGATAAGCGCCTTCCGGTCCATGAGTACCGTTTTGTCTATGCCACGCGCCGAGGCGGCCAACGCATCGAGAGCGCGTGCCGCGTCGCCATTCAGCCCGCCTCGATCAAGACCAAAGGTGGCTATGTCGATTTCTATCCCAGCACCGACGAAGAGCTTGTGGACGAGGTTATCCGCAAAATCTTTGCTGATCAGCAGTGCGGCCTTCACGATACAGACAATGCCGAGAGCTGGGTCCGCTTCTCCGTTCAGATGGTGCGCAAGGAGCTTAAGGCGCGCGGCAAAACTCGAAGTCTCGACGAGATCAAGCGCTCCATAGACATCCTCTCCAGGACACACGTTTCTTTGTTTCTCGACGATACGGACGATCCTGTCTACTCCGCTCCGATCCTTTCCGACGTTACCCGTGTTACACGCCAGAAGTACCTGAAAGACACGTCTATAACCTGGGTTGCCCGCTTGCCCGCCCTGATTTCCAAGAGCGTCAACGAGCTGACATACCGTCAGTTCAACTATGGCGTCCTCATGTCCCTTTCGTCTCAGCTCGCCCGGTGGCTCCACAAGCGGCTTTCTCACAACTATACCAACGCCAGCCTCCTGGACCCCTACGAGGTCCTGCTTTCCTCCATACAACGCGATAGTGGCCTCCTGACCTACAAGCGCACCAATGACAATCTCAAGGCCCTGGAAACGGCCCTCGATGAGCTGCAAGCATGCTGCGTTCTATTTTCCTGGGAGCGCGTGGAAGAGCGTAGGGCAGGGCGCAAGATCGTCGATATAAAGTATCGTCTCCAAGCCCACTCCGACTTTATCAAGGACGTGAAGGCCGCCAACGCGCGCTTGAAAGACTCCCGCACGACCCTCTCGGGCGCTCCTGTGCATAAGTCTCTACCAGGTGGTAGGTAGACGCCGCAATAGGTGGTAGGCGGACGCTGCAATACCTGGTAGGCAGACGCCGCAATAGGTGGTAGGTAGACGCCGCAATAGGGATTCGCCCCCTTCTTACGTCAAATTATTGGGCTCTGGAACGCTACGAAAAGTGGTAGGCAGACGCCGCAATAGGCCAAAAAAGTGGTAGGTAGACGCCGCAGATGTGGTAGGTAGACGCCGCAATAGGCCAAAAAAGTGGTAGGTAGACGCCGCAATAGGGTGTCAGGTGGTAGGTAGACGCCGCAATAGGCTTCTGTTATCCGTTTGTTTTTCCTTGCTTTTTTTGGCTTTCTGCGCCCTTATCCTTTCCTTTCTTTATCCTTTTTGTCCTTCTTTATCCGCTGTGGACAACCGCATCGCTCGTCACTTCACACACCAAGCGCGCCAACGCGCGCACCTACCCTCCTACATCCTGTAGTCGCCCCGCTTCGCGGCCTATGCGCGCCCTTCCTGGGCGCTCAAAAGGTGTCCTAGCCTTCGGCTACGGACCCTCTTCCCATGGCCTCCTACGTCGGCCCTAAAAGGCGGGCGCAGTAGCGCACAACCATTTGAAGGGGCCTCATTACCGGCCCCTCTGGCCCTCCGCTTCGCTCCGGTCCATTCACCCCGCTAGGATATTTCTACAGCGATGATTTTAGGGGTCGGGGATCGAGTTGGCCGCACCCTGGTCGTTAGACCAAGGCGGGAACCGGAGGCTGATTCCGAGGCAAATCGGCGGAAGAACGCGCTCTCTCGTGGATTTGAGCAAAGTTTTCCGGGGGAACGGACGCTGCGCGAAGCATCAGACGCGAGTTTATGGGAAAAAACAGGGTCAGAACGGCATAAGGCGCTCTGCCGGAGTGCAACAGAAGGGACCGCCCTCGACACCGGCGGCGGCCCGCCAGCCCTCATCCTCGATCATGGCGGCGCGGGTCATTAACGGGAAATAGTGCTCGGACACTTCCCCGAACAGGGTTCGTATCACAACCCCGCCTTCCTCGTCTGGTGATAGCCTTTCCATGGCGCACGCTTTCCGTTTTTTGTTGACATCCCATTAAGAAATAGGCGATACAATGAATAAAGGACCGCCCCCTGCGGCGAGCAAAGGACGGTCCCGGACTTTACGTTGAGATCAAAAGGTTTATTTCAAACCTTCCGATCCTTAGAAACAGGGCCAATAATGGCCCTTTTCTTTTTGGCAATTGCCTCACCTCCTTTCCGATTGCAGTCTCCACGGTTCATTTGAGCGCGTGAGACTGAACGGGCCGGAGATGGGAATAGCTCAACCAAGCCACGATTTACCATTAGCCTATTGCAGGGGCTTTGACAAATAAAAACCCCGCCGATCCGAAGACGGGCGGGGTTGGTGTTTTATCACCGTTGGCGGTCATCGCCGTCCCCGGCTGTACCGCAAGATCGAGATTACACAAACCAGACTAAGGCGGCAAGAAAAACAGGGCCGGATAAAACCGGCCCTGCGCCAAGAGTTCAGTATTCCTCGGCAAGCATGATGATCAACACGCGCACCGTCTGGGATGTATCGGCAGGGTCCTCGCTGCCGTATTTCAGTTGAGGATCGTAGTAGTCGATCTTCCAGAAAATCTTTTGCCCGTTGTGGGTGAAGGCTCCGAAATCGTGTTCACCGTAAGGATCGTTGTCCTCGGTGAAGTCGTCGAAGCGTTCGACCTTCTCCCGGATAGCGCTTTGATCCTCTGGGGGCAGGGCGCAAATGCCTTGCGTCTGTACCAGTCTTCCCGCAACCCCCATGGCCGTGCGGCACAAGTCGTTTAGTTCGCGGATTTTTTTCGTATTGTCCATGTTCCTTTTCTCCTTTGCTGTTGGTTTCGAACATGGCGCGGGAGAAAGCCGGGGGCATAAGCCGCAGCGGTCATGCCCTACACGGCCCCTTGGTGCGGGCCGGGCATTGACCGCCAGGCGGACCCGGCAACGATCAAGTCTGTTTGAAACCGGCAAAGGGAAAACGGGCGGTAGGAAAAGAAAAAGTTTACGCGGCGTTTGAGTCCGCTTGTGCAAGGATCGCTTTTAACTGGTCCGGCGTGTACCGGCGCTGCGGAATGCGAAGGAGGCGCACGCCCGCTCTGCGCATGGCGTTATTCAGGAAGGCATCACGAGCGCGGCGCTTAGGCAGTGCCTGGGCTTTATCGTCCAGTTCGATGCAGATTTTAATATCGGCGCTGCGCGGATCGATCAGAACAAAATCAATATGCCATGTGGCAACGCGCCAACCGCCCGCTTTCCAGGTCACAGGATCGCAATTGATGATATCGGCCACGCGGACTTTCGGGCATATATCGTAGCCAGGAGCGGCACGCTTCAATATTCGGTAAAAGGGCTGCTCGCCTTTGGTCAGGAGCGCGGGGCAGGCGTGAAACCGCAAGCGCCTGGGCCTGTAGAGAACATAAACAAGAGCGAGAAAAACACCGGCTCCGCCGACGATCACAATACCATCCATGCAAAGAGTTTGGCATGCGCCGCGAAGCGGGGCAATTCGTTTTCGCAGAACTTTCCATACTGAGGCTTATCATGCTAATGTTTTTCGTTGCGCAACCAGAGCTTTTTAGATATGGAAATGATTGGCAATTAATGAAAAGAAGAATGGATGCTGCAAAAGGAATTTCATTTCCGCTCGCTGATGGTCAAGGATGAGGATGGGCAATATCGCCTCGCCTCGTCCGACGAGATCATAGAAGCCGCTCTCGACGAGATGAAACGGCGCTATCGCCGTGGCACGACGATCAGCTCGCCGGAGGACACGAAGGCGTTTCTACAGCTTCGCCTCGGCCATTTGGAACATGAGGTCTTCGCCGTGCTCTGGATGGACAACCGGCACCGGCTGATTGCCTTCGAAGAGCTCTTCCGATCTTCCGAGGCACCATCGACGGGGCGAGCGTGCATCCGCGCGAGGTGGTCAAGTCAGCAATGCGGCACAACGCGGCGGCGGCCATCTTCGCCCATAACCATCCTTCGGGTCTGGCCGAACCGAGCCAAGCCGATCAGCGCATCACGCAACGGTTGCAAGAGGCCCTTGCCGTGGTGGATGTGAAGGCTTTGGATCACGTCATCGTAGGCGCAGATACCTGCTCCTTTGCGGAGAGAGGGTTGTTGTAGGGAATGCCGGTGAGATCGTTTCTCTCCTTTCGTTGATGTTGATCGTCCCGAAGGACGCGGAACGAAAGGCGGCGGAACCAGGCTTCGGTCGTCATGGACCACACGGCCCCGTCAGAGGGTGGTGCGGGCAGGACATTGACGAAAAGGCGACCGCCGCTGGAAACGCGCCGGTGCCTTCGGGATAACGGACACGAACGGAGAGGCTTCTGGCTTGCTGTGTGCCGCGCCAGAACGCCGCTGTGACGCACTATGCCCGGACAGAGGGGATTGTTTTGCTTAGCGTGCTATATTTCCCCTTTGATGGAACGTTAATGCCTAGGCTTGCTTGTTACCACTACGGCTCTCGGCGTCTTTACGCGATCATGTAAATAGCATCGCCTTTGGATACACCACAGGAATGCCATGTCCACGCCGCCTTACCAATGACAGACTCCACGACGCCCACACTAACGATCGTGCGGCAACCTGCGCCGCCCGGAGAACGACTGGGCGACCTTCTCTTATCCCAATTATTGAGTAGTCGTTGGACCTCTTTTTACGCTGCTGTAGCCTTAGCTCGATACTCTGGTGTGCGACACTTGAGCAAGGCTCTCCACGACTTTTCGAAAGATCATACGGTACGGATTTCTGTCGGCCTCGACCTTGGCGGAACTTCTTTTGAAGCCTTACAAGAGCTACTTGCTTCCATTAACGACAATGGGCATGTATGGGTTTTTCATAATAGAGGAACTGCCACTTTCCATCCTAAGATATATCTTTTCCACAACACGTCTGACGCTCTTTTAATAGTCGGTTCTGGAAATCTTACTGAAGGTGGCTTATATACCAACTATGAGGCGTCTTTATGCGCTGCATTGGACTTATCGCAGAAGATGCATCGCCGCTCTTTTGACGAGGTCATTTCCGTATTAGACTCGTGGGCTACCGATTCTGACAAGCTTGCTTTTTTGTTAGATGACAAACTTCTTGCTCAGCTCGCCGATGCCGGTGATTTACTTTCTGAGGCGAAGATAAACAAAGTCCGACGGGTTCAAACCGTCGTAGGAAAAAAGGAATCTCCTGGTCACACAAAAAGCCCATTTGGCAGCGCGAGTGTGCAGGGAGCCCCGTTGCCTGGAACGACGTTTTTTCCTTTGCCATCGGTTACCGCCGAAGAACAGATTCTCGATGATATCGATATCGATACCGTTTCGCAGAATATCGTCTCGCCGAAGCGCCGTGGTTTCTTAATGACCCTTCAGAAGACAGACGTCGGAGTAGGTCAAACTCACTCTGGTACTGCCAGACGCTCCCCCGAAGTTTTTATACCGTTATCCGCTAGAGACCATGATCCCGTTTTTTGGGAATGGCCTGACTCGTTTGTCGAGGACCCGGCACGGGATGGGAAATTCGACAGGGTCGGCGTCAAAGTGCGCCTTGGAACATCCATAATTGATGTCAACATGATGACTTGGCCAGTGAAACACGATTTTCGCTTAAGAAGCGAGTTTCTGCGAAGCGCTGGCGATATTGGCGACATCTTACGACTGGAGAAAAGCATAGACGCGAAAGAACCTTTCGACTATTTCGCAGAAGTTATACCGCAGGGACGAGTAGATTTCGGGCCTTACGATGCAATGTGCACAGAACCAGTACGCAACTCAAAGAAGCGGTGGGGTTACTATTGATTTTTCTTTTTCAGATAGATTACCGTCTCGGATGATGACGCATTTTCTCTGAAAATATCCCTGGACGTGAGCATTTCCATTTGTAATTTCTCTTCTGTAACAAGTCCCACTGTTTCTGCCAAATCTACGAGGAGGTCTGCCGTCGCGATTTTTACCTTCTTGCCGCCCGCAACCGTATGGTTATCGCCTACGACGAAAAATGCACGTGCACCAGGACGAAGTAACATTTCTACCTGATGAAAAACGCTCTTCATGTCAAAAAAATACTTGCTCAATAGAGAGGGTAAATTTTTTCGACGAAACCCTGCACTTCCATCTGAGTTTAGTCTATGGATCTTATCAATAAGACCTGAAACAGATTGAGGAAGGCTGTTTTTGTTTTTCTCGTAGCTTTCCCAATAGGCTCTTTTTTGCGCCTTGGTTATCTCACGATTCCCTATCATGCGGGTATCATAGGCTCTATGGTACTGCCGACTTAGCAGCCCCAGGATAATCAGGCTCAATCTGTCAGTATCTAAGTAAGGTAATGCTGTTGCATAGGGTGGCGACGTGATGATTGCATCGACTTTTCCAATATGGCGATTCATCTCCATCGGCGGATTTGCCGCATCGCCGTGATAGATCTCAATATCCCCCTTTTTCTGGTTGCTAACCTGGTGAAGGAAAGACGTTGTTAACCGAATCGCACGGTGCGTTTCTCGTATAAAACGATCTCTAACGTCAACAGCCTGCGTATCCCACAGTTCCTTGCGCACACGCAGGTCGTCATTTTTTTGCCAGGATAGTGGACGAACGATATTGCTCAGAGATAGGAGAAAAAGCTCACGAACGGGTTTGTTCTGGATCGCGTCCACAATCCATTTGATCGCTAGAAGCTCTAACAACACTTCTGGGGCAAACCACCTGCCGAGATACTCTCTATCCCCTTCTTGCATTTGTGATAAATAGCTCTGAAGTCGCTTCGAACTCCACCAGGTTTTCCCGCGAAGTTTGTCCTGTACGAGGTTGAACTCTGCCACCAGGGAATCCGGCTTCAGCGAAAGCACTCCAGTTTTCGTCGAAGTCATAAAGACTGAAAGGGGGTTCATGTCCACCCCTACAGCATGCATCCCAGTCACGGCTGTTTCTACTAGCGTGGTACCAGACCCACACATTGGATCAACAACCGTGCTACCTGTTTCAAGCTTCGCAATGTTGAGTAGTGCCCGCACCAATTGTGGGAAGAACTTTCCTCTGTACTCGTGAAGGCCGTGTGGGCCATAACGTAAACAACGACGGCGCGGCACCGATACGCTATCTGTAATCGGAAGCACGGCGCCAAACTCTGCAATATCAACACCATTTTGCGCAATGGCCATTGTTGCCTCTCTTTTTACTTGCTCTGTAAAGAGGCGTTTGTCTGCGGTGATCGATTCCCAGTAAACCAGCCTTTGCAATAGCGATGATGGAGGAACATCCGTCTCTACCGCATATATGCTCTGTAGCGCCCGCTTGTCCGTTGCTGCAAGTGTAATTTCATGCCCCGTAAGCTGCGCTAGCTCTTCCAGAGCAAGAGACTTCTCGAAGGGCTGGATATACGGCTTCATCTTGAATGCGAGTTTCGTCATTCTATTCTAGCCTCCATACCTGAGAACGAGGATCTTTTCTGTCTTTATTTTCCCGATACGAGGATTGAATGCCTTTTTTGTAGCGCGAATCGTTCTATTTATTCTCACTTCCTCGCGAAAGTTATACTTTCCGGCTTCTGATGCAATAAGCTCTGCATTATCTACTTTCTCGCCACGAAGCGTGGAATCTCCCACAACAAAACAAACATATTTGTTTCTCTTTACAACAGCACGGAGCCAAGAGAATATGCCGTCAAACTCCGACCGGAATGTATCTACGGTCGCTCCATTAGCTCCTTTGTTACTGTACTTCCTGTGACTACCGATCTCCCGCTTTTTAAAGCTAGGCTGGTCCATACCTAACCACAGCATTCTCGTCATATGGTACAAGTGGTAGCTGTAAGCATTAGGATAAGGTGGTGAACAGACAACGAGATCTACTGCCTGAATCTTCGGCTTTGATAAGATATCTTCATGCAACACATTGCAGTGGAAGCGCGATTCAATGACATCACCTAGTTCCGACACGGCTTGGAGGGAGCTAGCCAATACACGAGCAAAGCGTAAAAATGCTGCTCCCGGTTCGAGATTCTTGTTACGTCTTAAATAGCGTGTGTCGGAATCTTGCTTGGAAACGGCGACAACTATTGAAGAAAATGCTGTAAACGCCAACTGGCGAGCGTTGTCAGAAGGAAGATTACTACACCAGGAAAGTATTTCTGCCAACTCTTCAACTATGAAAGGCTCGAACCAGAATGAGATGGCATCTTCGGATGGCCGTGAAGCATCAGATTGGAAAGGCTGGTCGCTAAATAAATTTGGTATGGGAATAGCCAACGATGCAGCAAGTTCCTGTGCACGGACGCAAAGCGCAGATAGTGAATCAATTTCGCTCTCCAAAAGGACAGTAGTTTTCGCGCGGCTAATAAGGCACGCTAACGGATTAGCGTCAATACCAACGGCGTTACGCTTGAGAAGAAGGGATTCGACTAGAGTAGTTCCACTACCACAGAAAATATCTAGAACAGTATCTCCTACAGAAGATAGCTCTTGGATCAGGGCGTTTGGTATTTGCGGTATAAATTTCGCTGGATAGGGATGTATAGAGTGCGTCAGGTAATTGGTAGTAGCGTTGGCAAAATCCCAATCTAATTGATTCAACGATGAGGCGCGTTGTTCTGATGAGTATGTGGCACTAGGCTCTGAAACGCCGTCTTTGGCGAAGCGTAGAATTCCATCGATGTCTTGCGCAGAGAACACGCGCCACCCCCTTCGATCTCGCTGCGGTTCAGGAATGAGCTGCAGTCGAAGCCAACGCAGCAAAGTATCCCGGTGGACGCCAACCCTTGAGGCTACTTCAGCCGTGGAGAAGATTTCCTTTTCCATGAGAGCAGAAGAAATGCATATAGTTACCTATAGTTTAGCACTGCACGGCATGTGCCGTCGAAAAAAGATAAGATAAAGAAAAATAAGGGAAATAATATAAATGTCACAGAAAACCGCAGACGCGGACAGTAACCGAAAAAGTCTTTCCAAAACCCTCATCCCTGGACAGGCCGAAGGGGAAATTGGAGAGCATCCGAAAGGCCGAGGACGCCCTGAAAGTCGGGCGAAGCTTTTCCGGGAATTGGCTGGTTATGAAAGCTGTGGGCCGTGTTCGTGAGGCGGCACAGGCAACAGAAACGGCGAGCGGGTACGTTTCCGAAGTGCTGGAGAGCGAAAACGGAAGCAGCGACGAAGCTGCCTGATACACTTATACTAATTCTGTATCAAAAAATTCCGCCGGCGGCGGCCAGATCGCCGGCCTCGAGTCCCGCCGGCGCGAAAATCAAGCGGTTGACCCCCCTGCCCTTTTCCGGTACTGATACAGTTTTCTAAGACTTCTGTATCAAAAGCGGATTTTTCCATGGATGCACTCGAAACGCTGTTCTACCACGCTCGGGGCGATACCGGCGGCTCGCGGCGCTGCGCCATGTTCCTGCTCTCGCTGTGGAACGGCGAGAACTTCAAGGCCGATCTGCAAGAGCTCCTGTACAACGACTGGGAGATTTTCGAAGCCATGACGGAAGTGCTGTCCTACCTGTACGAGCACAACCAGCAGCTTTCCAGCCTCGTATCCCAAAGCGAGATCGACCCGGTTATGAAACGTTGGGGCAACGCGTTTTGGGATTCCCCGGAACCCTTCCCCTTCCCGGAAGCCTAGGACATGGACCTGTTCGACGCCAAGGGCCAAAGGCTTTACTTAAGCGAAAGCGAGCACGCGGACTTTCTCGAAGCGGCCAGAAACGCGGATCGCTTCGTGCGCACCTTCTGCCTTGTGCTGGCTTACACGGGATGCCGAATTTCGGAGGGCCTGGCCCTCACGCCCGAGAGCATCGACTTTGCCGGTGGATCAATCGTCTTTGAAACCCTCAAAAAAAGACGCTCAGGCGTGTACAGGGCCGTTCCAGTGCCCGAGGATGTACTAGACACCATCGACATGGCCCATGGCCTTCAGCGGGCTTCCAAACGCGAAAAAAAGGCCATGGCTGGAAAGCCGCTGTGGGACTGGTCGCGCATGACGGCCTGGCGGCGGGTGAAAGAGGTCATGGACGCGGCCAAGATCGACGAAGGGCCGCACAAGTCCCCCAAGGGCCTGCGCCATGGCTTCGGGGTGCATGCGATCTCAAAGGCCGTGCCACTCAACATGCTTTCGAAATGGATGGGCCATGCCTCGCTAGAGGTTACGGCCATCTATGCGAATGCCGTGGGCGAAGAGCAGCGTAACATTGCCTCAAGGATGTGGGAATGATTTTAAAACTTCGGCTTGGAGAAGCGTCGCCGTGGCCCCCGAAACCGGGGCTTGAACTTCGGGTTGGAAAACTGGCGGTCGTAGCGCCGGACGCGCAAAGCGGCTTTAAAGGAAGTCGTCAAAGACATCCTACAAGCCTAGTGCATATAAAATGGCCGGGATACAGGCAACAGGGTAACGCGCTGAGTTATCCAGGCAAAACGATATCCGCCCTGCCCTCCAAATGCTGGTTTCTGCTTTTTTGGACCTTAACGATTTATCCGGGCTCGCGGGTAGCCAGACCATCAGCATTTGCCGCAGCTACGGACAGTAGCAGAACTACCCTTTCAGATCATACGTTTTGTTGAGGATGTTATGAGTGTTTTTACTCACCCCTCCAACGACGACGAGGATATGGGTACTTTCCGTGTGCGTGATTGGAAGGATTTGCGCGAGGTATTACGAGCCGCCTCCGATCGCGACACCAATTGGCACGTCGCTGCGACATGGTTTTGCAAACGGCTTCAAAAGCGGTATTTGGAACCAATCGGCGATATTCCAACGCACTCTAATGGCCCTGGCTTCACGATAGTTACAGTTCTATGCGGTTTGATCGAGCACCTTGCAGCACTGGAAGAAGGGAAAATCTGGGGCGACAGAGGAAGTCAAAGTCCATATCGCCCGTTCGATTATTACAAAAGCGCGGATTTCTATATTCCATTTTTAGAAAGAGCATGGATCTTCGATGGCTACTTCTTTTGCCAAGATGGAGGACAGGCCCCGTTTTCGGCATCAGATTTTTACAGCGTTCGATGCGCATTAGCACATGAGGCTTGTACTAAAAATAGTTGGCGGATCAATACGATTGCCTGCGGGTATTGGAACCCAAAACGCGAGTTGATCGTTAGGGAAGGGAACGGAATCAAGCGTATTTATCGCGATCTGCTTGTCACGCGCATGGAAGAATACATAGAAGATTGGTTGCAAAGAATAAATACGGAAAGACAATTACAATATGGGCTCGCAAGGAAGCTTGATAGCTTATGTGGTATAGAACCTGATCTAGATCGCGGCATCGACTACTACAAATGGTGGCAAATCCCGGAGTAGATACAATCGGAACGACGGCGCTCTAGGTAATACATTTTTTCAGAGATGGAATGCCTCCGTTGGAGAATAAGCGACCAGGAGATAACTCACGATAGTATTGGTGACAGTTATGAGTGATACGGATGGGTGTGTTTATATTCTTACAAATAAATCACTACCTGAGCTCGTTAAAATAGGTATGACCTACGACTCTCCCTATGAAAGGGCATCGGAGCTATATACAACAGGAATTCCTGAAAAATTTAAAGTTTATGGCTATGTAAAAGTAGATAATCCGGAGTTAGTAGAAAGAGAAGTTCACAGGCAGTTAGCTAAGTATCGACCGAACAAGGGTCGCGAGTTTTTCAAAATCAATCCAGAGGATTGCCTGCATATCATTGAAAATGTGTCTGGTCAGAAGGAAGAAATAAAAAGAAAGCGGAAGATAAAGGAGGAAGAAGAGAAACGGATATACTTAGAAAAAAAGAAGGTGGAGGACGCGAAACGTAAATCGTATGATGTCTTTAACCGGCATAGGGAGGACTTGGGAAAAAATAAATACCGACTGGACGCGGTGGGAAACGCTAACAAAACATACTCAATTATCGCTGGTATAATAGGGGTTTTATCCGGAATAGCGTTTTTTTCAGGGTTTGTAGGACTCGCCATAGTATTGTTTGCAGTGGCGTTACTGTTTTGGTTCCTTGAACAACGAACAGAAAAAGAGTTAAGGCGAAGGGTCGATCAGGTTGGTAGCGAAGCGGAAGCCCTGACACGACGAGAACTCGGAGGTAAATTCGCGAAATGGTATATGAGTGATAAATAAAACGCATGCAAAAAAGAAGGAGAGAAGCCGAGGATTAGGTAAAGGGCGGGAGTTATCAAGAATAAAACCGCCCTGCCCTCTTCCTTGAAGATTTCTTTTTCGAACAGAAAAAGAGAAAAACCCTTTCCGGCATGGGTAGCCTAAAAGCAGAAGACTGAGCGCTGTCAAGGCTTCGTGCA
>Ga0126325_10000205_pt1 | contig 16455 bp, 16 predicted proteins | sample InaspJWI14metaG_FD_94487 | JGI IMG/M metagenome (GOLD analysis project Ga0126325, IMG submission 94487) | Marine gutless worms symbiont microbial communities from Oahu, Hawaii - Inanidrilus sp. 1 OAHU.JWI-14 metaG | ecosystem: Host-associated > Annelida > Digestive system > Unclassified...
TCGTAAATGTTGTCATAGCGGCCTCCTTTTTAAGGTTATGAGGCCATTATAACCGCCGTCTGTGACAGATACGGTCACAGATCGGCACTACTGGAGTTTTTTAGAGAACCGCATTCAGCAATTGAGTCCTCTTAGGTTTTAAGTGTTAAGTGTTATGAAAAAATTGAATCGAAATTGGTCTAAAAGACTTTTTTTGAGATAGATCCTAGGAATGCTCTTTGGTAACCAACCTGAAGGTTTCTTCATAAATATTTTTACGCGGCCCAACAGCAACCAGCTCAATGATTGTTTTAGAGGAAATTCGATATATGACCCTGAATCGCCTTACTTTGAAACTTCTAAGGTCTTTTAGTTCATCTTTAAGGGCTTTTCCTGAAAATGGTTCATTTAGAATGGTTTTGAGGGCGGCCTTTACCCTGCGTCTCAATTCAGGATGAAGGTTCTTGATAAGGTCAGCGGTTTCATCTGGTATCCTTAATTTGTACCCTGCAACCATTATTCAAACAACTCATCTAGCGTATAAAAGGACGCCCTCTTTTCCTTGATGGCTTTCAATCCTTGCTTGATCTCATTCATAAAATCAGCATCGGACCGTATCAGCATGGTTTCACGCCAACTCGCATATTCATCAGGACTTACCAGCACGGCAGCCGGACGACCATTTTTTGTAATAATTAGCTCCTCATCGGTTGTTCTGACGGTCTCGATCAGAGAGCTTAATTTCATTTTTGCCTCGGAAACTGATAGTGTTTTCATATTTGACCTCAATATAGGTTGACCTTAATTCAGACCATAATAATGCTTTTGTCGAATACGGTCAACCGGGATCTTGCTTTTCACTTCATGCTAAATTCCGGCTTGAAATTTATAAAACAGTGGAATTATTTGACAGTTTTGAATGAAATCGCTAAATTTATCGAGTGATATCAGTTTGAATCGTCGGGCTTCTGTTCACCCTTAAGGAGAGGATCGTCCTATGAAAATTTCAAAAAGCAAGAAATTGAGCTTTAGTTTAACCGTCCTGTTGGGGATCGGCCTGGTCTTCGGCCTCTCCTCTCTCTACAGTATGGATCCTGGTACAAAGTTATTGGACAACTTTAAACCAAACAAGCCCAAGGTTTCCCTAATTCCCGAAGGGGTAAAAATTAGTACTGACTTTATTGGCGGCCTGGAAAGAAGAGTTGGCCGGGTCCAAAAGGTTCAAGGCAAAGTTTACGTTATCCATAAAGGGGATAAAACCGCTTACCGTCTGAAAGCCAGGCATCCGATCTTCGAGGGTGATACCATCGTTACCAGTTCGCGCTCCCGGATCAACGCGGCTATGAAAGATAGGAGCGTTCTGGCCATGGCGCCCAATGCTAAACTAGTCGTTGAGAAATTGGAATATAAACCTAAAACCAATACACGTTCTACTAGATTGGGGCTTTTGTGGGGTAGCGTCCGCTTTATAGCTAAGAAGCTATCCGGCCCCCCCGACTACATGATCAATACCCCCACTGCTTCTTGCGGAATTAGAGGGACAGACTTTGCCGTCTCCGTGGCCCCGGCGCCGGAAGAGAAGCAGGGTTCACTTGGCCACAAGATTCTTGCCTGGTTGAATCCGGTGCGTGAAGCCCATGCTCAGATTATAGGCATCCCCTTGATCACCACCGTTTTGACGGGCACCGGCTCGGTCGGACTGACCGGGACCGTCGGCGGTACGACTATTATCGGCTCGGGTTTTGTAGCCGGTGCGCTCGGTGGAACGGCTGCCGGGACGGCAACGTTTGTCGGGGCTACTGCAGCGGGCGGTGTCTTAGGGACTGTGGGTCCGGGGTTGGCGACGCTCGGTATGCCACCTGAATTCGATTAGAAACAGTTGATAAATATCGTCTTGGACCAAATCTCGACGTTGGGCGGAAATTGTAATCCGCGGAATACTGATTGTGTGTCTGTGGTTAAAATTTTCGCCCGCCTTGACCTTTAGTCCAATTCGACATTTCTAAACTGTTTCTTGGATAGTTGAAAACAAATTAGCTGAATCTTGATTCAAATGGATTTAATGAAAATTCCTTTTCAGATAGCCAACCGAGTAAACTTAATTGTTTTCCCGGTTGTTTTTTTAATTCTGCTATCGGCCTGTACTGGGACTCAGGTGGATCCGCGGATACCGCCGGATTTTTCAGGGTATCAGGACCAACAGCTGCCACCGGAAGTAGCGGTATGGCTAATTGAAGGACCGCAAACTGAGTTGACGCCTGCTATCATCTCTGTATCAGACCAGATCCGTGGGGCCAACCGACGCGAGCGCATGTATAAGGCGGTCGATTATGTCTGGGCCAATTTCAAATATGACAATTGGCTTAATGACAGGGCCTTTGCCCGCAGTGCCAACGAATTGTTCGAGACCCGGATCTTAGGCGGCTGCTCTGATTTTGCCCTGGCCCAGGTGACTCTTTTCCGGGCTGTGGGTGTGCCGGCCCGGATGATACTGACCGCCAACACCGAATGGATGGCCGATTTCAAGGAAAACGATCTGTTAATCACCACCGGCCACGTCTTCATCGAAGCCTACCTGGAAGATCGCTGGCACTTGATTGACTCCACTTACCGCCTGATGTTCGAAGGCTATAATCCGCGTTTAAGAAGCTTTCCTCGCAACGAGTATCTTTTTAAACGCGCCAAAGACTACTGGAGCCTGGGTATCAAGGATGTGGCGAGCCTTGATCAAGTTTACCAGCCGATGGCCAGGATGTTCGATCTGGCGGCGTATTCGGATCCAAAGTATCCTGCCACGAAAGTATATGCTAGATGGGCTTGGAGCGAAGCGCAAAGTGTTGAGAGCATAGCGCAAAGGGCAACGGGCAAAGATCCAACGGCTAAAAGTAAAGCACAATAGGTATAAGTCTGTGATTCCAAGATTAGAGAGACTGTGAATTGTTCACTATCTTAGCTAAGGGTTCTTTGGAAACTGGTAATCTTCCTACATAGCAAATCAAGTTCATCCAAGTAATAGTCCAGAGTATTCTGAGCAATCAATGCCCGCTTATGCAGAAGTATTAGAATATTGGCGTTCTCAAATGCCGAACATCTGGCAAAGTTGAGAAAGTTTCTGAAATCCTTAGAAGAATTTGACCCACTCCCCCTCAGCAATATTATTAGACATTGACATACCAGCCCCACGCAACTGCTCGGCAAACCGGTATAGTCTCTTTTCTTCAAGTTCATCACTGATATTAAATAGGCCATCCGCAATTTCAATAGATATCTTCCAGATGTCTAAATTCTGAAATCTGAAATTTCCCATAGAATGTAAATGTCTATTTTTTTTAAACTGTTATTCTATTTCGTATGCAATTAGTTTTTTTTCTTTACGCCCTTGACACCATGCGCTATGCCCTACGCCCTTGGTTTTTTGTCTCTTGTCCGTGCACTATGCTCCAAGCTCTTCGCCCTATGCGCCGTAATACTCTCGGTACCACTCCACGAACTTTCCGATCTCTACCTCCAGCGGTGTATTGGGTTTAAACCCAACATCGCGAACAAGATCGTCAACATTTGCAAATGTAACGGGAACATCTCCAGGCTGGAGATCAGCAAATTCTTTCACTGCTTCTTTACCAAAAGCTTTTTCAATCGTTTCGATAAAAGCCAGCAATCCAACTGGCTGGTTATTGCCGATATTGTAGACTCTATATGGTACATATGAGGTGCCGGGGTCAGGTTTATCACCTGACCATTCATTATTGGGCGTTGCGGGTTTCTCAATGATACTCATAACTGCCGCTATCACATCATCAATGTAGGTGAAATCACGCTGCATGTTACCATGGTTGAATACCTGAATAGGTTTACCCGCAACAATTGCATCGGCAAACAAGAAGTAGGCCATATCCGGCCTGCCCCAGGGGCCGTATACGGTAAAGAATCTCAGGCCGGTGCAAGGCAGACCATACAGATGGCAATAGGCGTGGGCCATGAGTTCATTGGATTTCTTCGAGGCCGCATATAGCGATACCGGATGATCGACATTGTCGTGCACCGAAAAAGGCATCCTGGTGTTGGCGCCGTACACTGAACTTGAGGAGGCAAACACCAGGTGTTTAATGCCACTATGGCGACACCCTTCCAAGATATTACCGAATCCCACAATGTTGGAATCGATGTAAGCACTCGGATTAATGAGCGAGTAGCGTACGCCGGCCTGGGCAGCCAAATTGATTACGACATCAAATGTATTGTCCCTAAAGAGAGCGCTCATTCTATCTCTGTCTGCAAGATCCAACTTCTGAAACACAAAACATCTTTTGGACTTAAGTTGTCTTAGTCGACCCTTTTTCAAGTTGACGTCGTAGTAATCGTTAAGATTATCGATCCCCGTAACAGTGCGACCCTGTTCCAGAAGACACAGGCTGAGATGATAACCGATGAATCCAGCAGCACCGGTAACGAGGATGTTTTTAAATTTCATCTGTTCCTTTTTTAAAATAAAGTCGCCCCAGACAAATACAGAGCGACACAGACTAAATTGGTTGTCGTAACGGGCAGAGGTTTATATGATTTAGTTTTCTGACGCCGGATACCCGTCTCCAGATTTCGGTTTTTCACCCTCTGCCTTCAGTCTTCAGCCTTTAGCCTGTTTTTGTACCAATGGTAGGTTTTTGCTAGCCCTTCTGCCAAGTCAGTTTCGGCCTTGAACCCTAATTCTCTTTCAGCCAAACCAGTCTCGGCAACAGAGACTCGAACATCACCCTTCCTGACAGGTTCATAGTCAGGGGCAAGATCAATGTCCGCAGCGCGGCTGATTTCCTTCCAGAGTTGCTTGATGGTCGTCTGCCGGCCAGTACCAATGTTGAAAACATCTCCGAACATACCGTCCTGTTGGGCTGCCACCAGGTTTGCGGCAACGACGTCATCTACGAAAATGAAATCGCGGGATTGGTCACCATCCCCATGTACAACTGGTTTCATTTTACCCAGGGCCCTTTCCATGAACACCGAAATGACACCTGAATAGGGTGATGAAGCGTCTTGGCGCGGCCCAAAGACATTGAAATACCGGAGACTAACGGTCTCAAGACCGTGGAGATTACTATAAACCGCTGCATAATGTTCCCCGGTCAGTTTCTGAACAGCATAAGGGCTTAAAGGCTTCGCCGATGTGTATTCAGGAATCGGTAGATTGTCAGAGTTTCCATAAACCGCACAGGAACTCGAAAAAACAACCCGGCTAATACTACTTTGCCGTGCAGCCTCCAGAACCTTCAGGGTGCCGATGGTATTGATTTCCGCACTCTCGACCGGATTTTCGATCGTGCGGGGAACATAGATTTCAGCGGCCAGATGGAAGATGACTTCACATCCGCTTAACGCACCGTCAAGAACCTTCTCATCCCGGATATCACCTTCAATGAAGGTTATTTTGTTCGCACAGGCCGAAAGGTTCTCCCGATATCCGGAGGAAAGGTTGTCCAGGACGGCAACCCGACATCCTTTTGAGACCAGGGCATCGACCAGATGAGATCCGATGAACCCGGCTCCACCGGTGACGAGAGCTGATTTAAAAGTAAGGTCGTGAATAGGAAAAACCTGCTCGGATTTGGTGGTTGCGGTTGCTCAGCACGTTACTTCAGACGCAGGGCATAGGGCATAGGGCATAGGGCATAGGGCATAGGGCATAGGGCATAGGGCATAGGGCAAAAAACAGTTCTGGTCTTCATTGTCAATGAAAACCTGGCCAGGATTTACAGATTTCTCAATTCGCGGAATTGCTTTTTTACCCAGTCTTGAGCCTGGGCTCACTATGTCAGACTCGTGACACCTGACTTCGGTGGCCAGGTTGCAGCTTCAGCCTTCTAACTACATCCTTCCAGTCACCCTCCCCCAACCCCTCCCTTCAAGGGAGGGGAGCTATTACTGACTCTGGAGGCTAGGTTGCAGGTTTAGCCTTCAGCCTTCAAACTTATACCTTCCACCTTGAACCTTAAACATACCCCCGCTGACCCAAAATAATCAGGATTTGCCGCACGGATTCTTCCGGAGAAAGGTTGGTTGTGTCTATCTTCAATTCGGGGGACCGAGGGTCCTCGTAAGGATCATCCACGCCAGTGAACCCCTGGATCAGCCCGGCGCGAGCCTTGGCATACATTCCTTTACGGTCGCGCTTTTCACAAACTTCTATGGGAGTGGCTACGTGAATTTCAAAGAAGCCGCCGTACGCCTCAATTGCCTTCCGGATTTCATCACGGGTATTTCCATAAGGAGCGATCGGCGCGCAGATCGCTATCCCCCGATTTTTGGTAATCTCACTCGCCACGAAACCAATCCGACGCACATTTATATCGCGATGTTCCCTGGAAAAAGATAGTTCACTGGACAAATTGTGCCGGACAATATCACCATCGAGCAGTGTGACCGGTCTTCCGCCAATTTCTAAAAACTTGGAGTAGAGGATCTTGGCGATCGTGGATTTCCCGGCACCGGAAAATCCGGTTAGAAACACTGTAAATCCCTGACTATCAGGTAATGGGTATGCTTTTTGAAGCTCTGCCAGCACCTCGGGAAAGGTTGCCCAGGCGGGTATCTGGCGACCCGCTCGAACCCTATCGCGAATATCCGTTCCGGTGAGAGAAAACGTCTCAGTCTTCTTGGGCACCTGATCGATAAAACGATACTCATCCTCAAAAGGCAGGTAAACCATCTCTTTGAAGGAAACCATCTCAACGTTTATTTCTTCGCTATTGGCAGCCACCAGTTCTCTGGCTTCATCGGTGCCATACAAGGCCTTCTCGCCATTCGTCCCCCCCCACGGGCTGGCATGGTCGCGGCCGATGATAAAATGCGTACAGCCATAGTTTCTTGCAATGATCGTGTGCAGCAGTGCATTGCGTGGACCTGCCATCCGGACCGCCAGAGGCAGCAGGCTCAGAACATGTGAATCGGGCGGATAGCGCTTAGCAATGGCTTGATAGCATCTCACGCGTGTGTAGTGATCAAAATTGCCCGCCTCGCGTACCCCAGTGAGTGGTAAAAGCAACAGATTGGCATTGGCCTGCTGCATAGCCCTCAGGGTAATCTCGAGTTGAGGTCGATGCACAGGGTTGCGGGTTTGGAACCCCACCACCCTGCTCCACCCCAGTTTATCATAATGCTGTCTCACCTCGGCCGGGGTCATGCGGAGTCGGCGGAAATCAAAATGGATAGGCAGAGAGACTGCTTCCAACTTGCCACCGATATACACAGAACCTGAATTGTTCAGCAGATAGAAAACTCCCGGATGCCCAGTGTCCGTAGTCCCGTATACCTCCTGGGCTTCTTTTTCACGATCCGGAGTCCAGATATCCGTTATGTGTATAATTCCCAGAAGGAAACCTTCCGGATCGCGGATGGCGGCGGATTCACCAGTTTTGACGGATGAGGCGACATCTGCGGATACGTCCAGGCAAATGGGAATAGGCCAAAGTGTGTTGTCCGCAAGACGCATCCGGCCTAAAACGGATTCGTAATGACCACGAGACATAAAGCCTGTCAGGGGTGAAAAAGTTCCGGTGGCAAGGAGTTCAAAGTCACACAACTGCCGATCATTGAGCAGAATGTCGGGCAATTCGAACGAGAGCGCTTTGAGCTCTGCTGCTCTATCTTCATTCACTAGTAAGTTGATTAACTCCCCGCCATGGGCTTCATAGGCAGGTGTCGGTGTCGCAGTTGTCATAGTCTCAAGTTTGCCTGAAAAGTTAACTATCTAACCAATTGCTCAGGTAAATTTGCCGCATAGGGCATAGGGAATAGGGCATAGGGCATAGGGCATAGGGCATAGGGCATAGGGCATAGGGCAAAAATCAAGACCAGCCCTGACTGTCAAGAAAGAAGTTGCCTCGAATATGATTTTTCTGTTGGTTTTTTACCCTCTGCGCTCTGCGCTCAGCTCTATGCAGGGCAACAGCCCCGTTCACCATGCGCTTTGCAATTTGCACTGTGCTGGCGATAGCCCTCAGCGCTATGCTCTTAGCTCTATGCCTTTTGAGCTCCGCTCAAAAGTGCACTTTCTTCGGTTTACCTATGGGAAAGACATTAAAGCCAATGTTGAACAGTTTTTCGTGGTCGACAATATTGCGGCCATCGAAAATGAAGGCTGGTTGCTGCATGGAAACGAAGATTTTCTTATAATCAAGGGTTCGATAGAGTTCCCATTCGGTCATGATGGCAACGGCGTGGCACCCTTCGGCGGCGATGTATGGGTCTTCGATAAACTGAATATCGCCCTTGAGTTCCTTGGTATCCTGCCTGGCATTATCCAGTGCTTTGGGATCGCTGATCACCACCTGGGCATTTTCCGCAACCAGCCTTCCGGCAATCGTCAAGGCCGGTGTCTCCCGCGTATCGCCGGTATTGGCCTTGAAAGCAAATCCAAACAAACAGACCTTCTTACCGGCAAGGGTGTTAAACATGGCTGTCAGCATATTGAGAACAAATCGCTCTTTCTGGTGCTCATTTATGCTTACGACCCCTTCCCAATAGTCCGCTTCCTGCTCGAGGCCATAGTGGCGGCATAGGTAGACGAGGTTCAAAATATCCTTCTTGAAACAAGAACCGCCGAAACCAACGCTGGCATTTAAAAATTTAGGGCCAATTCGCGAGTCCATTCCGACGGCCCGGGCCACCTCACTGACATCCGCCTCGGTTTTTTCGCACAGGCTGGAGATGGCATTGATGGATGATATTCGCTGGGCCAGAAAGGCGTTGGCAACTAATTTAGAAAGTTCGCTACTCCAGATGTTCGATGTGACAATCCGGTCTGGGTCGACCCAGTTGGCATATATTGCCACCAATTCATCCCTGGCTTTCAACCCGCTCTGGCTCTGCTGCGACCCGATTAATACCCGGTCTGGGTTTTCCAGGTCGGCGATAGCGGTACCTTCGGCCAGAAATTCCGGATTGGAGAGCACCTCAAACTGAACCCCGTTTTTCCCGGAGTTCAATATGCGCTCCATGGCCTGTGCAGTTTTAACGGGCAAGGTGCTCTTCTCAACGATAATTTTGGATGATTCCGCGCAGTCGAGAATCTGGCGGGCGGTTTTTTCCCAGTACTGGAGGTCGGCCACCATTCCTGCACCTACCCCGTAAGTTTTTGTAGGCGTGTTGACACTTACAAATATGATGTCGGCGGCCTTAATGCCGGCTTCAATGTCCGTATCAAAGAAAAGATTACGCCCCCGGGCTTTCTTTACGATTTCATCCAAGCCGGGCTCATAAATCGGTAGGTCGTCAGAATTCCATTGGTCGATCTTTTCGGGCACTATATCCACCACGTTGACGCGGTATTGCTCACATTTATAGGCAATCATGGCCATGGTGGGCCCGCCGACGTACCCGGCGCCGATGCAGAGAATCTCTTTTTCGAATTTCATTTTATCGTCCTATTTCGATAAGAGCTTAGAATCTTTTATTTTGCCGCTGAAACACACAGACTTACACAGACATGGGCATTATTTGGCCGGCTACGCCGGAAAGACCAAAACAAATATTTTTAGACCCGGATTTAAAATCTATTTTCAATTTCTGGTGAAATTGAAAATGCTATCACCCGCTTCGCAGAGGGTACTTAACTAATATTTGTTATTATTTTGTTAAGTATGAATTGGGGATTTGTTAGCCGATTTTAGAAATGGAGTCGATCTATTGTATTGCCCGCCAGACGCCATACTCCAGACTCCGGATTCCGGATTCAACCTTCAGCCTTCAGCCTTCAGTCTTCAGCCCAATAACCTAATCCAATTCGAACTTCGTCAACCAATCCTCATGCTCCAGCCAATCCGGCTGCTCTGCCTTGCGGAACAAGTAATTTCCCATGACCAGTACGTCCATCTCCGTGCGCATAAAGCACTGGTAGGCATCTTCCGGGGTGCAGACGATAGGCTCACCCCGGACGTTGAAACTGGTGTTGACCACCAGACCGGTATCGGTTTTTTCCTTGAAGGTATTGATCAGTTGCCAGTAGCGGGGATTGGTTTCCGCATTGACCGACTGGATGCGGGCCGAATAATCTACATGGGTGATGGCCGGAATATCAGAGCGCAGGTGGTAGAGCCGGTCGTACATCTTCATTTCATTGTAGTTATCCGGCAACGGATGACAGCGGTTGCCGTTGACAGGAGCCACCAGCAACATGTAAGGCGAGGGACGATCCAATTCGAAGGCGTTGCCGATCTCCTCTTCCATGACCGAAGGCGCGAACGGCCGGAAACCTTCGCGGTATTTAATCTTCAAATTGAGTTTCTTCTGCATCTCGGGATTGCGGGGATCGCCGATGATACTGCGATTTCCCAGAGCACGGGGGCCATACTCCATGCGGCCCTGGAACCAGCCGATAACATTCCCGGCCGCGATCATATCGGCCACATCCTCACAGAGTCGATCAAAATCGTCATAGTGTTGGTAGGGCGCCTTATACCTTAGGTTCATCGCCAGGTAGTCCTGGTCGCTGAACTCGGGCCCTAGATAGGCTCCCTGCATTTTGTCCGGCAGTTTCGGATCGACGGATCTTTCGAATTTCTTCCAGATATGCAGGGCGGCATAGGCTGCGCCGAGGGCACCGCCCGCATCCCCGGCCGCCGGCTGGATCCAGACATTTTCAAACGTGCCCATCCGGATAAGTTTGCCGTTGGCTACACAATTAAGCGCCACCCCGCCTGCCATGACCAGGTTGTCGCAATCGGTTAATGCTTTTGCGGTAGCCGCCAACCTGAAGACAACTTTTTCGGCGACCTGTTGGATGGCCAGGGCCATATCCATGTAGGGCTGGGTAAGGTCACTTTCCGGCTCTCTCTTGCCCAGACCGAATAACTTCTCCCATTGCTCATGACCACACATGGTCAGACCGACGGGATAATTGAAACACGACATGTTCATCAGGTAGGAACCGTCTTCTTTCAGATCGATCAGCTCCTCCAGAATGATACGTTTGAATTTGGCTACCCGCTCGGAATCAGGGTTACCATAGGGTGCCAAGCCCATAAGTTTGTACTCACCGCTATTAACCCGGAAACCGCAATAGTAGGTGAAAGCCGAGTATAGAAGCCCCAGCGAGTGCGGGAAATAGGTCTCTCGCAGGAGTTTGATATCTTTGCCATCCCCAATGCCAATAGTTGTGGTAGCCCACTCCCCAACCCCGTCAATGGTTAGAATGGCCGCTCTTTCAAAGGGTGATGGATAGAAGGCGCTGGCGCCGTGGGACAAATGGTCTTCGGGAAATAAGAGCTGCGGCTTTCTTTTCAGAGATCGGCCGGCCACTTCTTCCAACGCATCCCAGAGCATCTTGCGCATGAAGATCTTTTCCCGGATCCAGACCGGCATGGCTGCCAGAAAACTTCTAAGCCCCTTAGGGGTAAGGGCGTGATAGGTTTCCAGAAGGCGCTCGAATTTCAAAAACGGCTTGTCGTAAAAAGCAATCGCATCCAGATCTTCGACGCTGATCCCGGCTTCTGAAAGGACATAGCGAACAGCATCGGTGGGGAAATTGGCATCGTGCTTTTTACGGCTGAATCGCTCCTGATGGGCAGCGGCGACGATCTGTGCACCAGAAAGGAGTACAGCGGCACTGTCGTGGTAGTAGGCTGATATGCCGAGTATTAGCATGGTTTTACACGCATAGAGCAGAGAGCATAAGGCATAGGGCATAGGGCATAGGGCATAGGGCATAGGGCATAGGGCAAAAATCAAACGCCTTTTATGTTGTCAAGGAAGAACTCGCTGCCTTTTTAAATAATGCCGAACCCAGAACCCTATTTTAAGGTTCTTTGGAAATTAGTGATTTTTCTGCAAAGAAGGTCAAGATCATCCAAGAAACCCTCTAATTTTTCTGAGCTAATTAAGGATCTTCTTTCGAGTAGTATGAGGATATTTGCGTTTTCGTAAGCGGAACGTCTGGCAATGTTTAAAAAATTTGTGAAATCTTTTTTGGATCTGGATCCGCTACCCTCGGCAATGTTATTAGACATTGACATTCCGGCCCCGCGTAGTTGTTCAGCAAATCGAAACAACTTCTTTTCTTCAAGTTCATCACTGATAATGAACAATCCATCGGCTATCTCGATAGCAGTTTTCCAGATTTCCAGATCTTGAAATCTAAATTTGGCCATTGAAGGAATTGATTCTGATTTTTTAACCCTTTGCGCTATGCCCTATGCGCTATGCGTCCTTGGCCTTAAAAGATCGTATAAATAAACGGCGCGATGGCAGAACCGCTGGAAAATATGATCAAAGCACCAAAAAAGAGTAGGCAAAGAATAATCGGCAGCATCCAATACTTTTTTCGTTCTTTTAAGAAACCCCAGAGATCTTTTGCGAATTCCATGTTTATAATTGCAATAAAGTTATGAGTTTAGTTTATCTGTGTAGCATCATCAGTTTTAGATAAAAATTTCTGTAATGCTCCTATGATAGCAATTTTGCACAGGGCATAGGGCAAAAATCGAAACCAGCCCTGACTGTCAAGAAAAAAGTGCCCTTGGCTTTATGATTTTTTGGTATTGCTTGTTCTCTATGCTCTCTGCGCTATGCCATATGCTGAATGCGCTTTGCGCATTCAATACGGTTTCTCCAGATCCTCGGCAGTATAAAGATGCTCGCGAACTACAAAGGCCGATGCATCACCATTGCGCCAATCTTTGAGGCGGAGGGCATCGGCACCGCCCATTTTTCGAATAAGGCCGATGGGCATCAGCACAACGAAGAACAGGATCGATAGAATCAGGGTAGATACCACGTGGCCCAATGCATTTGCAAGACCGAACCAAAGAACTGAGAGTGGTTTGAAAATCACCGGCACGGTCATGGTCAGGATCAGGGCCACTATGGCCGGGATCACCCAGGCGATGTTAGCAGTGAACCAGGTGATCAACAACAATATCAGAACCGCAGCCATGCCCGTGTCTCTGGGTCGATTATCTTGCTTGCTCATACGATAGTTTTATATAGCTCCGCCCGGTCGGCTACAATCTCCAACCAGCTATATCCTTTTGTTTTTATTTTATTTTTATTGGACTACGCTTCTATTTTGACCGGCTAAAAACCTCAATTTCATCATTCAAGAGCGCAAGCTGTAAATAAAAACAAATTCGAATGAAATAATTTTGTAAATCCAAAACTCTACAGAATCATCCTTGGCCTGATCTTACCCTGGGCTGATGCCGTTTTGAGTATTTCTGTCATTTGAAATTATGATTTGTTAAAATTTCGACATTCGCGTTTCGAGTTTTCATATTTTTGCCACGCATCACCACAACAGGGCCAGTTTCTCGGTTGCAATTCCGGTATCCCTGGCTACCTGCTGCAGGCCTTCAGCATTTTCATCAAAGAGCAGAACTGTGTCAAAATTGCCATCCACCAAGGAAGTCAGCTTGTCAGATGCGGATAGGTGCGCAACCAGCTGTAATTTCATTTTTTCTTCCTTGATCGTGGTTTCCACAAACTCACTGACGATGGCTGGTCCCACAAACACGATAGCCTGGCTGCCCTCTTTTTCGATCTCCTGTAAACGTTGCGACAGGCGACGCTGGAGGCCATAGTATTCCCGCAAGCGAGATACCACGAAATTGACCGCCAACCGGGAACGGGCTTCGATCCCAGCCGGGGTCAAACGATATACATAACTTAATTTGTTGGGATTTTTCCGAAAATTGTGAACCTTGACCATACCTTTTTCGAGCAGACGCCGCAGGACATAGTTGATCTGGCCAAGGCTGATGCCGGTGTATTCTGACAATTGCCGCTGAGTGGTAATCGGCTCACTGTCCAGGGCGTCCAGGACCTTGAAGTCTTTCTTGGAGAGTGCCATAGCCTCTGCCGTGCATCTGTTTGAAATTGTGGGGGAGTTGCCTGATGACCGTATTGTTCAAAACTGAACAGCAGTTTATGGCTTATTGAAGCTAAAAGTCAAGGGAATTTCAAAAATAGTAGTAAAATCAATAGGGAAAGGTGGAAGGGGTAAGGTTAAAGGTAGAAGACTTAAGAAAGAAGGTTCACCACACAGGCCAGAAGTCTGAAGGCCGAAGTCTGAAGGTTGACCACACAGGTCAAAAGTCTGAAGGCTGAAGACTGAAGGGAAAACAGAGATTGGAATTCGGAGATCAGAGATCTGATATCGAAAATAATTCAGCTGCGTTTCTGTACAGGATCGCTTCGAGGAATTCATCAGATAAACCAAATCCAACCAGGGTTTTCAGTTCCCGATCCCAGGCAAAGGGAATATTGGGAAAATCGGTTCCGAACATGATGCGGTTTTGTCGGAAGGAATCCAGGGGTGGCACCTCAATGCCCGGCAGATAGTCGCAGAGGACCATGGTCGTATCAAGCCAGAGATTGTCATACTTTTCAATAAGTTCTCTGAACTCGGTGAATTCGTCCGCACCCAGGTGGGGGACGCAGATTTTGAGGTCGGGATAATCCTTTGTGACACGCTCCACCTTCTCTACACCGCACAATTCATAGGGGTCGCAGGGATAAGCGGGACTTTTAGGTTCCCGGCCAACGTGCATAACCAGCGGCTTGTCGTTGGCCTGGCAGGCTGCATAAACCGCATGCATGCCGGGACTGTCCATATCGAAGCACTGGACATGGGAATGCAGTTTGACCGCGGCAAGACCATCTTCGAAGGCCTGCGTCAATATCTGATCCGCACCATCCTCACCGGGGTACACTGTGGCGGTCCCCTCCAGCTGGGGGTAGCGGCGACATAGGTCGGCCATGAAGCGGTTCAACTTGCCGGCCACCCCGGGTTTGTGGGCGTAGTGCAGCCCCAAGATTCGATCGATGCCGTGAGTGGTGAGAAATTCGATGATTTTCGCGGCCCCCATCTGATAGCGTACCGGCCAGCCGAAAGTATCGAACCACTGCCAGATGGGTTCGAACAACCAGTCCGGAAAGAGATGGACGTGGGCATCGATGACGGGTGGGAGTCCGGAAGGAACAGTATCACCCTCGGGATCATCCAGTCCGGGCAGCGGCGCTTTTACCAGGGCGCCTTTGTATTCAAACTCAGACATGTGTATTTCTATATCCTCAGGTTCAGGTAGACAGCCTCACCGAAAGTTTTATATAAAGCATATTTCGGAGTTGAATGCACGGATATTGGCAGAGGGCAGAGTACGTGGGGCTGGCGCCCGCAGAGGGCAAAGGGCAGAGAGCAGAGGGCAAGAGCAAACCAAATAAATACAATCAAGGGCACTTTCTCCCTCACGTCAGGGCTGGTTGCGATTTTTGCCCCATGCCCCATGCCCCATGCCCTATGCAATCGGCACCACTATAACGAAACATATTTACTAAACAAACAACAACAAGCAATTACTATGTCGAAACATGATGAACTCCAGGCGGACCTGGAGCGGCGGATGCTGCTGGGATTGGTAAAGGAGTGGGAAACGGCTCTTTGGCATCTGGATGATCACCATCGCGGCCTGATGCAGCGTCCGCTTTTCCGGCTGGTCGACATGCCCAGCCGCTGGGGTTATTGGGACGGCAATCGCAGTGAGATCTGTATCAGCCGACGACTTATCCTGGACTACCCATGGGATTCTGTCCGGGAAGTACTCCACCATGAAATGGCCCATCAATTGACGGACAAATTGGAACCCCATAGGCAGGAGGGTGCGCATGGACCAATATTCAAAAAAGCCTGCCGCCTGCTGCGGGCCAATCCACGAGCTTCCGGCGACTACCCGCCCCTCAAAGACCGCTATGCCGCCAACCAATTATCGGACGATGACCGAATCCTGCTCCGGATTCGCAAGCTAATGGCGCTATCGGAGAGCCGGAACAAGCATGAAGCCGAAGCCGCCATGATAAAAGCGTATGAATTGATGGCCCGCTATAATATCGAATTGATCGAACAGGATAGAAACCGTGATTTCGTGAGTATCTTCGTCGGCCAACCGGCCCTCCGCCACACCCGGGACGCCTATTTTCTTTCCAGCCTGCTGGTGGATTTCTATTTTGTCCAGGGCATCTGGGTCAGCGCCTGGGTCGCGGACCGGGAGAAAATGGGTCGAGTCCTGGAAATTACCGGTACCCCGGAGAACATCGTATCGGCCGAATACGTTTATGACTTCGTAGTAAATCACATCAACTTGCAGTGGTCGCGATACACCAAAAACAAGAAGCTAACCCTGCACCGCAAGACCGATTTCGCCACGGGGATCATCGAGGGATTTCGCAGTCGACTTGAAACCCGACAGGCCGGCATTGCCGCGGATAATGATGCTAAAGCGATTATTAAAATCGAGGACCCGCAGCTGCGAGATCACATTAAATACCGCTACCCCAGCACCCGCACCTATCAATCAGCCATCTCCAATCAAGATGAGAATGTTCTCGAAGACGGCCGCAAAATCGGTCGCAACATGGTCATCTCAAGAGGGATTACCGAAAAGGCCGGGAATAAACGAAGGCTACTGCCATAGCCGAAGCATAGGGCATAGGGCA
>Ga0126325_10000207_pt1 | contig 16422 bp, 9 predicted proteins | sample InaspJWI14metaG_FD_94487 | JGI IMG/M metagenome (GOLD analysis project Ga0126325, IMG submission 94487) | Marine gutless worms symbiont microbial communities from Oahu, Hawaii - Inanidrilus sp. 1 OAHU.JWI-14 metaG | ecosystem: Host-associated > Annelida > Digestive system > Unclassified | place...
ATATTTTCGTGAGGCTGTTTTGCGTCCCCTCGCATGCTATTCCCGCGAACTATTATTGCATGCCTCCCCTCTGCCTTCCTTAGTTACGCCACCAGAGAATGAGAATGCAAATTGGATCGCACGTTCATATCGACTGACATTGACGGACATTGCAGTCGCTGGTCGTCATACACCGCCGCTGACGACACCGCTGCTGCTGCTGCGAATGCACGACATTTACCCCCGGATATTTCCCCCTTTAGACATCTGCCCCTTCCCCGTACCTGATCCTAATCCCTACTGTAAACCCTACCCATCACTTAAACCCGACAATTCTAACCTTAACACCAACATTGTTGTTAATAACCCGCTTAACAAATCTGTGTCGAGCTTCCTGCGTCAGCGGACAACGTGGCACTGCCCGCATTCGCCCGCGATATGTACTGGAGAACGAGAAAGCAAACTGCTCGCACGTTCATATCGATTGACACTGACAAGCCGAAAGACCTTGCTGTCGGGTCGTTATATGCCGCCGCCGACACCGCTGTCGCTGCTATTGCTGCGGATGTAAGACATTTGCCCTCCGGACATCTTCCCTCCCGCTTACCTGACCTCAACCCTATACTAACGGTAAACCGTAACCATCACCTCAACCTAATAACCCTAATCCTATCACCAATATCGTCCTTAATAACCCACTTAATAACCCAATTAACGTTAACTCCAAACACTACCACAACCGTTAAATTAAACACTAAACCAAAGTTGCCCAGGCCCTAATAATCGTAACCGTAACCCGAATAACACCAAACCCTAAACCGAACCCTGTAACTCTAAACCTTAACAATAACTAGGTGCCAGATGTCCAGGAACAAATGTTTGGGGGGTAAATGTCTGGTCACGCGCTGCTGCTGCTGGTGGTGGTGATATTGACAGTTGGACTCAGCCGGGGTACATCGTTGTCGTGTCACTCATTCTACATGTACGTGATCGAATCCCCATCAACAGAACTGCCATGGAATTACTATCAGCAGCAGCAGCAGGCAAATGCTCGGGAATATACTGAGCTAGCAGTTCAGAACTCGTAACAACCGTGTTTGGTGGCGTTCGCGCGGTTTCTCGGTATCTGTTCGCGCCTACGGCGCTCGCAAAGTGGCGCCGTCTCTCTGCAAAAATTCCGTCTTGACCAGCACTTACTTACTATCTTACTTGGCTGTATAGTTACTGTAACCAATGAGACCTAAGATCTGTTTCTGGTCGTACATAAGGAACAGAGAAACAGACAAACCCACACACAGGCATGTTCGCTTTTACCTATAAGATTTGTATGACCCTGTTCGGAACTTTCTTTTTATTTAAACATCAGCGGCAAAGGGCGCAAGCCACTTACATGCCGGTAAAATCAAGTACAATGAGCATATGCATGTTAAACAATGATACAAAACAAAACTGTCGTAAATATGACCAGGGCTTTTTGTAATGACCTCCAGTACAGATATAATGGCATGCCTATCGTATACATGTAAGAGCGACGGCAAATACAAATGAATGCATGTGGGGCCTAACTGGTGAAATTAAGCAAATGTGTCTTACCGGCTTAAAACGTAACTAGCACTAAGAATATTATTTGTTCCCGAATTCAGGCCTATTTGTCGCTGTGCAATGGGATATAATACTTCGCATGGCAGCAAGTGGGACACAAGTGAAGATCTTTTTCTGCATATTTATGATATATGAGGTGACAGCCAGTCCCTCTGGATTGTCGCTCCGTCAGTCAAGCCGTCCAAACTACACTTAGCAATATTATTAGATAAGCTGCACCAGTGATGTACAGGGTGGCCCAAAAAAGTTGTACATTTTCAACGCAGCATATCTTTGGAACCGTTCAAGACAGAATGAAACGCATTTCACCGAAATGTTCCTAGAGTTTTTGGAGATAAAGATTAGGTTGCAATTTTTATGTAGCTGTTAAATGTTCTTTGCAAATTAGCTCAGTGTTATTATACCGAAAATGACAGCTGTCGATTGTTTTAATTGAAGTTATTTTTTTTGCTAAAACTCTGCGGAATATGAGACGAATTTCGTCTTCTTTTTCTCTTATTATTAGAAATGATTTTGAGCGTTGAACTGTTAAACCCAAAGCGTTTTCTACGACATTTCAACTCTATAGTCACCTTACCTAGTTAAGTTAGTCACATTTGATATTACTCCCATATCACTAATTTTCTGAGATAAGGTAATAACACAGTTAATATCTGGCGGAAAAAATTGATAGGTTTGTGTGCAAATCATTCCTGATCACAAAAGTAAAACAGTAACTAAAAATGGCGCACGGTTAACAAAATTATCTCAAAAACAGTTTAGCCTTAGCATTTATGGAATGTCAGTCATTTCAAATATGTCTAACTTAACAGGGTAAGGTGACATCATAGTTAATATGTGGTGAAAAATGTTTCAATACATTTATGCACAGATTGCTTCTGTTAACAGTGAAAGAATATTCGACTAAGATTGCATAATATTTAACATAGCTACAGCCAAAAAAACATCAGCTTAACTGCTGGTAACAGTGTTTAGGGTACAATAAAAGTGAAGCTAATTTACAAAGAATAGTTAACAGCTACATAAAAGCTACAATCTATCTTTGTTCCCCAAAACTCTAGCAACATTTTGGTGAAACGGTTCCAAAGATATGGTGTGTTGAAAAAATGTACATCTTTTGGGGGCCACCCTGTACAATGCATGGCCTACGGACGAAAGGCATGTTAACAGCACACGAACTGAACTGAACTGACCTGCAACAAGTCGACCCAGTTACACGACGCGTTCATTGGCCACGCGCGCGTCAGCGTCTCGACTTCACTGGCTGCGGCAGAACTAGGACGGTTGGTGCTCAGCCAGTTCGTGCGCTGTGAACACGCCTATTTCAATACCCGTGTTCAGAACTCAACTGGAGTTCGGTTCTGTTCAGTTCATCATGTGCTGTGGTGAAGAAACCAGAATTTATATTAGCTATAAAATGCAACTATAAAGTTCAGTGCTACCTGACATCAAGACAGTCGAACGTAGACGTAAGTCGCGAAGCTGCGCGCACCCCGCGGTGCAGAGCGACGCTTAACAGCGCTGCAGTGTGAACACTGCTTTAGTCTAACATAGCCTACAGAACTTGCTCATTCCAAACCGAGCTGACCTATTCTCGATGACGTCAGCAGAAGCAGAAAAGACAACACGATGACGTGGCGACACGGTAGCACCTTGCAGCAACAGGCGACGCTCAGTGACGTCATTGTTGCGTCATCCGTTACTATGGCAACAGCTCCAGCAGCTGGACAAATGACAGTGAACGTGCCCGTCACTATAAACAGTACTAAAACACTGCAGTGTGATTTTATTTGTATAATCAAGTAGAACGTCATGTACACAGCTCGATTTATCCAATAAGTTTATTTTATTGTGACTGATTATACAATACAGCTAGCTGGCTTCTGCTATTAATTCTGCTCTTTGTCGCAATTAACTTCACTGTTCAATCAGCTGGATTTATAGACAGTACAACACTGGCCTTAAATCATTCAGCGTAGTGTTCTCTGTCCTCAGAACAGTTTCTAATGGCCGAGAAGAGTTCATAAAGAATGCACGAAATGGACGGCCTACAGTGTTTAGACTTGCAGATAAAGCCATATATTTCGTGTCGGTTTCTCGGGTCGATATTTCTTCCCAACTGTGCATTAGCCTAATGCATGCGTGAGGTTGTTTGTTACTTTCAAGAATACAGCAAACGGTCATGAATATGGCCAGTGTCATAGTTTGCACTACTAGTAGGCCTACATGCGAGATAGATTCTTGTGGCTCAGTTTTCGTTATTTATCATATACTCGTAGACTGAAACAGTGTAATCGTAGACATCAGACTTTGCCCTTGGTACTGCCCGTGGTAAGTCAATTTGAGTAAACGCCGCGTCGACAAAATGGTCTCTGTGCGTGGTTATCATTCACTGACATTATGTGAAAACCTTTCATCAACAAAACCGGAAGTACATAACGTATCACAACGCCGCCAGAGGACCGAGCCACGGCTATAGGTAGCGTGCACAGACAACTGGTGAAGATGATGTAGTTCCGGATATGTGATGGACAGACATACACACTCACAAACAGACAAATTCCTCTTCTCCATCGGGGATGGAGAAATAATGGATATATTAATCGTTATAATTAGATGTATAACTACAATACTGCCCTCGATCGAGGCTCGAAGTCAGACATGCCACGTTACATGAACGCTACCGATTACTTTAATAATTGCTAACCCAAACCATAATTCTAACCGTAAGTCCTAACCTTGGCCTGGGCTTATGACCTTGAATTTTAAGAGCCGGTGAGCTCTGGTTATGACCCATGCATGACGAAATTCAAGGTCAAAGGTCAGTTAATTCAAAAAAAGAGTGGAAACAGCTAGACGGGCGGACACAAACACGACGCTGACTCGGTCGATACGCTAGATAAGACATCACCAATCAACCAAGCAATCGATCGATCCAACTAAATGTACACAACGAAGTCCCCACAGAGACTACTTCCTGAATCCAGCACTGCACTCAAAACAAAACACTAAACAGTGAAAATAAGCACTACCTGTGCTGCGATTTACCTGAGTGAACGGCCTATGCAGGTGTGTCGAGATTGCACTGGCGCATTTGTAAGGATGACGAGGCGACAGGTGACGGCCAGTCGCTGCATCAATACTACTGCTCTCCACACCTACCGACCCTTTATATCCAGTCGCCGCAGCCCGCCAGTGATGCGTCGATATCGAAACTATAAATATCGACACGATATCAATTTCTTTAAGAGTAGGTAAGCAGTGATTTGTACAACGCACACCGACAACCTAGCTAGCTGAAATGCATTGCATTATGTTATTTACCGGGAAAATAGTGCAATCGGTCGTGTCCGTCTGTTCGCTCTTTTCAATCTTGCTTTTGAAACAATTGACGTTTGACCTTGATATTCTGCATCTGCATAGGTCATTACCATAGCTCACCAGAAATTAAAAGTCAAGATTATAGGTTAAGGCTGAAGTCAAAATTAAATGACGGTTAGCAAGGTAGAAGAATCGGAAGCGTTCACGACAACGCGGTCGGTCTGACCTCGATCTTCCATCGAAGGCAGCATCCCAATTTACTGACCGCGTCAGCGACTGCGTATTGTAGTCGGCCGGCTACGGGAGTGTGTGCGTTCGGATGTTAGACACAATTTTCGAACGAAATCACCATTGGCATAGTGGTTCACTTACTATACAGTAGACCAAAGCCAGATGACAAGTTCAAAGTCATTGAAGGAAACTACAGCCTCTTGATTTCAGGGTTAAAGCTGTCCAACTATACCAGTGCACAGTTTCCACTTCCGGTACAACGAATGTCAAACATTAGTTAAAAGCTTACTTTTTCAAGGTTGCATAAAATGTCGATCGATTATTGTTGACTTAACCTCGCAAATGTGTCTTAAGTTTACTTTGGGTTTAGAGCGGAAGCCACCTAAAGATATCGATAATTCGCTATTCGACACGATCGATATCGAAACTCTATATCTATGTTTCGATATATCGAAGCATCACTAGATCTACTGAGCGCCTCGATCAGCAGTCGGTAGATAACAGCCTATTCGCTACTAGCCTACTTTGCGCCGCACCTGCAGCTTATTATGGAATGAAGTCGTCATCAAAATATGATTCGGATTGTAAGGGAATTACAGTATGCATGATTACCGTGAGTACCGCGATTTTGGCAGTTTATCGTGACTTTTACCGAACCCCTTTACTGGCCAAGTAATGCAATCGACTCGATCGGCTGTGTGTGTGACTACGTTTGTCCTTAACTTTCGAACATATTGACTACAGATGTACATGCAGATGCTGCCAAGGTTGTTTATCTTAACACGAATTAATTACTGGATCAAGTTTATAAGTCTTTTATCTGCGGCATGTTCACCGTACACACACTGGTATTTGGATTACGCAGCGGACGTTTTCAGGTTTCTGCAACACATGGACGACACATTGCATCGATGAAGCTGAAAATGGCATGTATTGTCCACAGAAGGTCGACTCCTTCACACCGCATTTTACCCCCCCCCCCCATCTGTGTCACGTGATGTGGTGTAAGCTCCCTGAAACTGTAAATATGCAATTTTGGAACATAACCGCCGCCGACAAAACATATTTCTGGATCCGGACCAAAACTCTGGCATATTCGGACTCGTTCCTGTCAGGACTCAGATTGATCCAGACTCGGCTCCGGATGCCTGGCGCTTTTTCGTGCAACCGCTGAGGGTCTTTATTAAAAACCTCTCACGGCTTTTAAATAATCTTTGGTAGAAAATATGGCCGTTAGATTGTGAAAGTTAACAAAAAGAAAGAAAAAAATAGCTAGAGTTGCTGAAAATACGTACAGTTGTCATATATGAAGTAAAAGTGAGTGCTGTACACGTCATTGCTAATATTACTAACTAGATTTTACTGTTATTTGAACTGCAGAGCCGATATTTTTAGCAATCCGTTCAATAACCCAAAAGACGGCGAAAACGGGAGAAAGACACGAAAGACGTCAAAGTCAGTAGTTAAACAAATATATTACCTTTTTGCTCAACGACAGCAGTTCTGCGGTATTATGTACGTAATATTGACTTATTTAATTGTATTCTGAGTAATATATTCCATTATTGTGATTCACCGATGCGGATTTTGACGTCTTCAGTGCATCGACACATCTGCTCTGCACCAAGCACTTGACGGAGAATTTGATTGACTATGTGCACAACAATTGCAGCATCACGCAGTCGACTCGAGTTGCGTTGACCAGCTGCAGATTAAAGATTGCGGAAAAACATGCGCTGTATAGTCACGGAAACTACAGTCTCGCTGCTGACTTTGCAGCGTTCACTGTGATGCATGCTGTGTGTCAGGCAAAAAGTCCAGAGGACAAGGACAGTAACGGTAACATCGAGCAACGATGTGCTGACTGTGCCAGCCAAGCCAAACATTGCCAGTAAGCCAGGCCAAAGAAACGAGTCAGCCAGGCATGCAGTAACTCTACCATTTCTTCACAACTGGCCCTTTTCAGGGCTACCACTTTTTCAAGAACAAGGCATCATGTATTGTGTCACTGTCATTCAGCGCGTCTCTGTTTTTAGTTTCCGGTATGTAATGTAAATGCAGTACAAAAGTATAACTACTTCATTTGCCATTTTTCGCATCTTTTGCTGTGTCTTGCCCTGTCTTTTGCCGTATTTTGGGTAATTGAACAGACCACCCATGTTCAAAAAACTCTGCTGCATTGTTAATTCCATCATATGCACATAATCAACTCTTAATTATACATTTAGTTCTTGCGACATTCATAAAACGTATAACAGACGCTGTATTTTATTTTCTACGTCATTGGTTGCCTAATTTAGAGGAATTGTCAGTTGCAGCTTACTGCACATTTAGGAACAAAGTTGCATTGTCGCATATCTTGTGGCTAAAACTCAGCACAGCCAAAATGACTGTATGCTGTCTAATGGAGGGTTGTCATCTAGTCTTGTGCAAGGATTCGATTATAGAGGCCGTTAAACTGGTGTAGTAGTAGTAGTAGTAGTAGTTTATACAGAATTTATGTCCATTTTTATGCATGATTAAGTATAAATGTATGTTTTCATGATTTTTTTGTTTCAGATTTGTAGGATGATGAATGCTGACAAAGACCGATTGAAGCTGCTTCTGACTGAGACTATTACGCTGTTGTGCCAGAGAGGTCTGACATTCAGGCGTGAGTTGCATGTTCAAGGTCTGCTGGGCATAACCGTCGATGATGATGTTTTCCTTGTACCAGTTAATGACAGAAAATCATACAGTGTCAAACCGCCCTGGTTCATGAACTCTGAAGAGGAGGCAACAAGTCCTTGTGATTTGATACCACAACAGGGTGAGCCAAATGCACTGCACCATAAGTCAACATCTGAAGTTCCAGATGTCAACAGTGATTTTCTGAATGCTGCTGGTAACACAAGTACACCTTTGCAGTATCCTGCAATGGATAATGAATCTCGTATACCGACAATGGTAAAGACGGAAACTCCAGATGTTACGAATACCGGTGGCAGCAGTGCGAATAAAATCCGGTTATCAGATAATAGATTAAATGAAAACTTAGCAACTACTGCCCAGCTGCAGCCTGCATCCAGTGATGTAAGATCTGAAGGAAAAAGGAAGAGGAAAAGATGTAAATTTGGTAACGACATGCTGGTGTTGTCACCTGATAATGATGAATGGACAGATGTCAGTCTGAGAGAAATTAACAATCCAGTTGTTGGATATTCACAGTGGGCTAGTTATGGTGAAGGACTTCAGCACGATATTTCTGTGAGTATATTTAAATCAGAGATTGTTGCATGTATATTACATAAATGTTGTTACTCGTATTCACTCTTGTGTTTTATGTAATAGCGCATTGTTAATGGTTATGTTTTAGTGACTGAAAATTGGCGACTTTCATTGTCTATCACTTTTCATTATTAATATCACTGAGATATTATGATTAGCATTTAGCACAGTACCAGATTCAGTCTTTAGGCTCTATCGCAGTATTTTGGACTTTGTGAGCTAGTCATTTTACGTATATGTTGTAACACACACACACACACACACACACACCCATTTAACAGCCCTTTTTCCGGGACTACCCGGGTGGGCCGGTACCAGAAAGGTAAAACCTTTACGTATATGTTAGTAAGTGTTTGGTTAATATAATTTTTGCATGTTGTCAGAAAATTCAGAAAGTTATTGTTCATATTCATCACTTACAAGAAACATAATTTTGTTTCACCAATCTTTGAATTGTTCGGCTTTGTTTGATCAGATAGCAGTTTCGGTGGTTCATAAGAGGGGTAGCTTTGCCTCAGTTGTGCAACAGCTAATTGAGTAACAAAGGTTTAGCCGTCAGAAATTTTTCACTAAAGAATGTAGCCAAAATGCTTCAAATCCTCATAAAAAGTCTCTTCTTAACAAAATGCATGCCTGTACCCTCAGACAGATATTTGACAGGCTACAGGCTTTATCTTAAATGGCGATTTTTTAAATTTTGTAGTGGAATGAGTTGGATGACAGTCAGCAACCAATGACATTGACGTATCATGGCTGGCAAACACGCGACTCAAACAGCAAGAATTTTTACTGTCACTATGAAGACTGCGATAAGGTGTTCTATCGCAAGTATCACTTGCTTCGACATCAGCGACTGAAGCATTATCAGCCATTTGCTAAGGATTGCCACAGCAGTACGGCAAATGCAGTCCATGGGTCGAGCGAAAATATTTCCGTGTCTGAGCCACCGAATCAGCCAACTCAGCCAAAATACTCATTTCCAGTTGAATCACTCGGTTGTCCTGGAAACTTGGAAGCTGCTGCCCAGATGCATGCTGATTGTAATGACGCCGGATATGGAGAAAAACAGCAAAGGAAAAGCAGTTCGCTTGGTGACGACGTACAAGTTTTGTCTGCTGATGATGATTGGACAGAGAACAACGAGAGAGAAAGCAGTGAGCCAGTTGCTGGCTGTTCACAGTGGGCTGGTTATGGTGAAGAACTTCAGGATGATGCTACTGTAAGTATGTTCAGATACAGAGATTTGTTGTGCCTCCACCTGTCCTATAGATGGGACCAGGGGTACTTTTTTGGGTTGCCTGTCTCTCTCTGTGCGTGTGTGTATGTGTGTCGTGCATGCATTCTCGGCTGGAGGCATTCTCTGACCACAATGCCTTCTAGTTCTATTTGCAGTTATATTACTGGCATTGGAGTGATGGTATAACAGGAGCAGTTCCCCTTTGTTTACTAGTTCAGCAGTCCATCAATAACAGATGAGGCCAGTGGATTATTTTCCCTGATTAGGGTCATTCATTTGAGTTTGTGCCAGTTTTTTGACACTGTTGATTGGGTGTAAAAATGTGCCACTTTCCCTAGAAAAGAACAAACAAATGGTTAACAGCACTGTTCTTGTGGACACTTGCAGCAACATGATGTTATCATTATAAAATTTCCAGCTGTGTTTCTAGTTAAATTTTTGGCAAGACATATATTTTGTGTGTTGTGCGTGCTGCTGACGAACTTGTTATTTTGACTCGCAGTGTACATATGGTGCTGGCAATCATACCAAGAAGCTCAGTTATCGCCGAGGTACCGCGCGATGCATCATGTCAGTTGAAATCTTGCCAATTGCCACAGAGTAGTGCAGAAAATACTTGTATGACAAGTCCTGAACAAATCGAAGTTATGAAGTTGGAGGGTTAAGGTGGGCCGATGTGTAATAAACGTGTGCACTCAACTGTGATGCCTTCGAGTCGCTTTCATTGTCTATAGGTGTCATAAACAAACCGACGACGGTCGAGTTGTATATATCACCTGTAAAGGTAAAGTTTCCCCATACTCGTTACCGAGCGTTGGGCCCGGAGCTGATCCCGGTGTACAGGCAGTCAGCCCACAGGTGACGTGAAGTGAATCACGCCATAGACCTGGCAGTAGGCTGCCGTTACTTTCTGCCCGGCCTGCGGTTACCTCCGTAGCTTTCACCAGATGGCGCTACCTGTAAACGGCAGCACACATCTGTTTCCAGCTGACTACTCATTTATCGACCCAGAAAGGATGAAAGGCTGAGTTGGCCTAGTTGGCTGACCTGTAGCGGATGGTTTACCCACGTTAGTGGTCACCCATCATCTGCAGGTCGAGCGCAGGACAGGGAAAGTTCGCCAGTCAGAGACCGACATTCTACCACTGTGCTACGCCACCAACCCATATCACCTGTATACCGACGATTTGATGTGGCAAAATTTTCTATGTCCACAATGTAGACATTGCTCACGTGACCCTGACCACGCCCACTTAGGGAACACTCACACATCACAAGACTAAGACTTCGCAGGGTGGGACTTGCTATGGTAAGTCAGTGTACCAAATTTGAAGTCTCTAGGTTGGCCCATTGCAAAGCTATGAATGGCAGTGCAAAATACAGAAAATGGGGTGGTTTCGGGTGGTTAGGGGGCACTCGAGGTCATGGGCAATTCGATAGAGTGCATACAACTTCCTATTTGACTTTAATAGTAACTGTGTGTCTATCTTGTAGCGTTTTTGAGATATAGCTGGTTATTTGTCAAAAGTTGTCGATTTTGACCCACCCCACCTGCATTCGGCGCCATCGTAGGGGATGACCCCAGTCGAATTTCGCGGAGATCTTTGGCATCAGAAAACGAGTCCCTGGGCTATCATGTGGTGTTGTTTGTGTAATCCTGTGTTTAGCTGTTTTAGTAGAACTCCGACTTGTGACAGACACAGACAGACACAGGCCCATGGCTAGTACCGCAGATGCATAGCATCGCGTGGTAAAAATTGAATAACATATTGAAATCTTAAAAAATCGTAACTGTATTACCCACTGTCACATCTCCTAAAGTGCACTGTGGTCTGTGTATACAGAAATTGTTGTGTTAGAATAAAAGTATCTGTTTGGATTGAGGTTGCAGCAATTGTAAGCAGCATATCTGAACTTTGTAACGTGTATTAAGTTAGTAACATTATTTATAAACTGCATTTTTTACATGTTTTACATATCCACCAAAATAGCTAATCTTGAATTCTACTGTAAACTAAAAAAACTGTGATAGCATAATTGTTTAAAAACCTACAAAATTGTCAACTTTTTACTGTATTTTTGTTGTGTGTAGTGGAATGACGTTAACGGATGTCAGAAACAAGCAACACTGGTGGTCAGTGGTAATCGCCGCCGAAACCGAGACTCCGACGTCAAGAACTACTGTTGCCAGTATCAGTACTGTGACAAGGCTTTCTACCGCAAGGACCACCTCGTTCGACACCAGAGGCAGAAGCACGGGAAGCCATTTGGTGCGGACAGTCAGATGATCTACTACTGCTACCACGAAGGCTGCAACAAGGTGTTCTATAAAGTTTCGGCACTGCATCGACACATCACCGCAGTTCACAGCTCCGGTATCTGCCGATGAATATTCATTACTGTTGGTTACTGTTATTGCTGTCTTACTTTCACTGATGAATAGACACATGAATGAAGTGAAGTAGATGGTATAAGTCAGAGATTGTGGAGTAAGGCTTTTGGACCATGCTTTCAGAGTGAGCGTGCTGTCGGTCGTAGTAAGTGGAGGAAACTAAAGACATTGAATAATATCTACAAGATTGAGAGAAGATGCTGATGTTGGCAAAATTCAACCCTAGGGATGCAGATGTTGATTAAAGTTGACAGCAAAGGCTAGGGCACTGTGACATCATGTATGCGTTGACAGTAGTTGACAGGTTAATAGAACTGACTTACTGTTAGGGTGGCGAGGAAAGTAAAATAATGTAAATTATTACCATAGACTTTTATAGCACTTTATTGTGAAATACTTATCTCTTAGGTGCTCAGGTATGCTGTGTGTTAACGAGACGTGACACAATTTTACCTGCCACTCCAACTCACACATTTAATCCACAAGTGTAATGAGCCACACTTGCCTTTACTCCCCAGCCACAAAGTGTCGCTGCTTTTTAGCCTGTACTTATTTCTTATTCTGTCGAGGGTAGAAGGCTGAGTTGCCCTGGGTGGGTGGTTACACGCATAGTGAAAAGTAATGAAAATTTATTTAGCACCAAAGAGTTAAGCACATAGCTACATACTCAGCTTTTATGCTGGCGTCTTTTTGACTTACAAAGTTACAAGGCCAATGGCTGGATTGTTGACCCTGTTTATAATAATGTTAACTAATCGGTTTTCTTTCTCCGCTTGTTCTGGAAGAGAACCTGTTGTATAAGTGGCACAGGCTTTTTACAGGCTAACAATGTCAAAACACTACAAACGTTAAGTGGACTTTTGTGTGAAATACATTGTGTTGACATTTGTTTTTTGTGTGCTTCAGATCCTCCTGATCAGCCAGATCTGCCTGATCATTTTTATCAGCAACCTATGTGATCTCTCATTTTTGGATGGCCATCAGTGCTGCATTTTTCTTTCTTTGTTTTTGTTGTAAAGTTGCTGTGTTACTACAGACTTGTATACCACCTGTAGTTTTCAGTAGTCAATTGGAAGTGTTAATTGAGATATTGGTATGTGTGACATTTGTGACTGGAGATATATGAAGCTATTTTACTCAGTAAATATTATTTGCTGTAGCCAGAACTGACTGCTTAATTTATTAGAGTCACACACGATAGGATCTCGGGTAAAAGACGTTGCTTTTAATGTAGAAAATTGCATTTTAGTTTTGCATTATTTATGAGCTTGGCAATATTGTTAGAGCTGTTTGGATGATTTATTGCATCTCCAGTAGTTGAGTATTCATTATAATAGATGGCATTTTGTTGCATGACACGCTTTCATTCAGCTATAGGCCATAAAAATTGAGTACTGAGGTATTGGCATGGTTACCTGTGGACTGTTGTTACAGATGTGCTATGGCATAGTTTCTGTGTGTGTCTGTTGGGCACGGCAGTGGGCCCTGCAAAAACGGATGAACCGATCGAGATGCTGTTTGGGGAACAGATTCACATGAGCCCAAGAAGACTATTAGGTGGCGTGCACATTGGTGCCACTTGGCGAATACGATGGAGTTGTGTGATGGCGGTGATGCAGGATGCCACTACTATTACTGTAGCAACTTATTACTGTTGTTGTCAATTATAATGCATTTCTGTTCCAGTGTGATGTTAAATCTCAGGAGGCGGGGATGGTAGTGTGGCCAGAAAGTCTGTAGATGAGTGTTTATTAGTATCCATATTTCTGACTTGTTCAGAATTTCAGAGAAGCTCACCCTTGTCAACATTGAAATGTTCTAATTTGCTCATGTTTAAACCAGTCTTGTTATCTTAGTACCAAAGTGCTGGATGTTAAGATCACTAGAGTTCAGTTTATAGAGTCTCGAGACTGAGATGTCATGATATTGGTGCTGATTGCAAGTTTTTTAAGTTTTTAGGAGTGGCTCGGTAGCTGAGTGGTTAGCGTGCTGGACTCAGGCGCTGTCGGGTAACAGTCTTAGGCAAAGTGTTCACACCCATTGTGCCTCTGTTCACCAAGCAGCGAAATTGGTATCAGCCCTCTAAAGGGTTGTGAAGGTAACTACGGGCCTGGTGGAAAGTAGTGGCAGCCTACCGCCTGGTTTATGACTCACGTCACCTGCAGGCTGATTGCCACGAACTGGGATCGGCTCTGGAACCCTACGCTCGGTAATCGAGTATGGGCTACCTTTACCTTTTTTATGTATGGGTCTATTGATTGCAAGAATGGTATGAATGTGACTTTTGAATATAGATTTTTCAGTTTTTCGGTTAGTAATTTGCCTTCAGTGCTTTGACGCTGTTGGTTGGGCGGCAGGAAGGGCATCCGGCCTGTAAAAAACTGAGTGGTGGGGCGCTGGCGTGGTTATCTGTCAAGCGAGGTGCAGACATGCATATGGCCCAGCTGATGCCACTGCCACTCAGTGTCTCTTGCTTCAGTAAAATCCAGATTGGTTTTACCTATCTGGTACCTACTCACCCAGGTAGTCTCGGAAATGGGCTGTTAAACGGGTGTTGTTGTTACAGTTAGTAATTTTCAAGAACTTTTAATGGTGGTTCCCCATAAACGTGTAACTACCTCTCGCAGAATACTTCAACAGCAGTGACAACATGTTGCTGTTGATGTGTTTAAGTACGCTGTTGATTAAGCCGACCTATAGTGTGTAATTACAGTCCTTTGCTGTAGTACATGTATTTTGGGATACTCTGTCAGCATATACAATCATTGCTGTATATATCTGTATCGCGTCAGTCCACGTATACTGCATATTGTGATGTTGGCATTGTGTGTGAGGGTAGACAATTTTGACGTCATTTTGAGCCCATGTCAGTATCTGTTTTTAATTTTTTTTATCACGACATAGACAGTGAAGGGAGTTGGTTGCGTGTTTCTTATGCCAGTGAGAGGCTTGTAAATAATTAGCACTTTGTCGTGGGATGGTAGTGTGCAATTCCAGTCATTTGCTATTCAGTTGCTATGGATTTGGCCTGTACTGTGAATGGAGGAAACTCGTTTGTTATGCAAAACTTACTAAGAGTAATTTCGTTATTTAAATTGTGAGAACGATTCTATCTGTTGTCGTTCATTAATTATAGAACAGATTGAACGGTTTTGTTGTGAATTTATTACGAATGGATGCGAACTTTGAGAAGTGTAGGGCAGGCACAGGATACAGCTAGTAACACAGCTTGTCATGAGGCACACAGTCTGCGTCGACCCTCATCCCTTGGATCACTGTATGACACTCACCGTAGTCGCAGCTCGGGCGCCGGCGCCAGCTATCAATCGATATCGAGCTGCAGCAAACCAGCTGCACGAGTGCACGTCGCTGCAGCATACTGGCTATTGATCGACGGGACAGACGGACGGGCATTCGACCGTTATATAGACGCTTACCATGTACCATGCAGCCAGCGTTATAGACACAGCTGAATGCGCATATCACACATGCCTATGGCGACATAAAATTCTTTGGGCAAGTTACTGAGAACACAGTTTTTTTAAGATGGCGTATAGGATAAGTTTCAGTGTATACTTAACTATCATTTAGCAGGTTGTTGCAGGCCTCACACCACTTGTGTACGGCCTCAATGTTATTACGCGTTCCGCATAGTATGCGATATAATGAAACGGTCGAGTGCCCGTCCCTTCGTCTGTCTGTCCCGTCGATCGACAGCAGCGGAGACGTGCGGCCGATTTGCTGCTGAGATCGGGCAAGGCCATACGATACGTGGGCAGCGTAAATTTTGATCCGACTGTAAGGAGGTCCAGCTTATTATAGAGCCACCTTTTGGTAAAGATATCCGTTGCACCAGGATGCCTTGCTGCGGTTTGAACCTTTGGATATAGTTGACGCCAATGCAGTAGCTCAAAGCGCCAGTAACATTAGAGGACATTCCCTTAAGTTCTTTCAGAAGGTCTGGGAAGAACAGTCGCAAATCGCTTTGATGGCCACTTCCACGGCAGAAATCATTGGTCTGGTGTCTGTCTCGTCAATGTGACGGCAGCACTGACTGAGCAGGTTCCTTGTTGCCGGTTACCCGCTGATTGTTGCTGTAGTTCGAAAGTAAAACAGCGTAAGCGGTCCTGGAAAACAGGCAGCTGCAGGAGTCTGTAGCAACCCCGAAGAACTCACGTGCCCCCGACGCGCCCAGCTCTTCGTACGTTTCTACAGCCGCTTTGAGTTTCGATGTAGTACATGCAGCTAAGTTGTTAATTTAGCGCCTACTTTTTTCACTTTTCTACCAGTTAAACTACAGTACCCTGGCCTAACTACTGTGACAAGTAGCTGCTTTTCTAATGTACGTGGCGATTTTTCTGTAGGCCCTATTTCGTTCGCGATATCATGATAA
>Ga0126325_10000211_pt1 | contig 16260 bp, 12 predicted proteins | sample InaspJWI14metaG_FD_94487 | JGI IMG/M metagenome (GOLD analysis project Ga0126325, IMG submission 94487) | Marine gutless worms symbiont microbial communities from Oahu, Hawaii - Inanidrilus sp. 1 OAHU.JWI-14 metaG | ecosystem: Host-associated > Annelida > Digestive system > Unclassified...
ATTATTATTATTATTCGTTTATTACGCATAAAAGCAGCACAAAACAGTAAATATACACACTTCGAAACATAAAACGTTCAAGTAGCAATAGAAGAGAAGAAATAAAAAGAAACACAACTGTGAAAGAGACAAATGTCCAGAATTAACGGCACTCAGAACATTGTGCTTCCATATACATTGCTTAATTGCACTGTGTGAGTCATGCAAAGATCTAATACTATACACCGACGTTAATGAATTGACAAACCTTCGTTTCAAACTCAATAATGTCTGTAGTATAACATTTGAAGATTTTAACACACGTCTATAAAATAAAGCCTTTCGTTGCTCTATGATGAGATACATGAGAAGACATCCTGTGTAAAACTGCAGGCTGAAGGGGCTTTCCCTCCAGCAGCAGTTGAATATCTTTTTAAAAGTATTATTCCATAGCACATTAAGGCTGCGCTTTTCTGACTCAGTGATACGCCATATCTCACTACCATATGTTAGTATAGGTACATAGTAGGTTCTAACTAGATGTACAGCAGTAATCTCGTTTTTGCCTTTACCCAACACAGACAAAATATTATTTAGACATCCGTAATAATTTCTAATACGATGAGTGATATCAGTGTGACAACCAAGTAACAACCAAGATACTTCAACTTATCACTCCATACAAGATTAACACTGTCCAGAGTTACTGTACACAATGTGGGCTGTTTTCCACCAAACGTAATGCATTATGTCTTGCATGGATTAAAAATTATATCCCACGTGCGGCCATATTCTATACACACATCAACTAGTTGTATGCCGTATGATACAAACGTTCAAAAAATGAAAAGAAACAGTTTTAAAACGTTAAAAACATGACAAGTATTAAATAAAAAAACGTAAAAACGCTTTTTACATCTGTGCTGCACGGGGGGGGGGAATCATTATAATTACAGTCTCACCGACTACTCGACAACGACTGGGCCTACTTTAAAATCGTAGTACGTCCACGATTACGCTCGGTCGTACGCTGTTTGTCGGGCGATGGTGTCCGGCATTTCCCCTCCCCCGAACGCTTGCCAACCCGCTCAAAAAACTACTATCGCGGACATCTGCCGCACAATTACGGTTAGGGTAATAGGGTTATGGTTAGAATTTGGTCTGCGTATACAGACGTCCGAGGAGGGGGCACATGTCCATTTGGTCTGCATTTCCAATAGCAGTGCGTGGTGTCTCGGTTGGCTCGGTAGTCAGTCGGAGCCTAGTGTACTTACCAGTTGTGCTCGGTAGGGCTGCAACGATTAATCAATATATCAATTACAATCGATTGTCGACAATGTTTGTTAATCTTGTAATAATAATATTGCGTGCATTTATATAGAGCAAAATAACATAACCGGCAGGAAACAGAAAAAACGAACCAACTTACTTAACTAAGATATCAAACAGTATCGTACATCAAATATTTCACACGTAGATTATCACAATGCAACAAACATGCTGCATTATTAACTTAATCGAACAATTTTTATAGTTTCGCCGACGAATCAGAAATTAGACGCTTTTTATACTGTGAATAGAAAGCGCGTTTTCACTTCACGTAAAGTGACGCAATATTATCAAGCTGAATGTGTTCATGTCTACCCGGCATCCACGACAAAGCCCTGTCGGAAATCCGCATATATGGTAGCTGTATGACTCTATTCCGTACAGCCTAAAATGTACGCATGTTACGGGCTTAGTATCGTTTCGATTGATCGGTTAGAAAAATAATCGAAACTTGCAGCTCCAATAGTCAGTCGGCTAGCGTTGGCAGGCTAGGCCACCGGCTGAGTTTTGGCTCGGTGACGTCGTCGTGTTTTTGTCGCTGGCTGGCAGCCTGGCAGTGTACGTCGAGCGCTTGAAGGTTTGATGTGTCTGTCTGCTGAGTAGCTGGCGATTTTGACGACATCCGATATAGTAAGCACGCGAGCTTCCGTTGTACTCTTTTCACGCTCAGCACCGCGTTAATTTCACAATTGCATGCTAATGGTCTGTTAGCGTGATTGTTCTCTGCGTGAAGTGTAAGAACGAGTTGGTGCAAACGACAGTAATTATAGGATTATGGAATATTGTTTTCGGATTATGCAATATTAGGCCTATCTGTAGGCTATTATTTCGGCTTTAAATGGGCCTCGACGCTTTTAGTTGGAACGTCAAAATTGGACTGTGATCAAGAAAATGTGGTAATGCAAATCGGTATTGGTCTGTTTCATATTGGCTAAGATCTCGTGACATTGACGTTTCAGTGTCATGTGCTGTGCGCTCAATAGATCTACAAAGTGGGCCAAAAACGGGGCCACAGACTCATGACCATAATTCAGTCAATTCTTAATGGATTTAAGAACTTTTTTTCGGTGGAAGATTTCTTGGTAAATGTGCAGTTAAATGGATATCAAAAATCCCACCGCACCTTGCATATGTTGCTACACTACCTTGGGAAACATTACTGTCAGCAAAACGAGCCGTTAGCGACAAATTACAAGGTAGTGTAGCAACATATTTAAGGTGTGGTGGGGTTGTTAATAACCAGATTAAGAAAAGTTTATTGATGAGTGTGAGAGTAAAAAAATTAATCGGTAAACATTTGGCAAAGTTACAAGCGAGAACGTGATTGTTTCGTGCACTTTCTCTGTCTTTTAGCAGTGTGTTGGCCAAACGCACAAAGTGCACGAGACAATCACGTTCTTGCTTGCAACTTTGCCGAATATTCACCGATTTTACAATTTTTTCACCTGCTTGTTTTGCTGACATTAATATTTCACAAGGTAGTGTAGCAACATATGCAACGTACGGTGGGATTTTTTGATATCCGTTTAACTGCAAATTTACCCAGGAATCTTCCACAGAAAAAAATTCTTAAATCGGTTAAGAATTGACAGAATTATGGTCATGAGTATGTGGTCCCGTTTTTGGCCCACCCAGTATGTACGCGTTGTTCTCACGGGCCCCAGGCCAGATGTCATAACGGCGACCAAACCTGGCTTTCGTATTGTTTATTGTGCCTCCGCTTATCCAGTAGATGGGACTGCAGGTATTATGTTTTCGGGTTGTCCGTCCGTCTGAGCGTGCATACTACAGTGTATATGCGCATGCATACGTGCATCCAGGCGGATTCATTCTTGCATTCGACTTCTGGTTTTCTGTAGCGTATTTTCGATTTGCTGTGAAGTTATCGACGTATGCGTGCTTTTATTGGTCTAGTTTCTCGAGTACGAAGCTGAATCGCTGGAATTTGGAAAGAGTTATTATTAACTGCGTCGTGTACCACATCCACCATCGCCATTGTTATTATCACTCAGCCCATAAGCTGGTACTCATTTTATCGCCGTCCCACGGAGAGTGGAAGGCTGAGTCGACCTGGGCACTGCAGTAAAGGTGCGAGCCCGTGCCCAAGGCTGCATATCGCAGCGGCTGTCGCGATGAACAACCGACCGCGGCGTGATTCGAGCATTGTTCCTCTGACACCACAGTCGGACGCGCTCACTCATACAGGCCTAGATTCAGTGAAATCTAAGCGATATGCGCAAACACTCGGCCACTGAGACTTGGCGACGCCAGTAGTCGTCTGGCGTGTACTGTACACTACTAGTTGCGTGCGGGTCGTCGTCACGTGGCTGTTGTGTATCCTGGACAAGATGCATGCGTGCACGATGGCGGAGATCCGCTCCGCGTCGTGTACGTACACCCTGTGACTGCCGCATACAGGCTGACTGGACCGCCATCTGTGTCCGTTATCGTGAGCCTAGCCAAGGGAACGTTTGGGTCTCAGGCCGGTCTGCCAGTTGCCTGTCTGCTGGTATCCTGCAGAGCGCTAATGGGCCGTTTACACTACACGCGGGTACTCGCGTTTTCGCGCGCGTATGCGCGTGTAGTGTGAAGGACCCTTACTTCACGGTCCGCGCACGTAGCGATCGTCGCGGTCTCGAGGAGTGGATTTTACGGGTATTTGGGGTTTATGAAATTCACACAAAACAGTGTGCATCATAACTTCGTGGCGAAAAATAAACATTAAAAGCGTGACTCCACGGAGTATTTGCATTGAAGTTTGATGACTATCATAGCAAGTTGGCATCACGCCCGTTTTTGTTTGTCGAGATTGCGAGTCACGCATCGCGTTGTTGCATAAAATATCTCTACATCGTACGTAGCCTACTGATTCAACCGATTTGTCATTATTGCAATAAAGCAGGCTGTATGGGACACATTCTCCAGCACAGTAGAGTAATGGCCTAATGTTGCACGTGTTTTACCAGTTCTGTTCCTTTTTACCGTTTTTACTGTTTTTTAATCTTTTTGTGGTTTTAGTGGATGCATTTGCGTGTGTGACTTTGCGTGTATGTGTGTGTATTGAACTGTATGTCTTGCTGCCATTATGGCGTAATAAAACATAATAACTGGTCACGGAAATGGAAATAAGCAGCCGCGTAGCTCGTCCGTGATCGATGATAACGCGGCTTCGGTCGCTGAGACGTGCTCCAAGTCGAGCGTGGTTCGACTTCGCCGGATCACAAAGATATTGCGTGCGCGCGGGGTGTGAACATACCATACGGTACGATACGACATGCTATTTTAACGTGCGCTCAAAAGCTGACATGAGTCAGCTTAGTATACCGCACGGAAACAACAACTAAAAAGTGTAAAACAGAAAAACTAAAAAGTAAAAAACGGATATGCTCAGAAGTAACAGTAAAAGTCTGGGGAATCATGTAGTCAGTCCTGAAGAAGAAAAAGAAAAGCTCCAGTGGAAACGATTTGCAGAAAAGTAAGATTTTAACACAGCATAAAGGGCCGTTCACACGCACGCTGTGCGTTGCTGCGCTCCGCTAGTAAAAACACGAAGCATTTTACCAGCGCAGCGCAGCAACGCGCAGCGTACGTGTGAACGGCCCATAAAGCGTTCTACTGTCTGTTAGGGCTGGGCGTCGCATTGTAGGAACTTTCCCGCTCCTTGTCTCGCGTGCATCCGGTTGGCTGGCCGTTGGCGGTTGCTGCTGCTGCGGTGCGGGCTTCATCAACACGCAGCGTGTTTGTATAGACCCCGCCTTCAGACGCGCGATTTTGATTTTCGGCGATAGCAGCTTCCGCCTGTTTTCTTCTCGATTTGCAGTCGATGTCAAGAAGTTTAAGAACGCGGATTCTGGGTAGCGGTAAGAAAGTGATAACATTTGTAGTGAAAGTTAAGGTGGGCTATCTATTATTACCGGGGACCTAGGTTTAGAAATAAGTCGGGCATAGGGTTAGTGTGAGGGTTAGGGTCAGTTTAAGGTTTAAGGATAGGGTTAGGGTGTAGGGTTAGTTTTAGGGTCAGGGCATAGGCGTCAACGCCGCAGGGGTTGCAGGGGTCGCGACCCCGCAATATTTGACCTGCAGGGGTCGTCCTGTGTTGACGACCCCCCGCTATTTTGACAAGTGTTTTACTTCTGGTACTTCTATGAAGTTTATCATACAACTACAATCCATGGGACACATGAATCTTCAAAAACAACACACCCAGAATGCACCATAGCACACCATTTTGAGATGAAAAATTCATAAATTTTCTGGGGAGGGGCACAGCCCCTCCCCAGACCCTACCCCCTCGCCGCCTACGGCGCCTCGATTCTCGCGTCTTCAGCGCTCGACCTGCGACCCCCCATTGTTCCAGTGGCGTTGACGCCCATGGGTCAGGGTTAGGGTTAGGATCCCTGGTGCTAATAAATAGCCGTTAAGGCGTTGTACAAAGCAAACATGAAAATGAATAACATAACGGCTGTAAATTTAATCAGCAATTTTTTGTACTACAGTTACCGATTCATAGAACGACCTTTCTGGTGATAGTAAATCGGGGCAAAAACGTATAGCTAGACATAGGCGGGAGGATAGGATTGAATTCTGGAAGTTAAAGTTAGGCCTATGGGGTTACAGCACTGTGGCGCAGGTATGCGCTTTACTGAGTGCCGTCTAGAAGGGTCCGTCTCTTTCTGTTGGAGAAGATGAAATTCATTGTCGGTTGTACCTACGTACGAATGAATAGTTATGCTCCCGGCTGCATGCATGCACTATGAGTAACCGTAAAAAATCCCAGCTCATGTTGCTTTGTGTTGTAAGTTAGTGCGTCGAGCTCTCAAAACTGCGTGCGACAGACGTCGAGAGGGCAGCGTAATCGGCTGTTCACATCGCCGACGTAGAATTGAACTGAACTGAACTAACCCGTTCGTTTCGGTTCAGTTCTGTCAGCGATGTGAACCGGGCTTTAAGGAGTATGTAACTAGTTGATAAAAATGTTATGCGTACTTAAGCAACCTGTTCTGTTTTGATTCTGTTTATGTGTAGTTATATTATGCTTATACTTCAGTACAAAGCGTCATTTCCTTATGAAAGACTTGTTTGCTGCTTTCGTTTCGCGTATTGGCCTATATTTGTGTTTGCATTGCTGTGTATTTTGTGTTGCTGCCGTTTCTTGGTGAATGAAGATTTGTAGGCCTAGTTTAAAACCGCGTTCAAAAGTGGAGTTTGGTTTGCTGCATTGTCACTTTCAAAGCTATAACTGTAGTCCATATTTTCGAGGACCGTAGAGGGACCGGTACTGATCTCCCGTTACCGCACTAGACAGCCCGCGAGTGACGTTATTCAGCCAACAGTACGATGCCCTTAACTTTCTGTAAGGCCGGCGGTTACCTTCCCATCTTCAGAGCGCCACTACTCTTGGCCAACACCGGTGTATACTGCTCGGTAACAGAAGCACGTGATTGTGTGTGAGCAACTTTTTCAGCCACAGCAAGCGATGCGGCTTCTGTCCACCTGACATGCCAGACTTCAATCAGCTGTTGGAGGACGCTGACGATCAACTGTTTGAGAGAATATTGAACAGTCCGCAACACACACTGTACCAGCTACTTCCACCACAATCTGCAGCATCACAGAACTGTAACCTCAGACGCCGCACCAATGACAGACAACTGCATGAACACGAAGGACACCTGAGTGACTGTAACTTATAACGAGGCTACTGTACAAAAATTCATACTGACTCAATAACAAATATGTGAATTGCAAACTGTGGTTTTTTATTGTACAGACTATATCATTTATATAATTTACATGCATTGTAATTTCATCTGCCTTTGCCTTCAGTGCTTTGACGATGTTGGTTGGGCGGCTGGAAGGGCATCCGGCCTGTAAAAACAGAGTGGTGGGGTGCTGGTGTAGTTATCGGTCTGGAACGAGGTGCAGACTTGCATACGGCCCAGCTGATGCCACTGCCACTCACTGTCTCTTACTTCAGTAAAATCCAGATTGGTTTTACTTTTCTGGTACCGGCTCACCTGGGTAGTCCCGGAAAAAAGGCCGTTAAACGGGTGTGTGTGTGTGTGTAATTTCATCTGCGGTTTGTCAGATGCCATAATAAAGACATTCAGTCAGTCAGTCAGTCAGTCACTTGCTATATGGTCTCTCTGTGTCACGGCCGGAGATGGAACCTGCAATGTCTAACGCAGATCGCCAGTAGAACGCCCCACCCGTTGCGCCACCACGTCGTCGCCACTTTGCTTTTCTGCGAATTAGCTGGATTTTAAGTCGCGGTTTATAACTAAAGAAGCTTGAGCGAAAGATAGTTACCTTCTAACAGTCGCGTTAAGCACGAGACGGTGCTTGTGTCACGTATCATATGCTGTCTGTCAGCGTCTGACGTCATGATAAAAACCACATGGCGACACTACGTGTTAATGCGTGCAGTTTGAGTTCCGGGCCGTACGGGCCTGCCATCATGCCAGCTGACTCACGGTCTGTTCCGTCGAGGCCTACGTATACGGCGAGCAGCTTATCGACAGCGGGGTCGAGCGATAATATATGAATTAAGAACTGTTTTGAGGCTCTGCACGCCGAATTTGTGGGATAAAATGGAATAATGCATGCGCTGTTTTTTTTCGACGTCACATCGATTTCGGCGTTTTAAAGCTGTTTTCCGACTGTTCTTCGGTTGAGCGTTTGACTTGTCGCTGGCTCGACTCTGTCGGATCGGGCTGCGTGATGACTGGGCAAGTTGTTTACACCCTCCTTATGTCCTTGTTAACAAGCAGTATAATTTGGTACTGGTCAGTGGACAGCGTGGCGCAGCGGCCGGGAAGGAGTAACTAAAATAGAAGGCTCTGTTAATGCTCAAATTCAGCTATTTGAATCGAAGTAGCAGAATTAGTAGATAGCAGGAGTTTGAGGCTAGTAACGTAGGCCGACTGACTGTAAACGTTCAGCGGCAGTATATCCCCGTAAAATACGATACAGTCGCTGAAAACTGAGCCAAGAATTAAAAAGGAAATAGGCTACATTCTTTGCAAAGTACACAGGTGTGGAAAATGACCAGTCGTAAAATACAAACATATCAAAATAAAGCCAAGAATTTGTGTACTATTTTTTTGTGTTTGACTTAGACGGTGAATGCAAATTCATTAAAACAAAACATCATAGTGATTAAAGAAATATCTTCTTTTTAGCTGCCACCACCGTGGTTGGATGAATAGGAGATTTTGTTTACAGAAACGTGACAGCCAAGAACGTATTTCTTTAATCATTATAATGTACTTAAGACTCCTTCTGGTAGCATCTTCTAATAGCATGGCGTGACGAATATGCGCTGTCTAGCGTGCTGTGATGTGGATAGACGCTATATAGGTGTGAGAAATGTTCAGCCATTGGCTGCTATACGAAATAAACCATTCTCATTTATATCACCAGCACACCTGTTATAAGGACTACCTGCTGGAAATGATCCACTCTGATGTGATAAATATTCCAGATGTGCATTCGCCAGTTACCTATCTTGGTGTCGACAACTGATTTCGACTTTTATTTCGATCGTATCTTGGGTTTTCTGAAGTTTTGTAACGCCAAATGGTGCTGAAAGTTTCCCAGACGTGTGTTTGCATATGCGCCGTGTTTAGAATGCAGGTACATTAGCCCGTGGCTGTGTACATTCAGTGAATCGTGAATCAATCGATTGTTGTTGTAACGGCTGTCGATGCAGAGGCCTACGTGTCCGTGCTGCAGAGAGCGACTGGGTTTGTTCGCATCTGATTAATGCGGATGTGTTTATCGGGCAAGTGGCGTGGAGATCAGATTCGATTTCTTAGGCCCACTCTAATTGTCGTGACAAAATTTTGTAGCCAGGTGTATTTGGTGACCCGTAGCTGTGATCCGTTGGATTTCACCAAGATCTGGGGCATCGGAAAGCTACAGAGTATCCAAGCACGGTGTTGGGGCCGTGACGTTAGGCCTAAGTTTTGGCATTTTGATAAAACTCCACGACTTGTGGCGGACGGACAGACGAACGGCGACAAAGGTCCATAAAATGGCATATACCGCGCTAGCCTGTACCGTCGCGCGGTAAAAACATCGGACTCGAAAACTAGGCCTCGGTGTTTGTTACAAGATGGTCGCGTCTAGTGAAAGCGTATACTTGCATTGGTCTGCATGGTCATTGGTCTCGGTCCGTCCGTCCGTCTTTCTATCTCTTCTACTTCTAACGTATGCGGTTGGTCGAGTTCGATGCCGCGCATACTCAACGTGACTCGGCATACGCGGCCAGCGTTCACGTTGCGACCCGAGGTAGGAGGCTCGACAAAGACTTGTTGCTGATGCAGGTGACGGACGGACACACGGACGAACAGGTCCACTCATAGTCCATACAGCTATAGCGTAACGTCGCGCGGTAAAAAAAATATGGGACTCGAGTTCATTGGCGGCCATACCGGTCAGGCAGTGCCCGAGGGCGCACAGCCTTGGGGGAGGGGCACCAGCACCGCCAGAATTATTTTTACCTGACTACAGAAAAGTTCTTACAGTAAAATAAACCCGCGCAGTAAAGTTCAGGGTAAAACTAAAACGAAAAATATTGTTTAGAACCTTTACTGCGAGAATGAGTCGATGGGGAGTCGCGGTACTTATTTCTCGTTAATTTTAGTTGTTTTTTTCGAAATTCTTTTACACACAGAGCAGGCTAGCGTAATCGTTAAGAACCCCTAATGCGCTGGACGTTTTAAGTAGACTAGTTTGGAACGCTCCTCTGGACTCTCGGTCGAGTTTCTGTATATATTTGGAAAGCATGAATAAGCAACCAACAGGTCGCTTGTGAAATCGCAACAACACACACACAGCAGACTAGCCCTGTGATTCTTGCCCGAGGTCCCACACGCTAGTGCTCGAATTTTGACTCGAGAGCATCGGTGTTTGTTGGTGACGCAGGTTGACAAGGAGTTACAAACGGTCCGGTCGTCAGTCGTATCGACGGTCGTGAGAGTGACGTGCACCACGTGCTGCTGACATCTTGATCGCGGGGAGCGCAATCCGAACATGTCGTCCGAACAGCATCCGCGCGTGCCGGCCGAGATCGAGTCGGGCATCCAGAACTTCGACCACGGCAAGCTGAAGCATGCCGAGACCGCCGAGAAGAACCCGCTGCCCAGCAAAGAAAGTGAGTCGCCCGACGTTCTAGCAAAACACACACACACACACTGACACACACACGCGCACACCCTTTTGTCCGGCCGGTACCAGAAAGGTAAAACCAGTCTGGATTTTACTGAAGGAAGAAACAGTGAGTGGCAGTGGAATCAGCTGGGACATATGCAAGTCTGCACCTCGCTCCAGGCAGATAACCATGCAAGCACCCCACCGCTCAGTTTTTTACAGGCCGGATGCCCTTCCTGCCGCCCAACCAACAGTGTCAAAGCACTGAAGGCATGTTCTAGCAAGTAAGTAAGTAAAACGTTCATAAAGCGCCATTAGTCACATGAATCAACTGAATCGGAGGCGCTGGAGTTTGCCGCCAGGGGGCTGTTGAAGACTGCTTGGAAAAATGCGTTTTTAGGTGCCGCATGAATGAATTGAATTTTATCAGACGAACGGATTGATTCCGGAAGAGAGTTCCAGATAGTTGGGGCAGCGACACGGAAAGAGCGAGAACCGAAAGTAAGATTAGTGCGAGAAACTTGTAAGAGGTTAACAGAGAAAGATGACCTGAGAACACGGGAGGGACGGTAAGGAACAAGGAGAGGTAGGTGGGGCATCAGTATGCATAGCTTTGAAAGCAAGAGAAGCAAGCTTAAACTTGATTTGCCTCTGAACTGGTAACCAGCGGAGTTACCGGAGTGTATTGACCGAAGACAGATGCAATGGCTTTTGTATTAGAACTCGTTGCCGCATTCTGGATCCTGACCTCCTTCCTCGATCGACGGCAGTTTTTCTAGTTTTCACGCCCCGTGTGAGCTCGGGAGCGTTGTAGAATAAGCCCACGTCGTTTCCTGGCCGAGTGTTGTAAGAGGCAACTGAACCAGGGTAGTTTTGTTTTGCTGTATTTTAGGTTGCTTACTTTTCTTATTTGTATTGAGTTTGTATTTTCCTGTACTGTTTTGTTTGTCAGTATCAGTCAAGTGATTGGCTGGGAAGACCGCCTCCGAAATGACGTCTATCTTGTCGGGTGGGGCGTTAAACTCTACTCAAACCAAATCTGGACCCTCTATAACCGAGCGATGATTTTGGCTAGTTATCTATCTCTCCACTGTGTACAGTATGTAAGTAACTAACTGTTTATTTGTATATCACAAAACACCAAAAACTCACAGTGTGCTCTGATTTCTAGGCCCCGAATCAATGTGCTCTCAGGTAACGGTAACTGGTGTAAGTTAGTAAGTAAGAGTATTTGTATAGCGCAGACGAACCAAAAAGTCACAGTGCGCTGCGATTTCTAGGCCGTAAACAAATGTAATGTAAATGTGTTTTGAGACGTTGCCTAAACTGCCGTAGCTGTTTATCTGTCTTAGAGTAGCCGGTAAACTGTTCCACACACGCGGTCCTGCGACAGCAAAACTATACTGTCACCGACAATAGTACGCGTGCGTGGAACAGCGAGTGTCCTGTACGAAGATGAGCGGAGATGACGACGACCATGCTCGGAGACGAGTTGACTCTCGCGCTGCTTTTATAGAGGGATGTGTTATTTTTAAAACAGGCGTTTTTATGCATAATAATAGACAGGCAGACAGACGCAACTGAAACCCCGCGTACGCCGTCCCATACTGTCGTCCAGAGTGAGTAATGTACAGTTTTTAAAGCGTCTAGTGAACATACACCGAGCGGCTGGCGGTATGTAAACATGCTGCGGTATACAGACGGTAGACGCCCACTGATCGTCTTTTTTCTGTGTGATAATTCGCCCTACAGTGACACCGCTGTAACGACACTGTTTACGCCGTGTCGGCCTACCGCGGCCGTGACGGCCCATTATCAGACACACTCTCGTCTTGTCACAAGTCATGCACGCCGGGTAAACAGCAACAATTCGCCGGGTCTGTCGCTATACCACTGCCTGTTTAAAGGCGAAGGTAGTCCATACTCGATTGCGGAGCGTAGGGTTCCGAAGCTGATCCCGGTTCTTGGCAGTCAGCCTACAGCGACGTGAGTCATAAACCCGGCGGTAGGCTGCCATTACTTTCCGCCACGCCTGCAGTTACCTTCGCAACCCTTAAGAGGGCTGCTACCAGTTTCGCTGCTTGATGAACAGAGGCAGGAAGGGTGTGAACAGTTTGCCTAAGACTGTTATTCGGCAGCGTCACGGCTGCGATTTGAACACAGACCCTTATGCGCCTGAGTCAGGCACGCTAACCACGCTAACCTACCGAGCCACCACTGCCTGTTTACCGCACCATAATCAGACTGCGTGTACCGCTGTTCATTTTTTTGTCTTGCTTAACTGTTGCAGAGGAACCGCGCGACGCTTCGTGTCGTTTTGATAAGTCGCAATATATATTGCTGTCGAGTGCAACAGTAAGGCACGCTGGATTCATCCCTTCAGCACCGTTCTCACTTATGTTGAATCCCTTTCGTCGATGTTGCCCGCATTCGCCCGCCGCACGTGCGATATCCCCTGCCATCGGGCCACTGCCCCTGCCCCGGGATCCCATTTCAGCAAACCCGCCGCGCGCTGCTGCCCGGGAGAAGGCCCAGACAGATGGACGGACACCGTACCGTTTCATAGACCCTGCTACGCATACTGCGGGCAGTGCCGATAAGCAACTGACTGGCAGTGGGCTGGATTTAAGGGGGCCCCGGCCTGCCACCAACAGAGGGCCTCCCACCAAACCGTTCATATTGAATTTTGTTACTTACTAGTTACTAGTAGGGTGGCTCGGTAGCCGAGTGGTTAGCGTGCTGGACTCAAGCGCAGAAGGGCCCGGGTTCAAATCGCAGTCGCGACGCTGTCGGGTAACAGTCTTAGGCAAACTGTTCACACTCATTGTGCATCTGTTCACTTATGGGTTGCGGAGGTAACTGCGGGCCTGGCGGAAAGTAATGGCAGCCTGCCGCCTGGTTTATGACTTACATCACCTGCAGGCTGACTGCCAAGTACAGGGATCAGCTCCGGAACCCTACGCTCGGTAATCGAGTACGGGTTATCTTTTACTAGTTACCAGACCTGCATTTTAGCTTTTACAGTCTCCCATCTAATGACCCACAGTTAAGCTGGTCCCCAGGACTCCCACCAGCTAAATCCGGCCCTGTTGACTGGACAGATTTTTTCCGGTTGCTGCTGCAGAAATTCTGTATCGGCTGGATCTTAACCGGATATTTTTCGGCGGCGGCGGCGGCTAGCAGCTGAAAAATAACCCGGCGATGGCGGCGGCTTAGTGGGTCCTTTAAATATTTGTTGCTTTATCAACTATACGTACCCTTCCGCTAGTTAATACGGCTAGGTAAAAGTTGCAATTTTTCGAACTTCACTAAACAGGTGTACGCAGTGTCATGTTGTAGTACTGTTGTTTATGACCTTGAGATAAGTGCCCACAGGCCGAGTTTGCTCTGTTGAGTACTCGCTTTTCTCACGTGACTGTCATCGTCGGCGCTTTTGGGCACAGTGTTTACAATAGCTTGCGGAACGTAGCCAGTCGTGACGTATTATTATGGCTGTCAAACTCGCGTCTTTTCTGTTCTGTATTTGCCGTTACTTTGTCTTGAATGACCTTGAAGGTCACTTTTGCTTGCTGTTTGCAACTTTTTTCACCCCTCTAATGCTTACTGTTTCGACTTTAATTTCAAACTGTTTCACGTAACTGACCTTCTACACATTCCGAGTATGCGAACGAACTGGCGTCGAGAATTATCGTTAAGACATGAACTGTACACTGTAAGTTACTGTTGTGAAACCGGTGTTTGTGTGTGACGAAATTAAAAGCATGAAGTTTCACTGAGATTGAATGAAAATTGAACTAATAAAGTTTTTCTGAAATAACACTGGTTGAACTTGCCGACCGCCAGTGTTGTGTGCGGTAGGCCTACTCACCCCGTGCATAGGGTGCTGCTGGGTAGACACCCCGGGGTCGCTTAATTGAGTACCAGCTTCGGCTGGGGTAAGGGCGGGAATGTCACCTCCGCCGGGTGGCAGGTAACACTGTGTCATCCCCATGTGGCATGTGAGTTCCCGTAGCGGTGTCACTTACTTACTTACACCCCTTGTGCGGCATGCTTGAGTTTCGAGGTTTTATGAGCTGTCGAACACGACATGCTCAGCGACGTCAATACGAGCGTTGCGTAAGCCGTGTTTGAAAATAATTGTGCGTTTTCTCACTGCATCTCTAAAATACTTAGTAGTACAATACTGTAGTACCTCCACCTCCACGGCTAGCATCTCAACGTCCAGTATGGTCAGACAGACGCAATTTCGCAGTTGAGAGATGACTGGTCGTCGGCTTCTGTGGTCAACCACACTATTGTTACCGACCTTACTATCCGAGCCAGGTTTTGATCTCCCTCGTCATACATGGTCTCCGATGAACCGTTTCCGGACAGATCAAGGCCCATGTCGTGCTAACTTGCACAAATAGGGTCTCGACCATTCCTGTGATTGTGGCCAGCGACAGACCATGAACCATATTGTCGACACGTGCCCATTAACAAAATTTGAATGCGGACTGAATCTACTCAACGAAGCGGATGACGACGCAGTCATATGACTTTAATCTATACAGCGACTGCAGCACTCGTGAAATAAATATAGGTACGGAGACAGTGTAGATAACACGGTTGATGTGAACTCCAGCGTCTTCTCCCTAATCCAAACGCGCTGGTTGCCGCCAGCAAGGGCATGCGTGCAGTAAAACTTTGCACCAACAAAATCCTCCAGTTTTTAACTGGAGGTGCCGGCTAACGCAGGTTGACCTGTGTAATAAACTAAACTGAACTGAACTGATTTTATAGAGCACACTTGCAGCCTTGAGGGGCTGAATTGCTGAATAAACTGTACAATAATACAATGATACAGACAATTAAAAATGACTAAGATCGCGCGACAAAAACGTTCATAAAATTAAGTACGATATTATTTAATAACACCAATCAAACGATTGGTGTTATTAAATAAGTATAGCTATAGGCCTACAGCTGAATATATGAATAATTTCACTGAAAAAAACACAACCACACAGACAGTCCGTAAAACATAAAACCACTTAAAAACATAAAAACATTAAAGGCAGCTGCAGAATGACAAAACAAGCCTAATACAAATAATCTAATGGAGGTCATGGTAAGAAAGTAGGTTTACTGGTAGTTGTTAAGCCCATATTGTATGAAGGAACAATAGCGCTTGGTACGAGTATGGACTTTAGGAAGGATTTGTGAAGATCTGAGCCTATGGTGATAGCGGTGGATCTGGGTGGAGGCAGGAGGCTGTGGAGACATGATGCTGGATCCATAATATCACGGAAAAACGCCGAGAGAGATCTTCTGTACGTGTAGCCAACGAATCTAGATTCACATGAGGCAGCATGGATGAATACGGCATTAGTTAGGCAGCTTACATCGATTTTTTGATCGGATGGGGACAGATCTGACAAAAGTGTGACATTTTTTCCTAGCTATCTACATCCAAAATAATTTCAATTTTTGCTAGGCCCCACGTGCACAGGTCATACTGACTAAGTCGGATCCGACTTATGTGGCAAAATGTGGCAAAATGCAATTTTTGAGGTTTCGCACTCCGAGAATAGGGGATAGTAAGTGGCAAATTGGAACTAACTCTCAAAAATTGACATAAGCTGCCTAGCTATCTGGTAGTAGATTTATGATGCACAATGGTTATTGTACATTTCCCATAGACTCATCATATACTTGGGTTAATATCTCGAAAACCGGAAGTCAAATTTTCACCAAATTTTCAGGGTTTTGGGGGTCCCCGTGGACCTCGAATCCGTCAAAATCTCGGGATCTGACTCG
>Ga0126325_10000217_pt1 | contig 15956 bp, 9 predicted proteins | sample InaspJWI14metaG_FD_94487 | JGI IMG/M metagenome (GOLD analysis project Ga0126325, IMG submission 94487) | Marine gutless worms symbiont microbial communities from Oahu, Hawaii - Inanidrilus sp. 1 OAHU.JWI-14 metaG | ecosystem: Host-associated > Annelida > Digestive system > Unclassified | place...
ACGGAAAGGTCCACCTGCGGCGGATCAATTTTTGATCGAAAATATTCAATGAGCTTGTCAAACCGGCACCCCGGCCTTGAACAGCACGGCGTTACCTTCGATAATATATTTTTGCACCGCGGCAGGGATGAAGAGGGAAGTCCCTTTTTTCAGCGGGATGCTTTCGTGGTTGCCTGCATCGGATATGTCGGCAGCCCCTGATGTGCAGAGTATTATTTCCGCACTCCGATTGACTGCACTTTCATAAACGCCGGTTGGATTCACCGAAATTGAAGAAAGAACGAATTCCTCCGCATCGCCGCAATAAAAATGCTCCTGATCCTCAGAGATGGTCGGTTCAAGGATTTGAACCTTTCTTTCTTCGAAATTAAGGACTTTCATCAGTTCCTGGACATCGATATGCTTTGGTGTCAGACCGCCTCTGAGAACATTATCAGAGTTAGCCATCAGCTCGATGCCCACACCTTCAAGGTAGGCGTGTAATTCGCCTGAGGGTAAAAACATCGCCTGCCCCGGCCGGAGCTGGATTAAATTTAAAAACAAGGGCGACAGTATGCCGATGTCACCCGGGTATTCTTGAGCCAGCTGCAGGATCCATCTGAAAACCGGTTCCTCTGCGGCTAACAATTCAGCATTGGACGCGACTTGGTCTGCTGTCTCCTTTTTTAATTCCGGCGACAGGGTCATCAACGAATAAAAGAACGATTTTAAACCGCGCGAATTCGGATCGTTTTGTAATATCCCCAGCGATTCATCCAATCCACGGGTGCCGATTCTTTTTAGGAGCGCCAGGATTTCGGTTATATTTCGAAAACCGTTCAACGCCCAAAACGGTGTCATTGCACAGATGCATTCGGGTTTGTGGTTTTCGTCTTTGTAATTTCTGTTTGGTGCATCCAGGGCCAGGTCCCTATCATTTTCTTTCCGATACCCTTCACGGGCTTGGGATATACTTGGATGGGCCTGCAGAGAAAGCGGTCTGGCAGCTGCCAGTACCTTAAACAGATAAGGAAGCGTATTTTGAAATTTATCTGCGACGGTTTTGCCGAGTATTTGAACCGGATGCGCGGCGATGATTTTTTCCAATGATACCCATGTACCGTTCACTTTTGCCAAAGACGGCGCCTTGGGATGAGCGCCCATCCACAGTTCGGCCTGGGGCATATTCGGATCCGGACGGGTGCCGATCAGCTCGGGTATGGCGGTATGGGACCCCCACACATATTTTTGCACCGGATTCTTTAAGATATAAAATCGACCCAAATTTCTCATTTTTTGTTTTTTTTATTCAATTTCTGCCGATAATGGTTTTAGCAAATCAATTTTTTAATACCGGAACCTGTTGGGTTTGGCAGTCAAATACAAAACAAAAACAGGTTATTATTAAATAAGCACCTTGAAAAGATAATGCAACTATCTTCTGAAGCATGCACAATTAATGCAACGCTGACCACACCGAACCATAAAAACCTGTCGGTGGGTGACAATTGCCAATTCATGTCGATAAGTTTATGATTTACGGGTTAAAAGGTCGTAATATTAACAACTTACGCCAGAGTTTTAAACAGCGGTGATAAAATGAGCATTATTAAAAAGCATCCTGCGATAATCATGGGTTTGGGAATTACCATACTTTTTTTGATTCTGGGCCTCGTTCGATTAGATTTTTTCGATGCTATGGATCTGAAGGTTTATGACATGATGATGAAATTGCGCGGTGCTGCCGGTGCTGCAAACCAGGTGGTCCTGGTGGATATTGATGACGATTCCATCGAAAAGCTTGGCCGCTGGCCTTGGCCGCGTTCCGTGCTGGCCAAAGGGGTTAAATACATAAACACCGGTAAGCCAAAAGTTATCGGTTTGAACATCATCCTCAGTGAACCACAAAAAAATGAGGGACTGAAAGAGCTAAAGCATCTTGAAACCCTTTTTAAACAGCAGGTCCTTGATCAAGCCGGCCCGGGGGGCAGCGGTTTTCTGCGGGCACTCACAGACACCCAGAAAAGGCTCGATCATGACCGGCAACTGGCTGAAGCCATTAAAAAATCCGGAAAAGTCATTCTGCCGGTATTTTTAAAGCAAGCAGCCACAGCCGCTGAACGCAGCAGCGATCTGGACGAATTGCTGCTCGCACAATCGGTCCAGAACTTACGCAGTCCGGCAGGTATTGCCTACCCGCGCTCCAATGAGATCACCCTGCCCCTCCCGTCATTTTTCAACAGTGCCAAAGGCATCGGCCACATCAATCTATTCTATGATCCGGACGGAACGGCCAGAAGGGATCAACCGCTTTATGAATTCAGCGGTATTTTTATTCCGTCTTATGCACTGCGACTTGCATGCGCTTATTTAAACGTTCCGATCAATAAAGTCCGCGCCAATTTGGGGTCTTCCATCTATGCGGGTTCACTGAAAATCCCACTCACGGTCAACAATGAAATCTTGGTTAACTTTAAAGGGTCAGCCGGATCCTTTAAACGCTACTCCTATTTTGATGTGATCAATGACAAGGTCCCGTCCAAAGTTTTTAAAAATAAAGTTGTACTGGTGAGTCCGTCAGCCGCCGGAATTATGAATCCCCTCAGCACGCCCACCGACGCTACCATGCCGGTCGGAGAGTATTCGGCCCACACGGTCTGGTCCATTTTAAATAAAAATATGATTCAACAGCCCGTCTGGGATCATGCGGCAGAGCTTCTTTTTATTCTTATAATCGGGCTCATTATCACTTTTGTCTTCCCTCGCTTCAAAGCGCTGATCGCCGGCATTGTTTTTGTTGGACTGCTTTCTCTATTAATCGGTAGCTCGTCTTATTTTTTTATATCCAATGGTCTGTGGGTCCGAACCACCTACCCGCTTCTCCTCCTGGTTCTGGGCTACATCGGGGTCATCAGTTTAAAATACTTTGTAACCGAATCAAAGAAAGAAAAAGTAGAGGGAGAATCTGCTGAAACCAACCGCATGCTGGGCCTTTCTTTTCAAAGCCAGGGTATGTTGGACATGGCCTTTGATAAATTCCGGCGTGTCCCGGTCGACGACGTGTTGAAAGATCTTCTATACAACCTGGCCCTTGACTTCGAACGCAAACGCCAGTTCAACAAAGCGGCGAGTGTTTACGAATACATTGAAAACCATGATAAAAACTTCAAGGATGTCGTTCAAAAGAAGCACCGGTTGATGCAGGCCAGTGAAACCATGGTGTTCGGCGATGGATTGCTGGGTGGTTCGTCCGGCGATGAACTGACATCGACCGCTACCGATACCCGGCCGACCCTTGGAAGATACGAAGTGCTCAAACCGCTCGGGAAAGGCGCGATGGGCATTGTCTATCTCGGAAAGGACCCCCGCATCAACCGTACCACTGCCATCAAAACTTTTCGATTCGAAGATGATTTCGATCCTGAAGATGTCGAAAAAATGAAAACCAAATTTTTTCGGGAAGCGGAAAGCGCCGGTACCCTCTCCCATCCGAATATTGTAACCATTTACGATGCCGGCGATGAACAGGACCTGGCTTACATTGCCATGGAATTTCTGGAGGGTACTGACCTGGAAAAATACACGCGCAAGGACAGCCTGTTGCCCATGATCAAGGTGGTCGACTACACAGCCGATATTGCCGACGGCCTTGATTATGCCCATCAAAGGGGTGTTGTTCACAGAGATATCAAACCCGCCAATATCATGCTGCTCAAATCGGGTGTCGTGAAAATCACCGATTTTGGTATCGCCCGAATTACGGCAACATCTCAAACGCAAACCGGCATTGTTAAGGGAACCCCCTATTATATGTCACCGGAGCAGATTTCCGGATTGAAAGTGGATGGTCGATCGGATATTTTTTCATTGGGGGTAATGATGTTCCAGTTGCTCACCGGAAAGGTACCATTTCGAGGAGAAAACCCGGCGGCACTGATGCATCAGATAATGAACGTACCCCATCCGAATCCAAAATCGATAAACCCGAAAATAATCACCCCCCTGGTTGGCATCATCGACAAAGCTCTGGAGAAGAATCGGGAAAAGCGCTTTCAAAAAGCTTCGCAGATGAGGGATTTACTGCGGGAAATCCGCCGCAAGGTCAATACTGTCATTGCCAAAAAGAAATCCGGGGAACGGCCCAACCCGGCATAGCTCGCTTTTTCTTACTACCCATGACAGACGCTGCCGTAAACAGGGAACGATATCGGCCTGGCGAAATCCATGGCAGACTATGGCTTGCAACATCCTGTCATTTTGAGGAAAAATGTGGCAAGTGTTGACCAAGTTCAATTTTTACTATAAAATTATAGACAATTTTCCGGGTGATACTGACTACTCCATGCATGTATCTCCCCGAATTTTACCGCTCTTGCAAGAGCATTCCGGCACCTAGCCTGACAATAATTCGGCCCATCGATCAAATGATTGACATCGAGTCTACAGGTATAACCGACATCGGTAAAAAAAGAAAAGGCAATGAAGACGCACTGCTTGTGGACGATGAATTGTATCTTTACATCGTTGCCGATGGAATGGGCGGCCACCGGGCTGGAGAGGTGGCCAGCAAACTGGTGGTCGAGTCCATCCGGGACTACATGAAACGCTTTAGGGACGGCGAAAAGGTTGAGGAATTGGAAGATACCGACCTTTCGCTCTCCAAGGAAGCCAATCGCATTCTTGCCGGCATAAATCTGTCCAACCGTGTGGTACATGAGATTGCGAGCAGCAAATATGCCTATCAAGGCATGGGGTCGACCGTATCGGTTCTCTATTTCAACGCGCAGACATTAGTTGCCGCCAACGTTGGAGACAGCCCTATTTATCTAGTTCACAAAGGCGACATAGAGCTTCTCTCTGTTCCGCACACCGTTCTGGCTGAACAGGCAGCCATTGATCCCGAAGTAGCCGAACAGCTGGGTGATGAATTTAAGCACATGCTCACCCGGGCGATGGGAGCGGAAGCAGCTGTCAAAGCCAGTGTCTGTGAAATACCCTATTTCAAGGACGACATTCTGGTGATGAGTTCCGATGGTTTATCAGACTTGGTTTCTCCAGACGAAATACTGGAAATTGTTACAAAACACCGTCCGGAAATCGCCTGTCAATCCCTGGTGAATCTTGCCAACAACCGCGGCGGAACCGACAATATTACGGTGATCGTGATCGGGATCAACAATACCGGAAACAATAACGGTAGAATGAAGGATTTAATTACACGGGTAACCGATAATTTTTTCAATATTGCTTCAAAAAAGAAAACAAGAAATGTAAGAGGGTAATGAAATGCCGATTTTATCACTTAAATTCAAAAATAATACCATTGCAGAATATCAGCTTGAAAAAGGCAAATCCATCACCATTGGTCGACGCGGCAACAATGATATAATCATCGAGAACCTTGCAGTATCCGGCCATCACGCCAAAATTGACTCGGTAGGCGAAGGTTTCGTGTTAACCGATCTGCAAAGTAAAAATGGATGCTTTGTAAACGAGCAGTTGGTGACGTCCCACTGGCTCAACAACAAAGATATCATTACCATCGGCAAACACACCCTCGTGTTTAATTTCCAGGAGGGCGAATCCAAGCAGCAGGGCCCGCCCGGCGAGATGGACCAAACCATGGTCATGGACACCAGCACTTTTCGCAGCATGGTGGCCAAAAGCGCGCCCAAAAAAGCCAAAAAAGCCAAAAAAGCAGCCGCGCCTGCGGCTCAGAAAAAGCAAGCTAACGGGCTTCTATCCTATCTTTCCGGTGGGGACGGAGAAATTGAGCTGAACAAGAAGCTGATCAAAATCGGAAAAGATTCTTCTTCAGATATCGTTACCAGCGGTTTTGGGATCGGCCAGACCGCTGCAACCATCAGCATGCGACCCAATGGTTACCACCTGAGTTATGTCAGTGGCCTGTCTAAAGTTAAGGTTAATGGTGAAGCGGTCAAGGATTCCACCCTGCTCAAAGAATTTGATGTTATCGAGCTGGGATCTTTGAAAATGCAGTTTTTTTGCAAAGAATAGATGAACATAGCCTTTGTCCACTATCATCTGAAAACCGGTGGTGTCACAACTGTCTTGCGCCAGCAGATTGAGGCGGTGCACGCCGGTAATCGAGTATTGGTTCTGACCGGCTCCCCCCCTGAACCAGCCTTTCCTGCCCCTATTGCTGTTATAAAAGGTCTCGGCTATGACAATCCCTCCCGGGCTGCACCGCCACCTGAAAAAGTTGCCGAGTCGATGATCAAAGCGATACACGCTCACTTCGGCGGAAATTGCCACGTGCTTCACGTCCACAATCCAACTCTGGCCAAAAACACCCATTTTCTTAAAATTCTACAATTACTGCAGCAAGAGAAACTGAATCTTTTGCTGCAAATCCACGATTTTGCGGAAGACGGTCGCCCGCAGTCTTTCTTTAACGAAGCGTATGTTTCCGATTGTCATTACGGCGTTATCAACTCCCGCGATTATGAACTGCTGCAAAAGGCCGGCCTGAAGTCGGAAGGTCTGCATAAAATATACAATACCGTCAAAGGATTCAAATTTACATCCGAGCCCCCGGCGACTGACGATCGGGTGCTCTATCCCGTACGGGCCATCCGCAGGAAAAACATCGGAGAAGCGGTTTTGCTGTCATTGTTTTTTAGGAATGGCGAGACACTGGCCATTACCCAGCCGCCCAACAGTCCGACAGATTTTCCGAGTTATAAAGCCTGGAAAGCCTTTGTTGACAAACATCATCTGAGGGTCGAATTTGAGGCGGGTGTCTGCCGTGACTTTAACGAACTCGTGCAAACATCCAAATTTTTAATTACCACCAGCATCACGGAGGGATTCGGTTTTTCCTATCTGGAGCCATGGCTCGCAAACAAGCTGCTGTGGGGGCGGAAGCTGCCCGATATTTGTTTTGATTTTGAAAAAAATGGGATTCAACTACAGCATCTTTACACGCAACTGCACGTTCCATTGAAATGGATCGATGTACAAAAGTTATATGCGCAGTGGACTGCCTGTGTCGAGCACAACTGCAAACTTTTCAATTTTCCATTAAAAAAAATCGATCCGGAAAAGGCTTTCGCGATCATAACAACCAACGGCGTGATTGACTTTGGCCTTTTGAACGAATACTTTCAGAAAAGCATTATTTCACACGTGCTTTCCCACAGCCCGGCTGCGGACGAACTTATCCGATTGAACCCGGTCCTTGCGGCACCGGGCTCGGTACCGGACAGCAATCAATTGATATTGTCCAATCGAGCGGCGGTGCGCAGAAATTACAGCCGATCACTGTATCAAAAAACCCTGCTGGAAGCCTATCGGCGGATCGTGCATACGAAAGTTAAACATAAAATCGACAAACAAAAGCTGCTGGCTTATTTTCTAGACCTGACAAAATTTAGCCTGTTGAAGTGGTGCAAATGGGATGGATGAGACACGATTAAAAAAAATTCTGCAACCGCTATCGCCCATCGCAACGCAATTAAGACCAAAAGGCTTTGTCCACGTTGAGCTTGCATGCATATTATTTGATATATACGGCACGCTGTTTATCAGCGGATCCGGCGATATCGGCACCGCGAAGAAACATACCCAAAACCATGGAAAACTCAAAATGCTGCTGGCCGATTATGGCCTTGATGAACAGCCGCAGTGTATCCTGGACAAGCTCTTTCATGCCATTGAAAAGGAACATCAAAAGTTAAAAAAAACCGGAATCGATTATCCTGAAGTCGATATTGTCCGTATCTGGCAGCAAGTGCTCGACATCGAGTCGATTCAAGCCGTGTCCGATTTCGCCCTTGAATTTGAAGTCATCACGAATCCGGTTTATCCCATGCCGCATCTGGCCGAACTGCTCTCGACCTGCCGGAACAGGGGCATTCACATGGGAATTATCTCCAATGCACAGTTTTATACGCCCTTGCTGTTCGAGTGGTTTCTGAATTCAAACCTGCCCAACCTGGGTTTTGATCCCAACCTGGTTTTTTTGTCCTATCAGCATGGCTGCGCCAAACCGTCGCCCGTCCTCTTTCAGCGGGCGGTGAATCAATTGGATCAGATGGGTATCGAAAAAAATTCGGTTCTCTACCTGGGAAACGACATGCTCAATGACATCCTGCCGGCCGACAGAGCCGGTTTCCATACCGCGATTTTTGCAGGAGATGCACGCTCACTGCGCCTGCGAAATAATGATCCGCGCTGTGAAGGCCTCGCGCCCGACCTGGTGATAACGGATCTTACTCAACTCGTCGAATTGCTGGACCGATGAAACCAACCCGGAAAAAGATATCCGGCCAACAAGCAACGACTGCAAAAGGGCCGAATTGCACAGTCCCTTATCGCCCGGGAATCAGCCCGGAACTGGATGCATGGTTTACGGCCTTTTACATTGAAAATCATCTCGATCCTTTTACGCACCCCGAACACGCCGCCCCTCCCGAACAGGTCCGATTTATGGTCTATATGGAAGAGGATGAACGCTACTACCCCTGTTCCAATCGCACATTTGAAGCCATCATGTGCCGTAAGAAATCACGTTTTCTCACCCAAAAATACCGCGAAGTCCTCAAACGGATCATGCGCCTCATCGAAGCGCAGATCGAAAATAAAAATGAGCGCAAGTTTCTGGAAACGCTGATAAAAATCAAATACGACCACGAAATCCGGGATCAAATCATGATCCCCTCCCGACTCGAAAAGCGCCTGCTCATGATTTTTTTAAACCGCATTCAGATCGACGATCCTTATCTGCATGAAAAGGCGCTGCGGAACCATCGCATGCATCGTGCGCTGCACTCGAACGCTTTTAAAATGGCCATGAACCATGTGGAAAAAGCCCATTTCACCCTTGCACCGCGCACTCTCAATGGAATGCGGGAGTTGGCTGATTATTTGGAGGTGAGTCGATTGATTGCCGTGACCGGCGAACGATCGCTATGGGAATCGGAATTGGTCGTTAATAATACCGAAAATGATTATCTGAAGCTCTTCGACCGTAAATTTTACGGCAACGGGGTGAGGCCGCTGATGAAATTTCTCGGCATTGCCGGCAACGGGAAATCCGAAGCCAGCGCCCCGGGTAAAATGATCCTCTGGCTAGCTAACGAAGCGGGAGAGGTGATCGTTGATCTGGCAATCATCCGGTATTTGACCAAGATGGGTCATAAAGTTGTCATTGCGTTCAAGGAAGGTTCGCTGTTTACAAAAGTTGATTATGCGGACGTATATTCTGACGATGTGTTGCGCCAAGAACTTGAAGGAGCATTATTGATAACAGAAAAGGATCTGAGCAAAAACGATCTGGTTCGGAAAATAAAAAGCGATTACGATATTTTTGCCATATCAGACGGAACCCGTGAGAATCTAAACCTGTTGCTGGCCTCAACCACGTTTGCCAGAACCTTCAAAGAGGTCGACGGTGTCATATCCAGGGGGGAAAACCAGAAGCGGCGGCTTTTTGACACCCATTTTCAGTTTACCCAGGATATATTCAATGTATCCGCCGATCGTCATGGCAAGGTAAGAATATCGCACAAACCCAGACACCCGGCGGTAATCAAATTCTCACATGCAGATCTGGAGAAAAAAGCCAGATCAATCATTGAACAGATGACAGACGCCAAAAAACGCGGCATGACGATCGTATTTTACAGCGGAATTATCGGATCCGTGCCCGGTAAAATAAAAACGGCCAAAAAAACCATGTCGGTATTCATCCAGTATCTCAAGGAACATTCTGCCATGACCTTCATCATTAATCCATCAGAATATTTTAAGCCCGGAATGGATGCCGACGACTTGATGTATATGTGGGAAATTGTTCAGCGCAGCGGTCTCATCGATATCTGGCGCTTTCAAACATATGAGGATATTGCCCAGGCCTTTAAAATTTTGAAAACCAAGGTTCCCCCCGAATGGGTCGGCAAAGATGCCACCTTCAGCACGGGTTGCACCAAGGAGATGAAAACCGCACTGACAGTTCAAAATGATCACCCGGAATTACAGATCATCGGCCCGTCACATGAAAAATTCATGCGGCGGGCGGAATACGGCATTGGCAAAATGTATGACCGGCGATTGAGTGAGGTGTATTGAGTTATTGGTATAATTGGTTTTGTTGGTTTGATTGGTTTAAAAAAGGATAGTTTCATTTTTACTTTTTCTGAAAAAAATTTTTGATATCCGCAAGTTTCTTTTCCTGCCAACAATAGGCTTGCACACCAATAACAAATTGAACCAATCATACCAATTAAACCAATAAAACTACCACGCCACCGGAATACGCAAGCGTTGTCCGGTGCGATCTTCGAACAAAACATAACCGTTGCTGCGACCGAACAAAAACAGATCTCTGGTAATGGCGACATCATCCCTGCAGTAGGCCACAATCTTGTCCAAGCGACCCTGCTTCCACCATTGCAGCGCCTGAAGCCCGTTGGCCGATTTTCCGACACCGAGGGTGACCGTGGCCAGGTGATCCAGAGATAGCCGGTAGCCGAGATGTGAGTGCACCGCCTCCAATAAATCCAGCGTCGGCAGACGATTAAAATCAAAATCAGCATATCCTCCTAGGACACGATAATCGAATCGTTTGATATTGAATCCGACGATCAGCTCAAAGTTTTTCATATCCGCGATCAACTGCATAACTTCTTTCTCCGTAAACTTAAGAAATTGTCCAGTTTCGGAATCGAACAAAACGGCACAACTGATGCCCATTTTATGCGCCCGGTGCCATCCACCGACTTCGGCCGCCGACCGCCGGGTTTCAAGGTCCAGAACGCCGAAGCGGATTTCGGTCCGAGCTGAAAGGCCCTTTGGCATGTGCTTGGCCGGTTTGGTCGGGGTGGCATTGATGTTGTCTTTTACCGCTGTCGATTCTATTTTCCCGACCGCAGCCTGCGGCACCTTTGGATTGTTGTTCGAGCGGTTTAGCGTGACGAGCGTGTCATCAACGTCACCAGCCGCGGTTGCCTTACCAGCGGTCGAGCACCATTTTTCAAGGAGGAAAATGGCGCCTTGCTTGTCGATCGGTCGGTTTCCGGAACCGCATTTTGGTGAATGAACACAAGAGGGACAACCGCTTTCACAAGGGCATTCTTCAATCGCCTTCAGGGTATATGCCAAAAGCTTGCCGAACTTTGCATACGCCATCTTACTCAAACCGGCACCGCCGGGAATTGCATCGTATATGAATATGGCCGCACAACCGAGCTGTGGATGATAGAGGGTTGAAAAACCGGCCAGGTCATTTCTGTCGGACATCACTACCAGGGGAAACATACCGATGACTGCATGTTCCACGGCGTGAAGACTGCCTAGAAAGTCGAAAAAATTTGATTGGATATCGATCTCAAACGTGTGCGGTATAATCAGCCAAAAACCCTCTGTTTCGAAAACCAGTGGCGGCAAATCCAGATCGAATGCCGCAATCTTTTGGCGGGGGCGAATGCGCCACTTCTCGTATCCGGTAACACGGTCGGTAACCTTCAACCGACCAAAGGCAATCGGTATTTCCCAGAGACTATTCTGATCATAGGCGTCGATGATATCGGTTTCTTTCTCGGTTCTGGCCCGGGTGTAATAATTCACCCGGGCTGCAGAGACCGTGATGATGCGGGTTTCCAAATCAAGATCCTCAACCAGGTATGTCTGCCCCTGATGCATGTAAATCGCCCCGGGATGGGTTTCGGAAAACGCCCGAAATCCATCGATCTCACCCGTGTGTTGATCCGAATGCCTGTCCACGATGTTAAATCGAATCCCTGTGCCGCGCAGGTCGATTTCTCGATGGGGCGTCCGCCGCTTGGAATACCAATGCATGCCGTCGGCACTTTTTAGCAGTTCACCCTTTTGCTCGAGTTCGGCTGCCGCTTGTTGGATGGCAACGGTCGACATCAGCGGCTCGTTTGCTCTCAACGGCATTTCGGCCGCGGCGCACACCAGATGCTTGGAGAGTATCTCCGGGTTGAAGGGATTGATAACCACCGCTTCCGGCGCTTTGTTTATCAAATCATCGGGGTTCCGTAAAAAATACTGATCCAGCGCGTCTTGGCCCGCAATAAGAATCGTGGCCGAATCCTGTCCGCTTCGTCCGACCCTGCCCGCTCTTTGCAAAAGTGCGACCACCGAGCCCGGATAGCCCACCAGCAGGCACAGATCCAGGTCACCTATATCGATACCAAGCTCCAGCGCACTGGTGGAAATTACCGCCAGAAGTTCACCGGTCGCCAATTTTTCCTCAATCGCCCGGCGCTCTTGCGGCAGAAACCCTGCCCGATACGCCCGAATACGGTCCGCAAATCTGCCGGCTTGACTTCCGGACCAAAAGGCCAGCAATTCGGTTAATTTTCGGGACTGGGTGTAGACAATGGTGCGTAAGCCGCGATGCAGGGCGGCTTTCAAAAGCAGGATTGCCGTCTCGGCTGGCCCCTGTTCAGGATCTATAAACAGGATATGGCGGCGTCCCCTTGGGGCACTGCCCTCGGTAACCGGCACCACATCCAGTCCGCATAGTTGCTGTGCAAATTCGGCCGGATTGGCCACCGTCGCCGAGCAAAAAATGAATGTCGGCGATGAACCGTAATGATGACAAATCCGTTGCAGTCGGCGCAGGACAAGTGCCATGTGAGAGCCGAGAACACCTCTGTAGGTGTGGATTTCGTCCACGACAACGAATTTGAGACCGGCAAAAACAGGGACCCAGTTGCGATGGAATGCTAAAAATGCCAAGTGAAGCATTTCAGGGTTGGTTAGCAGGACTTCCGGCGGTGCCTGGCGGATTTTTTTGCGAAACCATGCCGTGGTATCCCCATCGTAGATGGCGGCCGCCGGTTGCCGGCCGCTGAACCGATTCGCCAGCTCTGCAAATACCCGCAACTGATCCTGGGCCAAGGCTTTCAGAGGAAAAACGTACATGGCTTTGGCCGTCGGATCGGAAATACAGGTCTCCAACACCGGCAGGTTGTAAATCAGTGTTTTCCCACTGGCAGTGGGCGTGGCCACCACGACGTTTTTACTGGCCCGGATCCGGTCGATTGCCTGCGACTGGTGCCGATAAAGCTCTTTTATATCTGATTCGGAAAGGATTTTATGGATTAAGACCGGCCACGGCCGAGTCGGTTCCGACCACTGCGGTCGGCTGTCAGGTTGAACGACATGAAACGCCACTTGTGATGCCAGCCTGGGGGATTGCTTGAGGGCATGGATATAGCGGTTAATATCTCTGTCTAGATCCATTATACTAAGGAAGACAAAGGATCAGGCATTAAAGGTTCGGCGAAAATTTGTTCCTTTAACGTGGATCCTGGTTCATTAACACCGAAAACAGTTACCTATACTCTCGGTTGCAAACATCCTGTCGCTCGGATCCTGTATCCTGCATCTTGAATCCTGCATCCTACATCTTGAATCCTGAATCCTGTATCCTGCATCCTGTATCCTGCATACGGGCTTGTAACAGGCTTTGTGGTGTTTTATTTCTTTCGATCGATTCGCGCCGAACTACCTCTTGACGCGCTCCACATATTCACCTGTTCGGGTATCGATACGGACCAGTTCACCTTCCACAACAAACGGCGGCACCTGGATAACATGACCGGTCTCGAGCGTGGCCGGTTTGCTGTCGCCGGAAGCAGTATCCCCTTTTACCCAGGGATCGGCCGATACGATTCGCAGATCAATGAATATCGGCAGGGTAATACCGATTGGTTTGCTTTCAAAAATCAGGACGTTGCATACCGTATTTTCTTTCAGGAGTTTTATGGCATCACCGATCTGTTCTTTGGTCAAGAATTCCTGACCGTAGGTCGTCGTATTCATGAAGCAGTAGCTGTCACCGTCATTATACAGGTATTCCATCTCGGTTTCTTCAAGGTTGGCTTCATTAAATTTCTCTCCGGAGCGATACGTTTTGTCAAACTGAACTCCGGTGATCATGTTCTTGAGCTTGCATTTGTAAAGCGCCTGGCCTTTTCCGGGTTTCACAAATTCGAATTGAACGATGACGTACGGTTCACCGTCAATTTCCAACTTCAGGCCTTTGCGTAGATTGCCGCTTTCTAACATGGGTTCGAGTCTCCTCCTTTATCCATTTTTCAGAACCTATCCCGATTCCACTTTACTCAATCGGAAACGGACTTATTTAAACCTCAAATACACGAAGAACACAAAGATTTTAATTTTTATCTCTTGCTTTGTGTTCTTTGTGATATTAGTGGTGGTTAGAATTCTCCGGAAAAATATGAATTACTTGAGAAGGGACATATGGTTCGCTTGTCCCGGGCTTTAACCAACGCCTGCACTCAAAGGTCATTTTTGCCTTGAATCCAGCACTTTTTCAGGATTACGTACACCCTCGATTAGGAATTTTACCTTCCGCGGGTCCTTTTTAAAGCGAGTTCGATCATTTTTTCGGCCTCAGATGGTGATTGAATCTCGTATATCTGGATGATCATGGTCGTATACCTTGATGGAATATCTTAGCATCCGGGCAAACTGCACATTTCAGTTGACATTTCCAGTCGCCTCTAACATATTCAGCCTGTTTTCGCAAACGTATCACGATGCAATAATAACTTCAGGTGCCGATATCTGCCGGAATTCACGGGGTAGACCATGATTCTCATCATCGATTTCGGATCACAATACAATCAACTCATCGCCCGGCGTGTTCGGGAGTGCCGTGTCTACTGCCAGATCGAACCCCCGAGTATAGACATTGATACCGTCAAATCATACAGTCCTGAAGGAATTATTCTATCCGGCGGTCCTTCGAGTATTTACGAAAAAAACAGCCCGAAAATAGACAAGGCCATTTTTGACTTGAATATTCCCATACTGGGCATTTGTTATGGTATGCAATACATGGTCGATGCCCTTGGCGGCACCGTCAAGCATGCCAACAGACGGGAATACGGTTTCGCCGAGCTCAACCTGAAAAGGCCGATCAGAATTTTCAGTGGTGTGCACAAAAAAACACCGTGCTGGATGAGCCATGGAGATTCGATCATAAAACTGCCCCGCGGTTTTATCATAACCGCTTGTACCATCAACACGCCGATCGCGGCGACACATTACTCGAGAAAAAAATTTTTCGGCCTCCAGTTCCACCCGGAGGTTGAACACACGCCCCAGGGCCGAAAAATCCTTCGTAATTTCCTGTTTAAAATCTGCCGGTGCCGGCGCTCATGGACCATGAAATCGTTCGCCCGCGATGCCATTGGGCAGATCCGCCAACAGGTCGGGAATAGAAAAGTAATTCTGGGCTTGAGCGGCGGTGTCGATTCTTCGGTCACGGCGGTGCTGATACACAATGCCATTGAAAAAAATCTGACCTGTATATTTGTGGATAATGGATTGTTGAGGAAACATGAGGCTGAGAAACTCAAAATTACCCTGAAACAACATTTGAAAATCAACATCCGGTTTGTCAGTGCCAAGTCAAAATTTCTCACGGCACTGAAAGGGGTTACGGATCCTGAAAAGAAACGCAAAATTATCGGTAAAATATTCATGGATGTATTTGAGGCCGAGGCCGGAAAAATCAAAGGTGCCGAATTTCTGGCCCAAGGAACCCTGTATCCGGACGTTATTGAATCGATTTCCGCCTTCGGCGGTCCGACCGCTGTGATCAAATCCCACCACAACGTGGGAGGACTGCCTGCCAAGATGAAGCTGAAATTGGTGGAACCTTTAAAATATCTGTTCAAGGATGAGGTCCGCCAACTCGGCAAGGCGCTCGGCATTACGGATGATTTGGTTTGGCGCCAACCCTTTCCCGGCCCGGGGCTGGCGATCCGGTTAATCGGAGAAATTACCCGACAGCGTCTGGCTGTACTCCGGGAAGTAGATGACCTTTTGCTTGAAGAAATAAAAAAGGCCGGTTATTATAAAAAGCTTTGGCAATCGTTTGCTGTGCTATTGCCCATAAAAAGTGTCGGTGTAATGGGTGATGCACGTACTTATGAAAATATTGTTGC
>Ga0126325_10000218_pt1 | contig 15922 bp, 11 predicted proteins | sample InaspJWI14metaG_FD_94487 | JGI IMG/M metagenome (GOLD analysis project Ga0126325, IMG submission 94487) | Marine gutless worms symbiont microbial communities from Oahu, Hawaii - Inanidrilus sp. 1 OAHU.JWI-14 metaG | ecosystem: Host-associated > Annelida > Digestive system > Unclassified...
TCATTGGTGCCGGTGACGGTGATGGTCACCGTGGCCGGTGCACTCACGCCGCCGTCGTTGTCAGTGGCCGTGTAGGTGAAGGTCACGGCGCGGGTGGCACCCACCGCCAGGTCGTCAAAGTCGTTGCCCGGATCGAAACTGTAAGAACCATCGGCATTGAAGGTCAGGGCACCTTCGGTCACATCCGTCCCCAGGGCGTAGCTGGCGATCGTACCGTCCACATCGCTGGCCGCCGGTACGTTGCTGTTGAGCACGGTCTCTTCATTGGTGGCCGCTGCCGGGTCATCAGCGGCTACCGGCAGATCATTGGTACCGGTGACGGTGATGACGATTTCAGCAGCATCTGTGCCGCCTTTGCCGTCGGAAGCTGTATAGGTAAAAGTGTCTGTGGCTGTGACGCCACTGGCTAATGCATCAGCCGCAGCCTGGTCAGCGACATATGTGTAGCTGCCGTCCGCGTTGAGGGTCAGGGTACCATAGGTGCCGGTTAAAGGGGAACCGAGGGTGCCGGCAGTACCTGAGCCCGCTTCGGTTCCGGTACGTATGGCGCCCACGGTCAGGGTGTCACCGTCCGGGTCGGTGTCGTTGGCCTGGATAACGCCGTTAATTGCTGCGACCGTCAAGGTGGCATCTTCGTCCACGGCGCCGGTGTCGTCGGTAGCAACAGGATCATCATTCGTGGCGCCAACTGAAATACTTAGTGTTCCGGTATCAGTCAAAGTGCCGTCAGTGACCGTGTAGTCAAAAGTGTCAATGCCGGTAAAGGCAGCTGCCGGGGTATAGGTGTAGTGGCCGTCAACTGCGACTACAATGGTTCCGCCTTGAGTAGTAGCGAAAGTCCCTACACTGCTGACATCAACCGATAAGGAGTCTCCAACGATATCGGTGTCATTGGCTTGCAAGGTTAAAACAGAAGAAATCGGAGTGTCTTCACTGGTGGTGTTTGCATCATCCACTGCTACAGGTGCATCGTTGGTCCCGGTGATGGTGATCGTCACCGTGGCCGTGTCGGTACCGCCCTGGCCGTCACTGACGGTGTAGGCGAAACTGTCGGTGGTGCTGGCCCCCACGGCCAGGTTCTCAAACTGGCCGTTGGGATCGTAGTCGTAGCTGCCGTCGCTGTCGAGGGTCAACAGGGCGCCGCTGCCCAGGGTGATCTGGGTGCCGACATCGCCGGCATTGCCGTTGACTTCTGAAACGGTGAGGGTGATACCGTCCAGATCGGTGTCGTTGGTGAGCACGCCGGCGCCGGCAGCCACGGAAAGCGTCGAGTCCTCAGCGGTCGTGCCGCTGTCGACGTTGGCCACCGGGCCATCGTTGGTGCCGTTGATGGTAATGGCCACCGTGCTGGCCGTACCGTCGACACTGGTGACATTAAAGGTCTCGTTGACGTTGTCGCCCACGTTGAGGTTGTCATAGGCGCTGTTGGCAGTAAACGTCCAGGCCCCGGCCGCGTCAATGGTGAACGTGCCGATGGTGCCGACGATCGTATCGGCCGTAAAGGTGTTATCAACGTTGTCCGGGTCGGTGCTGGTCAGCGTGCCGCTGGCGGTCACCGGTGCGTTGGTCTCGGCCAGGGCTTCAGTGGCCGCAGAGACCGTGGCGGCATCGTTGGTGCCGTTGATGGTAATGGCCACCGTGCTGGCCGTACCGTCGACACTGGTGACATTAAAGGTCTCGTTGACGTTGTCGCCCACGTTGAGGTTGTCATAGGCGCTGTTGGCGGTAAACGTCCAGGCCCCGGCCGCGTCAATGGTGAACGTGCCGATGGTGCCGACGATGGTATCGGCCGTAAAGGTGTTATCAACGTTGTCCGGATCGGTGCTGGTCAGCGTGCCGCTGGCGGTCACCGGCACGTCGGTCTCGGCCAGGGCTTCAGTGGCCGAAGAGACCGTGGCGGCATCGTTGGTGCCGGTAATGGTGATGGTCACCGTCTCGGTGTCGCTGGCCGCTGTGTCATCCGCCTTAATCGTGTACGTCAAAATCAGGGTCTCGCCAGTAGCCAGGTAATCAAAAGTCTCGGTGCCGCTGTTAAAGTCCCAGGTCAATGTGTTGGTGGTCTGCGTGCCGTCCAGGATCGCCGTGGGCGTCACACTGAACATGGCCAGCAACTCCCCATCGGTCGGAGCCGCGGGATCCAGGCGGTCCGAGGTCCCGCTGACAACCAGGCTGTCGACCGAAGCCGTGACCGTATCGGCCGTGTCCGCATCCGACACCGTCAGCGTACCCGTGGACGTCAACGCCGCGTCCGTCTCGGCCAGACCCGCCGTGTCCGGGCCGTCTGTGATTACCGGTGCATTATTAGCTGGGGCAGAAGCCGCCGGAACCAGTGTGAGAGAAAAGACATTTTCGGCCGTCGTTGTAAGCCCCACGTCGGCACCATCCATCAGGAGGTCAACAACCGCGTCCGATCCGGAGCCAAACTCCGTTGCATTAACATCAAGATAGGAAAGGTTGGTGCTTCCCTCCAGAGCAATAAGGATGTTGCCCACTGATAGGTTCGCACCGCCGACCGTCGTTGCCTCTTCAATCAATTCCAAGCCGTTCATCGGATCTGACAAACCGACACCCGCAGCGCCTATGTTGAGGAGTAGTTCCAGCGTACCGTTAGATGTTGCACCCACATGGGTAGGCGTAAAAAGCTGAATTTTTTTACCCTCTGTCGCCGCCCCCTCGGCAAGAATAAGGGTGCCTGCCGTCAGGGTTTTGTCTCCAACAAGGGTATCTTTTTCAACCAGTGAGACTCCCCGCAAATTCAGCCAATCATTTCCCCCTGTAATTGTGCCTTCATCAATTAGCATGTGGAAAGTACCCGAGCTATAATCGCCCGGAGTGTCCGGTCTGAAGACCACCAGATCGCTGTCTTCGACCCGGCCGATCGTATTGGTACTCCTAAAAGCTACACCGCCATTATCTTCAAGATCAGCTGTTGAAAAGATTATATCGCCAGCAAAGAGGTCCATGGTTGTTATGCTTCCAACCGTAATATCCTTAGTAACATAATGAATGGCATCAATTTCGGCGCCGTCAGCTTCCTCGGCGAATTGATCTATGTTGAACGCCAAAGCTATCGTTCCATCGGTTGTTGGCGATTCGAGCATCAGGTCGGGATCGCCGAGCTGGAGCACATCCCCGTCCTCCCAGGAAGCCAATCCCTTCAGTGCGCCGAATGAGGTGACATCTTGTTTGGTTGTCAGCCAGAGACCACCCAGAGGAGAGCCATCGACCTCATAGGCACCGACATCCGGTGAAGCATCCCGAGTATATCCGCGCTGATCGATTGTCGGTGCGCCAGTGGTTGTTCCCGCGTCGATTGCCAAACTGCCTGCCAAAAGGGCGTGGGTATTCGTGGAACCGCCGTTATTTTTCAATGTCGGGTCTAGATTCAGCTGCGCCTCTGTAAGCTGGGTTAATCCAGATATCGTGTCGGTAGAAATGCTGTCGGTGGAACCATTGATCGTGCCGGATCCGTTTCCCCCCGTGTTTGATGCTAAAATGGTGTTTACCAGGTCTGCACTGTCTGATTTGACAAAGATTCCACCGGGATAGCCGCCGGTTGCCGAGTTGTAAGCAATGGTGGAGTTGATGATGCGAACGGGGTTCCAGACGTAAATGCCCCCTGCCTCCTTAAACGTTGCCGAGTTTCCGCTGACCGTTGTGTTGGTAGCCGTTAAGCTCGAACCATTAGTTAGATCCCGCCTCCTATTTCACCCTCATTTCCACTGATCGTCACTCGGTTCAGTTCAGCAGTGCCCGTGCTGTAAAGGCCGCCACCATTTACTCCGATATTGCCAGTAATTTCAACATCGATCAGGGTAAGGTCTCCTGCATTAGATATCCCACCCCCATCGTCAAGGATGTCTCCGTTTGTAATCGTAACACCTGAAATCTTAACCGTAGCGCTAGATAGTATGTGGAGCACGCGGTCCAGGGCACCTCCATTAATAGTGGTCGTGGCAGCGCCCTCTCCCTCGATGGTCAGATCCTGGGTGATATCGAGGTCGCCGGTAGCGTTAGTATCGTCCCAGGCTCCTGAGATACTCAATGTATAGGTATCGGCGGGCAGGATAATCTTATCGGCACCGCCAAGTGCATTGGCTTCCATGATGGCGGCACGAAGACTGGTGTTATTGGAAGCGTCCTTTGCATTTCCATCGCCGGGATTGGCATCCACGGTGTCGGCGTTGGAGTCTACAGTAAACTCCGCCAGCACTCCCTGCCAGGAAACACCGTCGAAAACTAAATGGATTTCCACTTCCCCTACTGAGTGCTCCAGATCCCAATCTCCGCCTGAGATGGCGTATCCGGTCAGATCATCGGAAGCGGCCACATCAGCACCGGTTAGGTCGGAAAATGATTGCATCAGCGTCCGTCCCGATTCTCCGGCAGCCAGGTTACAGCCGTAAAAAAGAAGATCCGCCCCAGAGATCAAGGCGTTTTTCCACTCTGCGACGCTACTTGAATAGTCTTTCAGGGTATTCGAATCAATCCACGATACTCCCAGTTTTATGCCCTGTTCGTTTCCATGGGACACAAAATGCACGGCATCAAGATTTTGCCTGTCTGCTAGCAAGTCGCTGATCTGCGATACGCCGTCGCGCTCCGGATCCAGAATCACCACCTCGAACTGGCGACCGTCATCACGATCGGAGAGAAGGTCGGTTACCAGCTGTTCGTAATTCGCAATGCCCCCGTCTACTATGACAAGTTCCTGGCGCGCATTGATCGCGTATAGTATCTGTGCGTCTGCATTTGCCAGGATATCAACTGTTTCCAGCGTTGATGTTGCGGCAGGGCCGGTCTCAAAATCAGCGGACACGGCGTTTACACTGTTTGTTGCGGATGTATTTTGGCCGGGTAGTTGCTCATTTCCGATGAGGTCTACAGGAGGCTCAGGCCCCGTCGACCATGCGTCTTGCCTTGGTTCAGATGAGCGAAGGAGATCGGTTGCGAGCGCATTATTCTGACTGGCGAATTCAAAGTGATCCGCGCCGATGGCCAGCGGCGCCAAAGGCTGGGGTGTGGGAATGGCAGCCCCGACAGCAGCAGACTCGACTGTAGCCGAAAGCAGGAGTCGCGGTTCCAGGGCCTCGAAATGAATGCCAGCGGAAAACGAACCATTTTTCGACTCGGATTCCGGTGCTTTGTCCGGCAATGCACGCGGACCACCGCCTGCACTTGTTCCCAGGCGGTCGAACACTCTTTTCAAGACAGTTTTGAGACGTTTTCGCATGAAATAACAGTACCGAGAAATTGAAAGAATTCGGTTTTTTGCTATGCTCAACCAACTATACTATCAGCAAAATGCATGCCATTAGTATGCCTATCAAGAATTATCAATAATTTCAATTTTTTATTAATAATTCTATAGAGACTGCTATAAAAAAAGTTAATAGCGACCATTAATCAAATTACAATCAACGAAAAAGGAGGTTCCACAATTTGTGAATCAACAAATTTTGGAGGTTCAGCATGACACTGTTAACCGGGGTCTCTACCGTAAGTTTCAAAATGAAGGAAAACAGCAACTTATAAAACGCGACATTGCCGCAACCGTCTTACAAAGGCTGTGGCCTATTCTGTATTCAGAAAAAATCGAAGGGAAGGGCTTGATTTATGCGGTCCAAAACAAAATGGTCCTTAGGGCCATGTTAGTGACGGTCGGCTATGCCGGGATAAGGGTTCCCAGGTGTGTAGGCTGAAGACTGAAGTTGAAATCCATATAACAACATGGGCTTATCTGATTCATCACAGCTTTTGCCTTCAATGCAATCAATTCGGGAAGATTCGTCTTAAGGTTTTTCTTCAGTCTTCAGCCTTCATGCCTGCCGGGCGTAGCCTTTGGCGTAGACTTGTCTTCAACCCAATCCCCTGAATCCGGCCATGCCGGCAAAGCGTTTCTTAGTTGCTCGCCTCTTAAAGGGGCAAACTAAAGCCCGTCCTACGTTCAAGGATTCTTTACATTTTTTTGGCAAATTGAAATGGATGGTATAGATTTTGCTTTTTTTTTATCTGTTTTTAATGTGGATTAAATTCCGGGCTTGATTTTAACCGGAACCACGTATAGATAGAGAATTACTTCAACATATCTATTTATTTGATGAAACAGAGACACAAACAGAATCTGTTACAAGGCAATGATAATGGTCTCTAAAGAAGAGCCCCGGCCCCAAGTCCTGATTGTCGATGATGATGTCATTTTCCGCGAGGTTGCCCGCATTTCCCTGGAAAAAGCAGGGTTTTCAATATCGGAGGCGGTAAACGGCCTCGAAGGATTAGACGCGGTCAAGCGGCAGGAACCGGAGATCGTGCTGCTGGATGTAATGATGCCGGGGATGGACGGCTACGCCACCTGCCGGGCAATCCGGGATTTGCCGGGGGGCGATTCGATCCCGGTGGTCATGATCACAGCCCTTGAGGATGTCGAATCAATCAACCGGGCCTATGAAGCCGGCGCCACGGACTTCATCACAAAACCGATCGAATGGGTCATTTTGGTGGAACGGGTGCGGTACATGCTGCGGGCGGTTCGCTTGATGAACGAGCGCAGTGAACTGGAAAAGCAGCTTCAACAAGCCCAGAAGTTGGAAGCCGTGGGGACGATGGCCAGCGGCATTGCCCATGATTTCAAGAATCTCATTGCGGCCATCCAGGGCTCAGCAGAACTGCTCATGCTCGGTAAAGATGACGACGACCCCAGCTATCCGGAACTCAATACAATTTTTGATGCCTCCCAAAGAGGGGTCGAAATCGTACAGCAGATGCTTTCTCTGGGCCGGAAACAGGAGAGCAAGAAAAAGCGGATCGATCTGAATCAGCAGGTCACTCAGATCCAAGGCCTAGTGAAAAGTGGAATTGCCGGCAAGTTCGATTTGATCTTGAACCTCGATGAATCGTTGCCCCAGGTGGATGCTGACAGCGGCAGATCGGCCAGGTGATTATGAACCTGATCAACAATGCCAGGGATGCCATGCCGGACGGTGGCAAGCTGATCATCGAGACCACCAGTGTCACGCTCACCCCGGAGGACTGCAAGTCGCTGCCCAACTTGGTTCCGGGAGCCTACGTTTGCCTCCGCGTAACGGATACCGGCCAGGGCATGGCCAAAGAGACCCTCGAACAGATCTTCGATCCTTTCTTCACCACCAAACGGGCCGACAAGGGAACCGGCCTGGGCCTTTCTATGGTGTATAGCATTATTCAGGATCATGAGGGCCTCATCACCTGCAAAAGTGCCCTAAACGAAGGGACCGAGTTCGAGATATTCCTGCCGGCCGAGGCCCGCCCCGATAAGGTGGTCGTCAAAAAAACTGCGGCGGTCACCAAGATCGGCGATGAAACCGTTCTGCTGGTGGATGATATGGCCTTCATCCGCAGATTTGCGAAACGGCGACTCGAGTTAGCCGGATACAAAGTATTGACGGCCGAGGACGGGATCGAGGCCCTAGAATTGTACCGTGAGGAAAAAGACCGGATCGGCATGGTCCTGCTCGATCTGATCATGCCGAATATGGGCGGCGAAGAATGCCTGCAGGAGCTGCTGCAAATCGATCCCGGGGTGAAAGTGATCGTCGCCTCGGCCAATGAACCCGAGGAAACAAGCTGGGAAGAGATCGAGGCCCTGACACAGGGATACCTGCGCAAGCCTTATCTGGGTGATGATCTACTGAACACGGTGCGAAGGGTGTTGGATGGGGAGTAAAACCAGAAGCTGTTAGCGATTAGCTGTTGGCCATTAGCGTTTTATAAATCCTTGGGTGTTGGTCGTTTAAGCAAATACCTAATAGCTAAAAGCTAATTGCGGCAATGGAAAATAATAACGGCAGGGCTCCGGATAATCAGGAGCCCTGCCGTTGTAATTTTGAATGCGATAAGCGCCTATTCTTTTTCCTGATTGATCGCTTCCACGATCTTCTCGGACAGCTGATTGGGTACTTCTTCGTAGTGGTCGAATTCCATGGCATACATGCCGCGACCACCGGTCATGGAGCGCAGGTCCGGGGCATAGGTCTGGATTTCCGCCATGGGCATCTCGGCATTGATGACTTGATTTTTACCGGCGCTGTCCATACCGAGCACGCGGCCGCGCCGACCGTTCAGGTCCCCCATGATATCCCCCATATAATCATCCGGGGTGGTGACCGTAACCTTCATGATGGGTTCCAGCAGAACCGGCTTGGCATCGACAGCGGCTTTCTTGAAGGCCAGGGATCCGGCAATCTTAAAGGCCATTTCCGACGAGTCGACGGCGTGGAAGGAGCCGTCATCCAGCGTGACTTTGAAATCCACGCAGGGAAAGCCGGCCAGAACGCCTTTGACGGCGGCTTCCACGATCCCTTTTTCAACCGCCGGGATGTAAGTCTTTGGAATAGCGCCGCCCACGATGGCATCCACAAACTCGAACCCTTTGCCGCGCGGCATGGGTTCCATCTGGACCCAGCAATCGCCGAACTGACCGTGACCGCCGGACTGTTTCTTGTGTTTACCCTGCACCCGCACTTTCTTCTTGATGGTCTCGCGGTAGGGGATCTTGGGCGTATTGAGAATGACCTCAACGTTGAACTTGCGTTTGAGTTTCTCGTTGGTGGCCTCGATGTGCACCTGGCCGGCACCGGAAATCAGGATTTCCTTGGTTTCCGCGTTTCTTTCGAGCAGGAGCGAGGGGTCCTCCTCCTGGATCTTGCCCAGGGATTGCCAGATTTTGTCCTCGTCGCCCGAGGCCTTGGATTCCAGGGCAAAGCTGATCAGCGCCGGCAGCGGCTCGGTAAAGGGGAAACTGACCTTGTTGGTATCGTCACAGATGGAATCACCGGTGGTGGTATCTTTGAGTTTGGCAACCGCGACGATCGATCCGGGGCAAGCACCCTCGGCCGGTTTTTGCTCTTTGCCGAAAATGGTCAGCAACTGGTTGAACCGCTCCTTGCTGGACTTGGTCACGTTGTAGATATTTCCATCGGAACCCAGGCTGCCGGACACAACCCGGAAAAGAGACAACCGACCGGCATAAGGGTCGGCGATGGTCTTAAAGACAAACCCGGCAAAAGGGGCATCCGCATCCGGAGCCACCTCAAATTCTTCTTCCGATGCGTTGAGGGCCTTCCAGGCACCGCGGTCCACGGGCGAAGGCATGCAGTTGACGATAAAAGAACTCAGCAGGTCCATACCGATGCTGCTTGTGGCAGCCCCGCACAGGACCGGTGCGAAGGTCCGGGTGGCAATGCCTTTTTTCAGGGCCGCCTGGTATTCGGCATCACTGATCTCTTCGCCCTCGAGATAACGCTCCAAAAGCGCATCATCGGCTTCGGCGATGTTTTCGATCAGGGCTTCTTTTTCGGTTTCCACCTGGTCCTGCATGTCCGCCGGAATATCGACCACCGCGGCCTTACCGCTGTCATCATAGGTGTAGGCCTTCATGGCGATCAGGTCGACAATGCCATTGAAACCGGCTTCCTTGCCGATAGGGAGTTGTACAATAATTGGTTTAATATCAAATAGTTCTGTGGCTTCCTGAACATTTTTGGCAAAATCGGCCCGTTCCTTGTCAAGTTTGTTGACAAAAACCATGCAGGGCAGGTCGTAATCTTTGGCGAATTCCAGGGCCTGCTCGGTCTGCACCTTGATGCCGTCCACGGCGTCAATGGCGATGACCGCGCCGTCAGCCGCCTGCATGCAGAGCTTGGTATCGGTAAAGAAATTCTGGTCACCGGGGGTATCAATGAGACTGATCGTATGTTTTTCCCAGCCAAACTGGGCAAAGCCGCTACTGATACTGGCCGTTCTTTTCAGTTCTTCCGGCTCAAAATCCATCACCGTATTACCTTCCTCAACTTTGCCGTGCCGTTTGGTGGCACCGGCCATATAGAGCATGGCTTCCGCTACGGAGGTCTTGCCGGCCCCGCTGTGTGCGACCAGGGCAATATTTCTTAAATTATTAGCATTGTCAGTCATTTAAACTCCTCTCTAAGGTATGAATGTCCTGATGATCCCCCTTGGTATGCGCGTATGTAAAAAGGTTTTTGTACAAGCGAAAAAGGAAAAAATCAAGATAAAAATCAGGAACATTCAAGGTGGGCGATGAATTCGCGGTTGCCTTTGGGACCATGGATGGGGGAGGGGACCACTTTCTTCGTAATTAAATTGATATTATTGAAAAAATCGGTGAGTTCGGCGATGACTTGTTCGTGCTGAGCCGGATCCCGCACAACCCCCCCTTTGCCGACCTGGCCCTTGCCGACTTCAAATTGGGGCTTGATCAGGGCCAGGATGGCGGCCTGCGGCTGCATGAATTTAAGCACGGCGGGCACCACGATTTTCAGTGAGATAAAGGCCGTGTCTATGGTGACCAAATCCACGGCCGCTTCCAGAGCTTCCCGGGACAGATGACGGATGTTGGTCCTCTCAATGACCGTCACCCGGGGGTCCTTGCGCAGGGACCAGGCCAGTTGGCCGTAACCGACGTCGACCGCATACACCCGGGCCGCGCCGTGCTGCAGCAGGCAGTCGGTGAACCCCCCGGTGGAAGCCCCCACATCGAGGCAGGTGAATCCTTTGATATCCAACCCGGTGGCACGCAACCCCGCTTCCAATTTAAGGCCGCCCCGGCTGACGTAGGGCAGATCTTCACCCTTGATGGCCACGACGGCCTCCGGATTGACCTGTGCGCCCGGTTTGTCGCGGGGAATTCCATCTACCAGCACCTGGCCGGCCATGATCCGGGCCTGGGCCCGCCGGCGGGTTTCCGCCAGGCCTTTTTCCACCAAAAGCAGGTCCAGACGTATTTTTTTTGATGGCATGGCGAGTGTTTACCGTTTACGCTCTAAAACCAATATTTACGCGCAGAGGCGCAGGGGCGCAGAGGAAACCAAAATTACTTCCGGCTGCGCCAAAGAAAACCAAAAGTCTTTGCGACCTGAAGTTAAAAGGGTCTTTCGCACGATAGTGCGCCAAAATCCTGGTTTGGCTGTTCTCCGCGTCTCTGCGCCTCCGCGCGATGAACGGTTTTGCTTTTGTTTGGGTGGGTAAGAGCTTTTAACGCATCATATCAAGAGTGGACCGGACAATACCATCCGCATCCAGACCGTACTTGGAACGGAGGGCCTCAGGTGAACCGTGCTCCACGAAGGTGTCCGGCAATCCAATCCGTTGCAGCGTGAAACCACTGCAGCCGGCGTCGTGCAGGCACTCCAATACCGCGCTGCCAAATCCGCCCTGGCGCATATTTTCTTCCACCGTAATGATATGGGTGTGTTTGGCAGCCAGTGTGACCAGCAGGTCCTCGTCCAGCGGCTTGACAAAGCGGCAATTGACGACTGTGGCCGCAACCCCTTCTTTTTCCAATAGTCTTGCTGCTTGCATGGATTCAGGCACACACCGGCCGATGGCCAGCAGCAGCACATCGCCGCCCTCGTGGACCACCTGGGCCCGGCCGATATCGAGAGGTCGGATCGGGTCTTCGATGTCGGTGCCGACACCCCGTCCGCGGGGATAGCGGATCGCAATCGGGCCGCTGTGGTCCACGGCGGTCAAGAGCATGCGGCAAAGCTCATTCTCGTCTGCAGGGGCCATCACCACCATATTAGGCAGGCTGCGCAGATAGGCCAGGTCAAAGAGCCCGTGGTGGGTCGGCCCGTCTTCACCCACCAGTCCGCCGCGGTCGATGGCAAAAACCACCGGCAGGGCTTCCAGGCAGACATCGTGAATGATCTGGTCGAATCCGCGCTGCAGAAAGGTCGAATAGATGGCCACGACCGGTTTCAGGCCCTCGGTGGCCAGGCCGGCGGCAAACGTAACCCCGTGCTGTTCAGCGATGCCCACATCAAAAAACCGGTCCGGGTACTGCCTGGCAAACGCCGAAAGTCCGGTACCCTCGGGCATGGCAGCCGTCACGGCGATGATGCGCTCATCACGGGTGGCCAGCTCAAGCATGGTCTTGCCGAACACCTCGGTATAGGACGGTATTGCATTGTACTCACAGGTTCCGTTGCCCGTTTCGATATGAAAACTCCCGCATCCATGGAAATAGACCGGGTTCTCTTCGGCCGGCCGGTAACCTTTGCCTTTTTTGGTGGTGACATGCAAGAGGACCGGTTCGTTGAGATGTTTAATATTGTCTAATATATCAATTAAATGATTAAGGCGGTGGCCGTCGATGGGACCAAAATACTCAAAATTGAACGCCTCGAAAAGCATGCCGGGCGTTACAAACGTCTTGAAAGACTCTTCCGAGCGCTTGGCTATCTGGTAAACATCGTCACCGATTTTGGGCAGTGATTTCAGAAAGGCGCCGAGGTCTTTGCGCAGTCCCTGCAGTTTGCGCGCGGAAAACGTTCGGCTCAGAAAAGAGGAGAGGGCGCCCACGTTCTGGGAAATGGACATGTCGTTGTCATTGAGTATGACGATAATGTCCTTGTCCTTGTGGGTATCGCCGGCCTGGTTGAGGCCCTCGTAGGCCAGACCGGCCGTCATGGAGCCGTCCCCGATGACGGCGATCACTTTGGAAGATTCATTCTTGATATTTTTGGCACAGGCAATTCCAAGTCCAGCCGAAATCGAGGTGCTGCTGTGGCCGGTGGAAAAAGCATCGTAAAGGCTTTCGCTCTTGCGGGTGAAACCGGAAAGGCCGCCATGCTGCCTGAGAGTGTCAAACTGGTCGCGGCGGCCGGTGAGCAGTTTGTGGGCATACGCCTGGTGCCCCACATCCCAGATCAATTTGTCAGCGGGGACATCGAAAACGTAGTGAATGGCTATGGCCAGTTCGACCGCGCCCAGGCTGGAGGCCAGGTGCCCCCCGGTGCGGGACACAACTTCCACAATGATCTTGCGTATTTCCTCAGCAACTTGAGGAAGCTGGGACCGCTCGAGCTTTTTGAGGTCCTCAGGGTTGTCTATGTTGTCGAGCAGGCTCAATGGTCTACGGTTCCTATCTTTTGCGCTCTATTATATAGTTCGCCAGGGCTCTAAGAGGTTGAGACCTGTTATCAAAATTGTCAAGCGCCTGCAAGGCTTTCGATACGAGGTCCGCGGCGAAAATCCGGGACTCGGCGAGACCCATCAGGGCCGGGTAGGTGGATTTGTTGCGTTCCTGGTCAGTGCCGGTCGCTTTGCCCATCAGTTCGGGGTCGCCGCTGACGTTCAGGATGTCGTCCATTACTTGAAACGCCAGGCCGATGTGGCCGGCATAGGCGCGCAGGTGGTCAACCTGTGTTTGATCGCCGCCCCCCAAAAGCGCTCCGGTTTCCACCGCGGCCACAATCATGGCCCCGGTCTTGAGGGCATGCATCCGCTTCAATTCATCTTTGGACAAGGCCGTATTTTCGGCCGCGAGATCGCGCATCTGGCCTTCAATCATCCCCTGGGGGCCGGCGGCACGCGCCAGTCCCCGGATGACCTGCATCCAGATAGCGGGCGCCTTGTTGGATGCGAGGGCTGTGTCGGCCAGGAAACCAAACGCCAGCGTGAGCAGGGCATCGCCGGCCAGGATGGCCGTACCCTCATCGAAGGCCATGTGGCAGGTAGGTCGGCCCCGGCGCAGCGCATCATCGTCCATGGCCGGTAGGTCATCGTGAATCAACGAATAGGTATGGACCATTTCCAAGGACGTTGCGGCCGCCACGACGTCATCATCCACCGTCCCCACGGCCTCGGCAGCGGCCAGGCAAAGCGCCGGACGTATTCTTTTGCCCCCGGCTTTGAGCGAATACGCCATGGCGGCGTAGAGACGCGGGGTGGTCTCATTTTCAGGAAAGCGACGCTCTATATCCCCATTCACCAATTCACGGCAGCGCTCGAGGTAGGCTTGCAGATCGAACATGAACGTTACAACTCCTCTGTAAAATCGCTTTCTTCCAGATGCCCCTGATCGTCGGCCAGCAGCAGGGAAACCTTTCTTTCGGTTTCATCGAGCCGTTCGGCACAGTATTTTGACAGGGCCATGCCTTCTTCGAATTTTTGCAGGGCCTTTTCCAGGGGAATATCACCGGCCTCCAGATCCGCCACGATCTGTTCCAGCTGCTGCATTGCTTTTTCAAAGGTCTTCTTGGCCATTCTATTTCTCCTTGTCAACCCGGGCGCCAAAGGTTCCCCGGGCCACGCTGATGTCCACCATTTGACCATCGGCCACCTGGTTAGGTTCCATGACGATCTGTCCGTTCTCCCTGATACGGGTAATGCTGTAGCCCCGCTTGAGGGTCGCTGACGGGTCCAGGGTCTTTAACCGGGCGGCTGCCTCGCGATAGAGTGATAGTTTCTCTTTATATATATTATCGTTATATATCATAAGGTTAGAATTTAATTGTTCAAGTTTTTCTTTAAAATATAGAAGCTGCTGCTGGGGACTGACGCGAGCCAGGTTATCTTGCCGATGGGCCAGTTTTTCCCGTGACAGCGCCAGCCTGGCGGAAAACACCCGGGCCAGCCGATCGGTATAGTCGTCCACCTTCATCCGGGCGTCCTGAATAATACGCCGGGGATCCTTTAGCCGCCTGTGCAGGTCCTGTAGCCGCCGGGTTCGCAACTCGATGGCCTGGCGCATCAAACGGGATAATACCTGCCGGTACTGGACGATCAGGTCTACCAGTTCCGCTTTGACCGGAACCGCAAGTTCAGCGGCTGCAGACGGGGTCGGCGCCCGTAGATCGGCGACAAAGTCCGCGATCGTATAGTCGGTTTCATGCCCGACCGCCGAGATAACCGGCAGCGGGCAGCCGAAAATCGCGCGCGCCACCGGTTCAGAGTTAAAGGCCTGCAAATCTTCCAACGAACCGCCGCCCCGGGCCAGGATGACCAGTTCGGCAAGGTCTCTTTTAGCAGCAGTATCAAATGCATCCACGATTTGTGTTTCGGAGTCGTCGCCCTGGACCTTCACCGGATGGATGTCCACCCGCAGATTGTGGTAACGCCGGCTTAAGATCGTCAGCAAATCATGGACAACCGCGCCGGTAGGCGATGTGATCAGGGCGATATGCCGGGGCAGGGTCGGCAGGGCCTGTTTGTGTTCCTCTTTAAAGAGGCATTCCGTTTCCAACCGGCTTTTCAACTGTTCGAAGGCGATCTGCAGGGCACCGACACCCTCGGGTTCCAAATGCTCCAGGATGATCTGATAGGATCCGCGCGGTTCGTAAAGACTGATCCGGCCGAAACCGAGCACCTGCATGCCGTGTTCCGGTTCAAATTTCAACAAGCGGTTTTGCCCCTTGAACATCACGGCCTGGATCTGGGCGTGGCTGTCCTTCAACGTAAAGTAGAAGTGTCCGGAAGCCGGCACCCGGAAATTGGAAATCTCGCCCGAGATCCAGACAAACGGAAACGACTTTTCCAACAGTGATTTAATCCGGGTGGTTAACTGGGAAACAGTGAGGATTTGCCTGTTCTGGGAAGAAAGGTTCAAGTATGTAAAAACCCCTGAAGTTACAACTTTTTATAGAATATACCGGAAAACCACCCACACCCATAAGGTCCGATAAGATATATTATGTAAACTTTTTACATTCCTGCCACAGCCGCCTCTACTCTTTCGAAAGCAATTCGCGAATTGCCGGCACCACGAACTCCTGGTCGTGATCGAATTCTCGCAGGCATTCTGCCAGCACCGCCACTTTTTTCCGGATGTTGTTGTGTTTGTTCATCACAAACAGGCGCCTGCCCCGGACCAGGCACAGCCCGCTTTTCACTTTGATACCGGTTGTTCTGAAATTCTGTTCCTTAACCTCGATATCCAGTTTTTCGGCGAGAAGTTTCAGTTCTTCATATATTTGCTGCGGTTTCATGGACGCTATGCTCTATATAACTGGTTTCTGAAAAAAATAATGCGGTTCTCTAAAAAACTCCAGTAGTGCCGATCTGTGACCGTATCTGTCACAGACGGCGGTTATAATGGCCTCATAACCTTAAAAAGGAGGCCGCTATGACAACATTTACGATCACA
>Ga0126325_10000221_pt1 | contig 15854 bp, 14 predicted proteins | sample InaspJWI14metaG_FD_94487 | JGI IMG/M metagenome (GOLD analysis project Ga0126325, IMG submission 94487) | Marine gutless worms symbiont microbial communities from Oahu, Hawaii - Inanidrilus sp. 1 OAHU.JWI-14 metaG | ecosystem: Host-associated > Annelida > Digestive system > Unclassified...
GCTATAAGGACAACATTCGATTGAACTGTGGCGTTGAAAAAATCAGAAGGCACGACGATTATGTCGAAATAAAAGCCGGAGGCCTTGAGATGGAATTGTTTGATTGCGTTGTGATTGCCGCGCACAGCGATCAGGCCCTGGCCATGCTGGACGCCCCGTCGGATCAGGAACAGGAGATTCTGGGCCAAATCGATTTCCAGAAAAATGATACAGTACTGCATACAGATCAATCACTGCTGCCGCAGAGAAGAGCGGTCTGGGCGGCCTGGAATTATCACATCCCGCCTGAAGACTTGGGACGGGTGGCGATAACCTATGATATGAATATTCTCCAAAACCTGGACGCCGAAAAAGAGTTTTGCGTCAGCCTCAACATGACCGAAGCCATCGCAACGGAAAAAATCATTGCCCGCATGATCTACCACCATCCGGTTTACACCCCTGCGAGCCTGACGGCCCGGATGCGATACGATGAAATAAATGGTCAAAACCGGACGTATTACTGCGGCGCATACTGGTACTACGGATTCCATGAGGATGGGGTTAAGAGCGCCCTGGCGGTTGCCAAGCATTTTGGTAAAAGCCTGTAATCCGGGCCTGGCTTTGCGGTACCTTGCGCAACTTGTTGAGGTCGTAGCCTTGGTCTTTTAAAAATTCCAAAATGTGTATGAATCATTATGATGATCAAAAACAAGATAACAAATTTTATCTGGCGTATTTGAATTCTCACTTTATAGACCTTACAACTCCGGCAAAATGGGATCGCGTCGGCAAAGCGGTTTCGTGAATACCATCTGAACGTTGCCGATGTATCGCTCCGCAAACCCCGCCTCACAGTAGGACAAATAAAAATCCCACATGCGAACAAAATTTTCCCCAAAACCGAGTCCTTTGATTCGATCGATTTTATCGAAAAAACGCTCACGCCACCTGCGCAGCGTCTTGGCGTAATGGGGGGTGATATCCTCCAAATGAAACAGGCGTAAATTGGATACCGTGGCCACTGATTGGTGCATGGCCGTGATGGAGGGAATGCAGCTGCCGGGGAAAATATAGCGCTTGATGAAATCCGCCGAATATTTGTGCCGATCAAATACGTGATCACCGATGGTAATCGCCTGGATCGCCATCATGCCGTCCGGCTTTAATAAGTCGCTGCAGGTTTTAAAAAATTTGTCATAGTATTGATGTCCGACGGCTTCTATCATTTCAATGGACACCAGCTTATCGTAGCTGCCCGTCAGATCGCGGTAGTCCTTTTTCAGAATTTTTACACCCCCGGTTAGGCCGGCTTCCTGAATCCGCTGTTTGGCGAGTGCATACTGCGCATCTGAAATGGTTGTGGTCGTTACCCGGCAGCCGTAATTTTGGGCGGCGTGTATGGCAAAACCACCCCACCCGGAACCAATCTCCAGTACATGATCCTCCGGTGATAAAGCGAGTTTGCGACACAGCCGATCGTATTTTGCTGTCGAGGCATCTTCCAGCGAACTGTCATCGCTTTCGAAGATACCGCTGGAATAGGTCCAGGTGTCATCCAGAAACAGGCGGTAAAAATCGTTTCCCAGGTCATAATGGGCCTTAATGTTGTTGCGACTCCCTTTGCGGCTGTTGCGCTGAAAATAATGGTAGAGATTGTAGATTGGGGCGGTAAGTCGTGCCCAGCCGCTTTCCATGCCTTTCATGATGATTTGATTACGCAATATAATGCGTATCAATGGGATCAAGTTATCGGTTGACCAGTATCCGGCCATATAACTTTCACCGGCGCCGATGCTGCCCCTTGAAAACACATTTCTGTAAAATCGAGGGTGGCGGACGGTGATTGTGGCCTGCAGCGGAAATCCTGTATTAGTTGCGCCGAAGCGATATATGCCGTTTCTATCTTCCAGCACTACTTCCCCCTCCTTCAGTCTGGAGATTAGTCTAAAGACACCCCTTCGGGCGGCTGAATCGAGCCAGCCGGATTTTTTTTTATCAAAATAGGTTATTTCAGCCGGTATTATGGATTCGGTCATGTGGTTAGCTCCTTAAACTGTGAATCGCGTTTGGCCGGGTGGGTAAAAAAGGGTGCTTTTTTCAAGTGCAGTCGCAACGCCTGCCGGTAGATTAGGGCTGTGACTTTGGCGGTCATCAGGGGATAGCGAATGAGCAGCCGAGACAACGACGCTGCGCTGATTTTCCGACGCTTTAACGCCAGTGACGCGTCAAACAGTCTTTCTCCATTACGATAGTTGATCATGTGAACATTGAGTCGTTCACCTGGAACACGAAATCGCCAGTCATAGACGATATCCATGTCCATAAACGGGGATACATGGAACATTTTATCAAATCGGAATCTGCGCCAGGCGGCCTCACTGTGCTCATTCAAATGGTCTCCAAGAACATAAGGATACTCCTCCAGCCAGGGGGTGTTGTGTATTTCAGCGATAATCGTCTCCACCCGGGTATCGGCAGTGTTAAAGCAATAATAGAAACTCACCGGATTGAAACAATATCCGAAATAACGCAAATGGGTAAGGATACGAATCGGACCGGCAGGTCGGTCGCCAAGACGTTTTTCGACAAGATCGCGTACCGCCTGATCCAAAGATATGGCTGGGTCACCCAGATGATCTTTGCGACGAAAGGTTGCTATGTTGGCCTTTTCAACCGACCAGAATCGGAAGGGTTTAAAAAGATCGGGTAGTTCATTCAAATCCAAATACATCAGAAACAGACGATACTGGAACCGGTTACTTACCGGTAAAAATCGTCTATGTCGAATCGTACCCTCATATATAGCGCTCTTCATTTTGACCTCTGATCATTCTCAAGGTTAATAGAATACTCAGATTTTTCCTGATACCGTTTGCAAAGCCGGTAATGGGAAATCAGCCACTCCCGGCCTTGATCAAAGCCCCAGAGTTCAGCACAGGCCATGAAAAAAATCCGCCAGCGTTGAAGCCATACTTCCGCCATGTCAACACCATAAACGCTGCGCATGATCGGCAGTATCTCTTCGCGATGCGTATCCAGATTTTGGAGCCAGGCTTCGGCAGTTTTCTGATAGTGTCGACCGTCAATTTTCCAATGCGCCTCGACCCTAAGGTCATCCTGAAAGTACATAATCAAATCGTCGGAGGGCATCATTCCGCCGCTAAAAAAATGTTGGCCCATCCAATTGCTGTCGCCGCTGATTTCAAAGGGATAGGCGAATTGCTTGTGACTGAATACGTGCACGAAGAGTTTTCCTTCCGGATTTAACCAGTGGCTGATATTCCGAAGCAACTGCTGCCAGTTGCGCATGTGTTCAAACATTTCAATAGAAACCACCCGATCGAAACGCTGGTCGGTGTGAAAGTCGTTCATATCGGCGGTAATGATCGTCAGGTTTTGCAGGCCTCTTTGACGGATTTGCGATTCGATGAACTTTCGCTGCGAATGAGAGTTGGATACGGACACGATTTTGCTGTGCGGGTATTTTTCGGCCATCCATAAAGACAAAGAACCCCAACCGCAGCCCAGTTCCAGTATTTGAATGCCGTCTTTTAGTTCGGCGCGTTCGCAGTAAAATCCCAGCATGGCTTCTTCTGCCTCGGCCAGCGACCGGCAGCCCCTGGGCCAGTAACTGCCGCTGTATTTGAGATGCGGACCCAGAACTTTTTCAAAATATTGCGGCGGCAATTCGTAATGTTGCTGGTTGGCTTTGCGGATTTGAATCGCAATCGGGCTTTGGCGAAGCAGCTGAATAAATTTCTTTTTTGACTGACGCCGCCATTGCGCATCACCGCGATTTTCCTCTATCAACCGTTTGCGGTCGAGATAGCGAATACCCAGGCGTATCAACCGGTCAGGCAGGATGGCCCGATCGGCGAGATCGATCCATACACTCATCTTTTCTCCTTTTCGGAAACCAGGGCACAAAAGCACTGGTTCGGGCGATATAATCACGATATTCAGGACGTTTCTCCAGAATGGTTTTCTCGGTCAGGGCGATACCGGTTATTTTCAACAGGGTGATTGTGATCACAATTGGGCTGATCACAGTCCAGAGGCTGCCTTGTGTCGCTAGAACTATCAAAAATATGCCCCACCAGATCAACGCTTCACCAAAATAATTCGGATGGCGTGTATAGGCCCACAGACCGCGATCCATCACGCGGCCTAAATTGGCGGGATCGGCCTTGAAGCGTGCCAGCTGGCGATCGCCTACAGCCTCAAAAATAAATCCAATCGTCCAAACAAAAACGCCCAACCCGTCAAGCCAGGTCAGACGGGCAGGCACCGGCGATATCTGACCGAATTGGGTTGCCAGGGCGATAACCCAGAGAAACAGTGCTTGTACCAGAAAAACATTAAACAGACTGACGATCCAGAAACGGTCACCATATTCGCGGCGCCAGGCACCGTAACGCGGGTCCTCGCCCTTACCGTGATTGCGCCGGGTCAGGTAGATGCTCAGACGCAGTCCCAAGACTGTTGTCAGACCCGCCAGCAGCAAGCTGCGCAACCAGTAGCCATCGGATAGGACAAAGGTGATCCACGCAATTACAACGAACCCTATTCCCCAGAGTGAGTCCACAAGGGTGACGTTTTTATAGCCCAAGCTGACGAACCAGCCGGCGGTCATCATGATTGTTACGGTTATCAGGTTCCACATAAGGATTTGCAGCGTTGTGTCCATTTTACCTCTCAATAGATGCATTACAGGGTTGATTCAGATGCGCGCTTACACAATCGACTGAATCCGGACACAGCGGGTCGCTTACCGTCTCACCCTGATTACGGCGCGCAATCGCCGTGCGAATCTGACGGTGAATGTTGCTGTTGATCGGATAGGCCGTAGCAATCCCAAAGGCGATGATGTTACACAGCGACGGTACCCCGGCGTAAAGAACGCGCAGGGTAAAAACCACCGTTTCCGACTGCTCGGCATTCGGTGTGTACCCGACCCAACCCAGGATGGAGAGACCGGCCCCAACACCGATCGCCGCAGCCAGTTTTTTGGCGATCGACCACAAACCGATATATTGTCCTTCGCGCCGGCTGCCGGTCATCAGTTCATCATAATCGATCACATCCGCCTGAATGGCCGACGGCAGTGCCAGGGTTGCCCCGAAACCGATTCCGGAAACAAAAACCAGGATGCCATAGAGCGAGACATCTCCCGCGCCGAGGAAAAACACACCAATAAAAGCCCCTGTATTGATCACCATTGACGTCAACCAGGCCTGCTTTTTGCCGATTTTTTTTGCCAACCACACCCATGCCGGTAGAAAAATTATTCCGGTGACGAAGTAGAGCAGTAAAAAGGCATCGGCCATATTCGACTGCAAAACATATGCAACGTAGTAGAGTATCAACGTCGCCGGCAGATTATTACCGATGGCGCTAATGGTATATGAGATCAGAAGGATAACAAACGGACGGTTGCGGGAAACATACCGTAAACCCTGCAGCAAGCCGGTTACACGCTTTTGATCGGCCGTTGCTGTTTCCCTGATGGCGTAGACGCACCACCAGCATGTGCCGATCAAAAGCGGCGCATACACGACCGCCACCCAGAAAAACTGGGCCCGCTGTCCCTGTGGGTCATCCGCCAAATTGAAAGTCCACTGGATCAGCGCGGGTGAACTTGCGGCGGCCAGTGTGCCGGCGATTAGAAAACCGTCCCGCATGCTGAAAAGTGAGGTGCGGTCGTGGTAGTCATATGTGATTTCAGGGCCGAGGGATTCATAGGGGACCACCACGGCAGTCCAGAACAGAAACAAAGCATATATCCACACCCCAAACCAGATTGAGGCCTGCACAGCGGAGGCATCCGGTGGATTGAATAGCATGAACATGGAGATAGCAACGAATAAGGATCCGATGCCGATATAAGGTCGTCGGCGACCAAACCGGGACATCGTGCGATCTGACATCAAGCCCAGCGCCGGATCGGTAATGGCGTCAAACAAGCGTACACTGAACATCAGTATTCCCAGGATTCCGATGTTTATGCCCACGACATCGGTGTAAAACTTAGGGATGTAAACGTACACCGGTATGCCGACCACAGCCAGAGCAAAGGCCGGTGCGGCGTAGGCGATTTTGTTGTACACGGATATGGGCTTGTTGTCTGTCGAATTCATTATTCTCCCAGAAGCGCCTGTTTGAATTTGCCGTCTATCGGATTTGGTCCCAGCCAGATCGAAAATAGGGCAGCGGCAAAGTCCGCGCCTTCAATCGTTCCCTTAGGTGTACCGTTGAGCGCCAGCACGGTTCCTTTGCCCGGAATATAGGTAAGAGAATATCGATCACCGGGTTTGACATCTTCGTACAACGAGTTGTGGTAAGCGATACGGGCGCGCAGTTTCTCAAATGTTGCCGAACCCACGTTTTGAGCAATGGATCTGTTGGTTACCGGTCCGAAATCCTCACCGGAAATTGCCTGAAAATATTCGACCTCCAGGCGCTTTGGTACATCGGTCAAAGCTTGATCAGCCATTACGCCTTCGGGCAGGTAAAAAGCACCGGCATAGGCCTTGATAAAAACCATGTAACGCAAGGTCCCCGACCCCCTTAGGTTTAGAATAACTTCTTGCGCGTGCAGCTTACTTTCGAATTTCACACCGTCTACAACAGTTGCAGCAGCGGTGGATGCACCGAAGCTTAACAAAAGGGCAATCATGAAATAATATGCTCTGTTTTTTCTGTGCATTGTAAGATCTCCTCTGCGGTGAATAAAGACCGTTAATTTTTAAAATCGTGTTCTATTTTACTATTGCCTGCCCTAAACTGAATTTGATTATTTTCTTCGCCCCCAGACTGCATAAACCGGATCGGCAAGGAGCAGTTCCGGAAAGTATTTATCATAGATCGGCCTCGGATAGCCGCGGATCGACAGCGTCTCCAGATCTGTGTATTTTTCAGACTTTAAAAAATACTCGAGCACCAGGCCCATCCTTTCGAAATCGTGCAGTTCCTCCCAGATTTTTATCACTTTGGGTGGGAACCATCGGTTGGAAAAAGTGACGATGAACAGTCCGTTTGGTTTCAGCACCCTACAAATATCTTCGAAAACGGCAAATGGATTGGTCAGATATTCTATCGAAACCGTGCAAATCGCAGCGTCGAAGGATTCAGCCTCGAAGGGGAGCATTGGTTGCCGATTCAAATCGTGTACCACAAAATGATTCAGACGCTCGTTGGCTTCCATTTCATATCGGTTCAGACCAAGGCCGGTTACGGCTTGCAATTTAATCTGGGGCGTCAGGTGTGACGCCCAGCTGCTCATAAGATCCAGGACAATCATTCCGGGCTGCAGAAGGCCGCTGTAGATTTTCTGGATAAACTCGACGGCCTGGTCGTCCACATGATTTACGAATCTGGGTTTGCGGTAAAACCGATCGTCAGGGCTTTCATCTAACCGATTAAAAGAATGTTTGGAGAAGAAATCGGTTGGCCGATTCTCAATTCGGATTTGCATTCCCGGGCCGGTTGAGATGGTTTCGATCCAATCGATGCAGCTGCCACCGCGCTCCACATTTTTTTCGCGGATGCTGTTGATCGTGGCGGTTAAATTGACGTGTCTTTGTGAAAGGGGATGATTAAAATCGATAGAGATATGGGTATCTCGAATATCCACACATCGGAATGGTTCGGTATTTTGCGGAAATATGCCGCCAATGTTTTTGAGCATACCTTTGGGATAAAATCTGCCACAGCGCGGTTCGACCGCCATACTATCGCGAAAATTTCTTCTAAACTGAGCTGGTTTTATGTCCAGCGCTCTGATTCGATCATTTGGAGATATGATCTTGCCCGGTTTGAATGTAATTTCGACAGCATCCCCTATTTCACGGCTCATGAGTCCCTGCTGAACTTCTTCCGGGAAGATATCGCGCCAGAAGTTTACGTTGCGTCCGAGATAAGAATCCGTGTGCATTGCTGACGGGCTGGTGTAGTGTAATTTGAAATCTATATCTGCCAAGCTGTTGGGACCTGTTTTCATTTTAGACTTACTGTTTGAATCGACTGTGTGTATCATTCGATATCCCTCTATATTTTGACGAAACCCGTTGAATACTATTAACCAAGAAGCGTTGTTAGCTCTATTTTACGCTTATTTAATATCTAAATTAAGTTGTGGGTAAAGATAGTCAATAAGAATAAAATTGGGGTTTATTGGTAGTATAAAACTACCACTATGACAGGGACATCAGGTAGGATCTTAGATTGGTTTTTTTGTTGCTCAGTCCGAGCTTTTTACGGATGTTTTTGCGGTGAAAATCGACGGCATTGGTTGATATGGTCAGGATATCGGCGACTTCTTTGGTGGTTCGCCCGGCCTTGACCATGGACGCAACCTGTATTTCCATGGGTGTGAGCAGCAGGTTCATAGAGGACATTTTTTGTAAAAACGGTGAAATGATGTCATGCAAATGGGTTTCGATGATTTCCAGAAACGCTCGCTGGCGCGTATCAAGGCGTGTTCCGGCGATTTTTTCGATATATGGTGTCACCAACTGCTTGACGTTGGCAACTACCTTTTCCTCCAGTTCATGTTTATCCTCTTCACGCTGACGCAGCAATACCTTCAGAGCGGTATTGGCCTCTTCCAGGCTCTGGGCCTGGAGCATGAGCTCCTGCTCCCTTGCCTTGATGGTTTCCTCGGCCAGTTTCAGGGGCGTGATATTTTCGTGGCTGACGACCACACAGTACGGTTCGGCATTTTTAATGCGTGTGGCGCGCATGTAAAACCACCGCTTTTGAGTGGGAGAGTGGCAGGGATAGTCTATGGTGAACTCTTCGAATTTACCTTCGATTACCGCCCGGATACCCTGGGCGGCTTTGCGCGACAATGCCGATGCCTCGTCTTTACCTGTGGCGGCGTCGCACACCTCCAGGTAATTCACATTGATCGTATCAGGATTGTAGCGGATGTCATTCATCTGCCCAAACCGCCGCCAGGCGTTATTGGTTTCAAGAATAACGCCGAATTTATCCAGTATGGCGATGTGAGCAGATAAGGCGTTGATGATAGTTCTGTCAAATTGACTGATGGATGGTCTCTTCGGAGTTTTTTTTTGATGCGGTTTGCGATCTGATACCATCGGGTCCTCCAAGCTTTTCTGAGATGTATCTTCAGAATCGGGAAAACACCGTCTCGGATTGTTTTTGTGGTTTTCGGTGGCAGAAAAATAATGCAAAGTCTTGCTTGCCCGCCGTGCCAGTCCGAGTATTAAGCTGGCTTTATGGATTTGGGCGTCGGTACTGCTGGAAAAATCTCCAGATGATTTCGGCTGCGTCAAAACCGTGCATGGGATTTTCAGGTTTCAGATTATCTGTAAAATAACGGCCGGGCCAGACGTGTCCATAATCTTTCAGCGTGTACAGCAATACTTGCGCACCTTTCTCACAGTCGTCCCAGGTGTCCAGGCCGACAGCGCCGCCGTTTCGTTTTTCACGCCTCGGCGGGGAAACGCAGCCATTGCCGTTGGCCCAAAATAGGGCCGACTCCTGCGCTGATAGATATTCCCGCTCACCGGGCTTGCCGCCGACCGGACCGCCCAAATAAGGCACCTTTTCATCGCTCCGGCCATGAAATAAGATAACCGGCAGCGGCGTATCCGCTGGCGGCGTCCGCCACAAAGACGCTTCCGGTCCCGGCCTGCCGCCAATGGACCCGGCTAGAGGAGCAATGGCGGCCAGCCTATGGGATCGTTCGGCACCGAACCGATGGGTGAACATCCCGCCGTTGGAGAATCCCACCATGTAAATCCGGCCTTGGTCGACATTTAGAAAACGGCTGACATCGGTGATCACTTCGACGATAAATCCAATATCATCGACATCGTCTGCGGCTGCTTTGCCACAGCAGTGGCCGGCATTCCAGTGCTGGAGCCACCCGAAAATGCCGATGCCGTTGGGATAAATCACGATAAAGCTTTCTTTGTCGCCAAGTTTACTGAATCCGGTCTCCTTTTCGAAGGTTTTCGCAGTGCTGAAGGCGCCATGAATGGCTATCACCAGCGGAGTGGCCACTTCCGGACGATATCCTGACGGTACATGAACCCGGTAACTGCGACGCACGCTGTTATATCGAATATCTACCTTATGCTCGCTGGTCTTTCCAGCCTTTATTTCACGTCCTGGGGATGTTGTTGTACAATTGCCGAAGATCCCGGCTGCAAGAAGCAAGGTGATGATCGTAAAAAGCAGATGCCATGGACGACTCATTTTACTGAAGTATATCCCGGTCGAGAAAGATTTCCCAGATTTCTTTGAAAGTACCGAAGCTGTGTCCGCCATCGACGGCGATGACTTGCTCTGGCGGCAGGTAAGCGGCGAGAAGCGAATGTCCTTTGACATAGGGATCGTCGGTGCCGTACCCTAAGTATATCGGCGCATGATCACCCTGCTGGCGATTGTAGTCCTTTAACCAGTGCCACAGCATACGCTGCCAGTCCTTTTGTGCATCATAGTCCCCCGGATTCCACCGGGCCACACCGCCGGCGGCAATTATTTCATCTGTAATTTTCCATATCTTGGGCCGCAGCTGAAGCCGATACACAATTCACCATTTTCGATTTATCCGCGCTGAACAAGCAATGTCTTATCTTCCAGGCTGTCCCTTGGGCAATATTTCCCCCTATTTTTATATCAATTTTTTAAATTTCAAAACAAATTCTTAAATTCAGACTATTTATTTTAAAAATTTATTATTTTTTTGGACCAGCTTCGTCTAAATGAGTATTTTTTTTAAAGTGACAAAATAGTTTTTTTTTTGTATACTTTTCCGATAGCCCAAAAAGACCTGATTATCAAGCAGGTTTCTCAATTATTCCATATCCTGCTGGATTATAGGTGTAAATAAGTATAAAATGGAGCGTAAATTATGAAGGAGCGAAGAGCCCATAAAAGAATTCCCGTTGAAAAGCTACCGGACAGTTTAAAAGAAATTACATTTAAACTTGATGCAATTACCGAATACACAGCAGAGATTCTCAACGCCAGCAAGTCGGGGCTGCTCCTGCAAGCTAAAGGGCTATCAACGATGGATATCTGTCCTGGCGCGGAAATAACGATAACCATCTCCTCTTATGATTGCACCTTAAAAGCTGATATCATCCATGTCAAAATAGAGAAAAATAACATGGTTAAATTTGGCGTCAGTTTTCATCATGATCATCCCCTTGACCATCCCCTTGACGAATATCATGAACTTTTAGGCAAGGCACATTAAATTATGGGAGCACCGGGACGTCCCTAAGTAACTGTACGAGGTCGCGAGACCGTTATCTAGTAACCTGAAAGGTTATAAAACCCGTGTTCACCTGAGCTTCTTAAACTGGATACATATCATCCCGTTAGCCTGAATTCTTAGATGAAGCGGTATCCACGCGCTGCATGGCGTATTTTCAATTGCTGTTTTACCCGGGCATCAGCTTTTGCCGGTGCCTGATGCAATCCCTTCCAAAAACCGGATTCGCATTCAGGTCATCCGATCCCGGCTTTAAGCTCAGATAAAACCGGGTGGATAACTGCTCACTCCCCTCGGGCCTGTTAGGTGACCGTTTACAGCGATCATGAGGTTCGGAAACCCTGGTTGGAGCAGAAATTGAAACTGCAACTCCCAACGGCACGTGAACCCGGTAACTGCGATGAAAGCTGCTATGTCTGATATCAACGCAGTGCTAGCTGGTCTTTCCGGCCTGGATATCACGCATTTGGGGCGTTGTTGTACAACTGCCGAAGGGCCAGGCTGAAAGCAGTAAGGTGATGATCGTAAAAAGAACATACCAAGGATGAGACATTTTACTGCAGTATATCCCGGTCTAGAAAAATTTCCCAGATTTCTTTGAAAGTGCCAAAGCTATGTCCGCCATCTACGGCGATAACATTCTTGGGCGGTAGATAATCGGCGAGCAATGCATGCCCTTTGACGTAGGGATCGTCGGTACCGTACCCGAGGTATATCGACGCATGGTTGTTCTGCTGGCGATTATAGTCCTTTAACCAGTGCCACAGCATACGCTGCCAGTCCTTTTGTGCATCGTAGTCCCCCGGATTCCACCGGGCCACACCGCCGGCGGCAATTATTTCATCAAGAATTTTATTGTCTCCCAAAAAGGGACCCAGGGTGAGGACACCGGCGATATCCTGCGTGTGCTGCCTATAGTAGAGTACTGAACCCAATCCGCCCATGGACACGCCCACCAGCCAGATTTTTTTATAGCCGCTGGCCTTAGCCGGTAGAATCACATCCGTTCTCAAACGCTCTTCGAGTGTACGGGAATTGTAATATCCGAAGTGAGTATTGGGGGCTGCCATATCGTAGGGCAGCCCTCGTGAGCGCACCGCCTCAACAAAACCTTGGGATTCAAAGCAGGCGTGTCCGGATATAAAACAGTTCGTAGTACCGCCCATCCCCTGCAGGAAAACTATCAGATTTTGGTTCTTTTCCGGCTCGGATGTATAATTCAGTGTTTCCAGTGGTGCTTTACCACTAAAGCAGCTGAAGATTAAGAGGCCCGAAGATATTAAGATAACCAACACAAAAAAGGTGCGCATAGTTGTGAATCCTTATCAATTATGAATTGTGTAGCAAAATCCTAAATAAACTCGAATATTGTTATTAGAAATATTGGTCGATATCGGAGAGCATTTTTTCAGCGTCACGTCGGAAATAAACTTTCCAGGCATAATCTCCACCGGCTTTATGAATATCCTGGTCAACAACCCAGCGCAGATCTGCTTCAAATCTGGATCGATTTTTATCCCGTACCGCAAAATATTTTGCACGTCCCCAGCGATTTAAGAGCCAGTCTGGACCTATTTCAAACGATTGGTCAAGATATGCTTCCGATTTTTTTGAGTCTCCCCCCATCGATTGGGGCAGTATGCCGTAGTATAGTGCCAGTGAAAACTGTACACCACCGCCACCCCAGGTTGGGTCAAGTGATTCGATGCGCAGCAGAAAATCACCACTCCATTGGATCCACTTCACATTGGCTATTTTTTCCGGCAACGACATGCCTTCCTTGAAGTAGTACAACACGGCAGTCACCCAGTAAAACATGGCATCGACCTCACGCTGGGTGAGAGCCTGGGATGCTTCCCATGGTTTTTGTCCCAGATCGACGCGGTGTCTAAATTCACTGTTGGTGTACATCGCTTGCTCACTGAACCGCATTGCCTTGCGATACAGCTGGATTTTCTCCGATCTGTCATCCGTATAAGCTGCACCAAGAAGGATATATAGATTGCCCAATGCCGACAGTGCCTGGTAATTGGCGGGATCAACCTCCAGTACACTATTATAGACCGACATTGCGTTTTGGAGAGTTGTCCGATCTTCGGCCTTTAAAGCGAGTGCTTGAGCCTTTTTAAGCAATAATTCTGCATCGGCCGTTTTACCGGACTTGGGTGTCTGCTCCCAGGCAGGTTGCCAGGATACGCAACCCCCGAGCAAAAAAATGAGAGTCAGCAAGGTGAAGGTATGGCGATAATAATGAATCATGACGTTTATACCCTGATGGAGCGCTATCATTCGATGTTAGTTTTCTTTTGTTGGTTTTCCGTAGTTTTTAAAAAGAGTAGGATGTAAAATCGATAGTGTCATATGCAACAACATACCGCAGATAATCATCGATGGTATTCCCAGTCGATTTTATCGTCTCGCCTAGTGTAAGTGATAACCATTAGTTGTCAATGTCAAGAATCGATCCGATATTGGAATTATCTGTCGCCGGTGATAAGCATTGTGGAAGGATCAAGAAACAAGATTGCTTCTTCCGCCTCTGCTTCCCTGCCTTTGAGCGTTCTGATGTGTATTTCCTTACCGTCGGGTTGCAGCTGTATGATCACCTCGAATAGATCCGCGACTTCGACCAACTGCCGGGGTATACCGCTTGAATCCAGTGCTTCGTCACGATGTGTGCGAACGGTAAACCACAGGTGACAACCTTGCTTTTTTGCAAGTATTTTGAGTTCAGACAATTGCTCACGGGTTGATTCATTAAATGGGAAACCGTCGATGATAATCATGTGCGGCGTAAATATGCTTTGCGCCGTGAGATCAGTTAAGCGCTCTTCCAGTTTGGGAACACTGAATCCCTCCACCCGGAAGGTCATGATAAACCGGCGGGGCAGCAAAGTGTTCCAGAGTTCATTCGCCTGCTTGACGGCATACTGTCTGGCGATATGACTGAACACCTCTTCATACCAGAGATTGACTTTATTGACCGGGTCATTGAGGCTGATGTGAAGTACATTTTTACCGCTGAGCATCGAGTTTAGAGCCAGCTGCACCAGAAGGGCAGTTTTGCCCACGCCGGCGCGTGCCAGAACCGCTCCGAAACCGCCCTCCGGAAGCGTATCCTCTGAATCATCATTTTGCATAACACGCAACGGATTCCGGAAAATGAGGTCGTTTTTTAACATATTCAGGCTCCTTTCTTTTAGGTAGATCACGTAATGCGGGACTGACGTCTGAGTTCGTGTCTGGTTCGAATGCCGATCGGTCGGGCGCTGATTCGGGCAGGATGGATCATGCTGCTGGTGAAGCTTGTCGTCGGATCCGCATTTAGAGCGCGTGCACGCCGATTTTGCTGGTTGCAGCATGTGGCCCTTTGAGATGTTATTCAGCGGGATTGTTTGTCTGGAGGTTTTACCCATATGCAATGCTTCTTCGTGCTGATTTTTAGCCAATAACAGCAAATCAGGCAACTTTTTTCTTGGCCTCTGCCGCTTTTTTCACCAGCTCTTCGGTTAAGGCCTGCGGAATCTGCTTATACGTTGAAAATTCCATCGTGAACTGCGCTTTGCCCTGGGTCAGCGACCGCAACACGGTTGAATAACCGAACATTTCGGCCAGCGGTACCTGGGCTTCGATAACACATATGGGCCCTTCATCCTGGGAGCCGACGATCATGCCCCGGCGCTGGTTCAGTGATCCCATGACAGCTCCCTGAAATTCAGTCGGAGTTTCCACCACGACTTTCATAATCGGTTCATGTGCCACCGGACGGGCTTTTCCATATGCTTCACGAAAAGCACCGCGGGCAGCGGCCATAAAAGCCATGTCGGATGAGTCGACCGAGTGGGCAGCACCGTCATTGATTACCACCTTGATGCCCGTGATTGGAAACTCCAGTTTGGGTCCCTTTGCCAGGCTCGATTTGAAGCCTTTTTCACAGGCCGGGATGAAATGGGTTGGAATCGCCCCTCCGGTGATCCGGTTTTCAAATGCGAACTCCTCGTTTTCGATCGGTTCAATATATCCGGCAATCCGGCCAAACTGGCCGGCACCACCGGTTTGCTTTTTATGGGTGTAGTTGAATTCCGCCTTGCGGGTAATTGTCTCCCGGTAAGCCACCTGGGGTTGACCGGTTTCAACTTCAGCATTGTACTCCCGGCGCATGCGCTCGACATATACCTCTAAATGCAGTTCGCCCATTCCTTCAATGATCGTTTCGCCGGTTTCCTGATTGACAAATGTTTTAAAGGTCGGGTCCTCTTTTGCAAAGCGATTCAGCGCCTTGGACATGTTAATCTGGGCCTTGTTATCTTTGGGGATAATTGCCAGAGATATCACCGGATCCGGGACAAACATGGTGGTCATGCTTAGATTGAGCCCGGGACTTACGAACGTGTCGCCGGAAGCGCAATCGATGCCGAAAAGGGCACCGATGTACCCGGCGGGTATCGCATCGATGTCTTCCATCTGGTCGGCATGCATCCGCACGACCCGGCCGACTTTTATTCTTTTGCCGTTATTGACATTGATGACCGTCGAACCTTTGGCCAGCTTTCCCTGATACACGCGAATGTAGGTGAGTTGCCCGTACTGGCCGTCCTCAAGTTTAAAGGCAAGTGCGACC